>WNFC01003586.1_pt1 | contig 32626 bp, 32 predicted proteins | sample 5400541 | NCBI WGS metagenome assembly WNFC01 (sample SAMN13153342, study PRJNA577476) | soil metagenome | isolation source: 120 cm saprolite under Douglas fir tree site 2 hole 2 replicate 1 | place: USA:California | collected 2015-04-18
CGGCGGCGAAGGCCGCCGTCCAGGACGCCTGGGACCTGCCGCTCGACGCCGCCCTGGAGGCCGAGCGGATCCACTACGAGAAGCCTCTCTTGAGCGAGGACCGCCTCGAGGGCCTCAAGGCGTTCGCCGAAAAACGCCCCCCGAAGTGGAAGGGCAGCTAGCAGGCGCCTGATCGGTCGAGTTTTCTCTCGACCCAACCCGTCCAGGCGAGTAACTCCTCGACCATGCCGGACGTCCCGCAGAACGCTCCCCGGCGCGGGCGCGTCCTCAAGCTGGCCCTGCTCTTGTTGCTCGTCGGGGTCTTTGGCTGGCGCATCCGCTCTTGCCGGACGCAGATCGAAGAAAAGCGGCGCCACGCCGGGGAGCACGAAGCGAGTTTCACGGCGCAGACGGCGGCGGAGCCTTCACCGCTGCCGCTCGATCCCTATGCGCGGCGCGCCGCGATGGCGGACGCGATGCGGCTGCATCCCGACCGCCGCTTCATTCTCGCCGCCGGGCAGATCCAGCAGCTCACCCGCGGGCCGCGCTCGTGCCCGAAGCCCGATTCAAGGACGGGAACTGGAAACTCACCGCCGGCACCGAGCAACTCGGCGAGCTGGCCGAATTGCCGGACTACCACGAGCTGATGCGTCCGTTGGTCGCGCTCGCGCGGCGGCGGCTCGTGGTGGAGCCCCTCTCCGGACCTGGCGCTTTCGCTGACGACGCGCCGCTGCAATGGGAACCCGAGGCGCGCGCGGCGCTGCCCGTGCAGCTTGCGCTCTGGAACGGCGGGCAGCGCACGCCGGGGACGCTGCACAAGGCTGCACGTGCCGCGGCCGCGCTCGCCTTCTACCTGGTCGACACGATGGAGACTGGCGACGACCTGGCCGCCAAGGCCATCGCACTCGTCGCTCTGGACGTCGCAGTCGGAAAGACGGAGACCGTCGGCGAGGAAGCGGTTCTCGCCTCCGCGCTTGGCTACTTGCGGGCCGCCCACGATCTGGCCGCCCGGCTCCCGGGGGAGCCCTCGTTGCGGCTCTATCTCGCGGGCGACGATGCGCGCCTCCGCGAGAACGCCAACCTGCGCGAAGCGGGACCCACGGACCGCTATCCTGCGCCTGCGGCGCGCGCTCCAGCGGAACGACGAGAACGACGCGAACCAGTTCCTCGACAGCTACCACGGGACCGAACGCCTGCAGCTCTGCGTGCTCGCGTTGCTGCTGCGCGAAGGCGAGATGCAACATTTCGCGTCGATCGCCTTTGCGCTGCCCGTTTTCGTGCTGGCCGCCGCGGAGGGCATCCCGGTGCAGGCGCCCACGCAAGACCGCCAGTCCCACACGGTGCAAGCCGCGCTGCAATCCACCACGGCCACGCTGCGTATCGAGCCGCATTCGATCCGGGCCACATCATGTCCTTGTCGTACGCGCTCACCGAGACAGGGCATCCCGAGGCTGCCTTCAAGGTGCTCGACGCGGTCCCCGTACAGGGGGAGCGCGCAGACGTGCTGCACATGACCGCTGTCCTGCCGCTGCGAAAGGCGCGCGGCAGCGAGGCGGCGCTGGCGTGGCTCAAGCAGACTTTCCCCACGGTGCCCGACGATCGCGGCCGGCACCTCGCTTTGCTCGCGTTCCGCGAAGGGATGCCCGAGTTGGTCTGGGACGCGGTGCCCGACCCCAAGGGTACCGATGATTACGCCCAGACCACCTGGATGCTGCGCGCCGCCCAGGTAGCGCGGCAGGGCGACTCCGCTCCCGCCTCGCGCAAGCAGGCGTTGCGCGAGCACTACGCGGCAGAGAGGCAGCTCTCGCGGCACACGCAGATCGGCCGTTACTTGATCGGAGAATTGCCCGAAGCCGAGTTGGCGAAGCTCGTCACCGACCTGCCCGGCACGTGCGAAGTGCCGTACTACTTCGGCGTTCGCGCCTTGGGGGAGAAGCGCCTCAGGGACGCGGCCGACTGGTATCGCGTCGCTGTGGAATGCGGCCTGCGCCACGAGGCCGAGTACCTGTTCGCCTGGAACGAGCTCTACCGCCTGCGCGGCGAGAAGAACATCTTCGCCCTGCTGCGCTCGTCGCGAGAGCGCGAGCCGGGAGCCGCTACTCGATGAGCAGCGGGCCGGGTTCGAAGTAGCTGGAGATGCAGGCGAACGCGGTGGGCGAGTCGTCCACCGGCATTCGCGCCTGGGCAAGCAGGACGAGGAGGAGGAGCATCCCCATCATTTGACCGGGCGGCGCCCCGAAACATTCATTCTTTGATCAGGTCGAGCTTGTCGTCCTTGATGGTGACGGCGACTTTCCCACCTTTGTCCAGATCGCCGAAGAGGATGCGCTCCGCCAGCGGCTTCTTCAACACTTCTTCTCACGGAGCTGGGCGCGCAGCTCGTCGACCTGCTTGTCGACGATGCGCTCGACGATCTCCATCGGCAGGCTGGAGAAGGCGATCCACCCGTCGAGGCGGTTGCGGAATTCCGGCGAGAAGGTGCGCTCGATGGCTTTCTTGGCGTCGCCGCCGGCGGTCGAGTCGAGGTCGAACGACTCGAGCTTCTCGCCCACCTTCGTTCCGCCCACCATGTAGTTCCGCTCCGCCGCGCCGAAGCCCATCTTCGTCGCCGTCATGTCGCGGGCGCCGGCGTTGGTGGTGAAGATGAGGACCACGTGGCGGAAGTCGGCCTGCCGCCCGTTGTTGTCGGTCAGCGTGGCGTGGTCCATGACCTGGAGGAGGATGTCGAACACGTCGGGGTGCGCCTTCTCCACCTCGTCGAGCAGCAAGACCGCGTGGGGCTGCTTGCGGATGGCGTCGGTCAACAGGCCGCCCTGATCGAAGCCGACGTACCCGGGCGGCGCGCCGATGAGGCGGCTGACCGTGTGCTTCTCCATGTACTCGCTCATGTCGAAGCGAATGAGCGGCACGCCCATGATGCGCGCGAGCTGCTTGGCCAGCTCCGTCTTGCCCACGCCCGTCGGACCGGAGAAGAGGAACGAGCCGATGGGCTTGGTGGGGCTGGCCAGCCCCGACCGCGCGAGAAGAATCGACGACGCCAGCGCCTCGATGGCCGCGTTCTGCCCGTAGACGACCTTCTTCAGATCGGGGCCCAGCGACTTGAGCGCCGTCTTGTCGTCCGCGCTCACGCTCCGGGGCGGAATGCGCGCGATCTTGGCGACCACCTGCTCGATCTCCGCCACGCCGATCTCCGACTTGCGGATCGGCTCGGGCTGGATGCGCTGCAGCGCTCCCGCCTCGTCCATCACGTCGATGGCCTTGTCGGGCAGGTGGCGATCGACGAGGTGCTTCGCCGACAGATCGACGGCCGCCTCGAGGGCCGGATCGGTGTACTTGACGCTGTGGTGCTCCTCGTAGCGGCTGCGTAGGCCCTTCAAGATGAGCACCGCCTCGTCGCGGCTCGGCTCCAGCACCTCGATCTTCTGGAAGCGGCGCGCGAGCGCCTTGTCGCGGTCGAAGCTGGCCTTGAAGTCCGAGAAGGTGGTGCTGCCGATGCAGCGCAGCTCCCCGTTGGCCAGGGCGGGCTTGAGCAGGTTCGACGCGTCCATCGACCCGCCGCTGGTCGCGCCCGCCCCGACCAGCATGTGGATCTCGTCGATGAAGAGGATGGCGCCCGGCTTTTCGGAGAGCGCCTTGACCACCGCCTTGAGCCGCTCCTCGAACTGGCCGCGGAACTTGGTGCCGGCGAGCAGCGCGCCGAGATCGAGCGCGTAGAGCGGCGCGTCCTTGAGGATCTCGGGCACCTTTCCTTCCTGGATGGCGAGCGCCAGGCCTTCGGCCAGCGCCGTCTTGCCCACGCCCGCCTCGCCCACGTAGACGGGGTTGTTCTTGCGGCGGCGGCAGAGCACCTGGATGGTGCGCTCCAGCTCGGCGGCGCGGCCGATGAGCGGATCGATTTTTCCCTCGGCGGCGCGCGCCACCAGGTCGACGCAGTAGGCCGCCAGCGGATCGTCGGCCAGCCCGCCGTCGTCGTCGTCCCCCTGCGGCTGGGCGTGCAGCTCGTCGTCGTGGGGCTGCATGCCCGACTCGCCGCGCACTTTCAGCGCGCCGTGCGAGAGGTAGCGGCGCAGATCGAGGCGCGACACGCCCTGTTTCTCCAGCAGGAAGAGCGCGTGCGATTCGCGCTCGCGGTAGAGCGCGTCGAGCACGTGGCCCGCGTCGATGGTTTCCTTGCCGCTCGACTGCACCTGCATCGCCGCCCGCTCCAGCACCCGCTGGAAGGCGCGCGTCTGCTCCGGATCGCGCTCGCTCCCTTCGGGGAGCCGGGGCTGCGAGTCGTTGAGATGGGATTCCAGGTCGCGCTTCAGCTCCGGCAGCCGCGCCCCGCAGGCGCGCAGGATGCGCACAGCGATGGGATCGCGCAGCAACGCATAGAGGAGATGCTCCAGCGTCACGTGCTCGTGCCGGCGCGCTTTCGCCTCGGCGAACGCCAACCGCAACGACGACTCCAGCTCCTTGGTGATCGACAGGCTCATTCAGGTTCCATGGTACACAAAAAAGGAAATTCCGCCGCTAACGCCATCTGCTCGACCGTGTTCACTTTGGTCTCGGCGATCTCGTAAGTGTAAACGCCTCCCACGCACATGCCACGATGATGCACCTGCAGCATCAACTCGGCCGCCTCGGCCGGCTTCTTGCTGAAAACCACCTCCAGCACGTGGATGACGAACTCCATGGTGGTGAAGTCGTCGTTGTGGAGGATTACCTTCCAGAGCTTGGGCTTCTGGGTCTTCGACTTCTTCTCGGTGACGACCGCGGTGTCGCCTTGCTCGCGAGGCTTCCCCTTGGGCATCGCCCCTACAGTACCGCAGTGATAGAAGTCCGCCATGATGACGCTCGCTATTGCCATGGCCGCCGCGTTGCCCGTCCCGGGACGGTCGATCACCGCTTCGCAGCACGGGGTGGTGGCGTCCAGCCAGCCCCTCGCCGCCCAGGCGGCGGTGCAGATCCTCCAGCGGGGCGGCAGCGCCGTGGACGCCGCCATCGCCGCCAATTCCACGCAAGGCCTGATGGAGCCCACCTCCAACGGGTTGGGGGGCGACCTGTTCGCGCTGGTCTACCTGGCCAAGGAGGACAAGCTCTACGGCCTCAACGCCAGCGGTTGGTCGCCGGCGGGGATGACGCTCGAGTTCCTCAAGAGCAAGGGAGTGGAGCGCGAGCTTCCCTTTCGCGGCGTCTACACCGTGACGGTGCCCGGCGCCGTGGCGGGCTGGGCGGCGCTGCACGAGCGGTTCGGCAAACTGCCCCTGGCCACCGACCTGGCGCCCGCCATCTGGTACGCCGAGCACGGCTTTCCGCTGATGGAGGTGACGGCGGGACTTTGGTCGCACTCGGTCCAGATGCTGGCCGAGGATCCCGAGTCGAAGGCGACGTTCCTCCCTGGCGATCGCGGGCCGCGCGCCGGCGAGATCTTCCGCAATCCGAACCTGGCGCGTACCTTGCGGCGCATCGCCGAGAATGGCCGCGACGGTTTCTACCAGGGTGAAACGGCGCAGGCCATCGTGGAGGTGGTGCGCGCCCGAGGCGGCGTGATGACGGCGGACGACCTGGCGAAGTTCCAGGCCGAATGGGTGGAGCCCATCCAGACCACGTACCGCGGCTGGACGGTGAGCGAGTTGCCCCCCAACGGCCAGGGCCTGGCCGCGCTGGAGATGCTCAACATCCTCGAGCAGTTTCCGCTGGGCGAGTGGGGCTTCCACTCGACCCGCACGCTGCACGCCATGATCGAAGCGAAGAAGCTGGCCTACGCCGATCTGTTGAAGTACGTGGGTGACCCGCGCTTTTCCAGCATTCCCGTCGGGCAGCTCATCTCCAAGGAAAACGCGCAGAAGCGGGCCCGGCTCATCGACATGAAGAAGGCATCGTGCGCGTCAGAGCCGTCCAAGCTGGCGATGGGCAACGACACCATCTACCTGACCGCGGTGGACGGCGAGGGCAACATCGTTTCGCTCATCCAGAGCAACTACGCCGGATTCGGCTCGGGCCTGGTGCCGAAAGGGATGGGGTTCATGCTGCAAAACCGCGGGGCGTTGTTCACGCTGAAGCCCGGCAAGCCCAACACCATCGCCGGCCGCAAACGGCCGCTGCACACCATCATCCCGGCCTTCATGCAGAGGGGCGAGACGCGCATCGGTTTCGGCATCATGGGCGGCTGGAACCAGGCGCAGGCGCACGCGCAGTTCGTCGCCGACGTGGCGGACTTCGGCATGACCATCCAGCAGGCGCTGGAGGCCGGCCGCTTCACCAAGCCGACGTTCGAGGGCTGCGACGTGGAGATCGAGGCGTCGGTGCCCGCGCCGGTCCGCGATGAGCTGAGCGCGCTGGGCCACCAGCTCGCGGTTCAGCCGCCGCGCACGCCGAACTTCGGCTATGGACAGGCGGTGCTCTTCGATCGCGCCAGCGGGGTGAAATTCGGCGCTTCCGACCCGCGCCACGACGGCGAGGCGATTCCGGCTCCCGCGCCTTATTTCGCGAAGTGAAGCTCTCTGCTAGAAGCGCGGCCGCATGCCATTCGACGACAAGGTGAAGGCGGAGCTGGCGCGCATCGAGAAGGGCGGGGCGCCCAAATACCACCAGAAGAACGCCGAGACGGGAAAACTGTTCGCCCGTGAACGCGTGGGCCTCTTGCTCGACGAGGACAGCTTCCTCGAGGACGGCGCGCTGGCCAACGCGCTCGATCCCGACCTGCCCGCCGACGGCGTTGTCACCGGCCTGGGCCGCATGGCGGGCCGGCTGGTGGCGGTGATGGCCAACGATTCGACGGTCAAGGCCGGCTCGTGGGGCCGAAGGACCGTGGAGAAGATCATCCGCATCCAGGAGCAGGCGCTCAAGATGCGCTGCCCGATGCTCTACCTGGTCGACAGCGCCGGCGCGCGCATCACCGATCAGGTCGAGATGTTCCCCGGGCGGCGCGGCGCGGGGCGCATCTTCTATATGCAGTGCCAGATGTCGGGGCTGGTTCCGCAAGTGTGCCTGCTCTTTGGACCGAGCGCGGCGGGGGGCGCGTACATCCCGGCGTTTTGCGACATCGTCGTCATGGTCGAGGGGAACGCCTCGATGTACCTCGGCTCGCCGCGCATGGCGGAGATGGTCATCGGCGAGAAGGTCACGCTCGAGGACCTGGGCGGCGCGCGCATGCACTGCACCGTCTCGGGCTGCGGGGACGTGCTGGTCAAGACGGAGCAGGAGGCCATCGCGGCGGGGAAAAAGTATCTCGGCTACTTCCCGGAGAGTTTCGACAAGCCGTTGCCATTGGCGAAACCAGTGGCGCCCGCCAGCTCCGGCAAGCGCATCGAGGACATCATCCCGCCCGACCAGAACAAGTTCTTCGACATGTTCGCCCTGATCCGCGAGCTGGTCGACGCGGACTCGCTCTTCGAATTGAAGAGGCTCTTCGCCCCCGAGGTGATCACGGCCTTCGCGCGAATCGAGGGCCGGCCCATCGGCATCGTCGCCTCGCAGCCCCGGCACAAGGGCGGGGTGCTCTTCGTCGACAGCGCCGACAAGGCCGCGCGCTTCATCTGGCTCTGCGACGCGTTTGGAATTCCCCTTCTCTATCTGGCCGACGTCCCGGGGTTCATGATCGGCACCAAGGTGGAGCGCGAGGGCATCATCCGCCATGGCGCCAAGATGATCATGGCGGTGAGCGAGGCCACCGTGCCGAAGCTCTGCGTCATCGTGCGCAAGGCGTACGGCGCGGGGCTGTACGCCTTCGGCGGGCCGGCCTTCGAGCCGGATGCCACCATCGCGCTGCCGCAGGCGATGATCGCCGTAATGGGTCCCGAGGCGGCCGTGAACGCCGTCTACTTCAACAAGATCCAGGAAAGGCCCGAGGCCGAGCGCGCCGCCTACGTGCAGCAATTGCGCGACGAGTACCGGTCCAACATCGACATCTTCAAGCTGGCCGCCGAGCAGGTGGTCGACGCGGTCGTGCCGGGCGACCGCCTTCGCGACGAGATCGTCAAGCGCTTCGCCGCCGCCGCGCAACGAGAGCGCCCACTTTCCCCCAAGCGGCGCTCCGTCACGCCGGTCTAGCGCCTTGGGTCCGCCACTGGACCGACGGGCGACTCTGCGGCGCTTCGCCGCCCCCGCCGTCGTCTCTTGCGCGCTGCTCCTTGCCGGCTACCTGCGAAGCGCCGAGGGCGCCCAGCACCCGAGCCCGTGGGGTTACCGCACCTGGGCGTTCGGGGCGCTGGCGTATTCCGACATCATCGCGCTCCACGAGGACCGCGGCGCGCGCCCGCACGCCTTTCCCTACTTTCAAGATAAGGTCGAGTACCCGGTGCTGATGGGCCTCGGCATGTGGTGGCCCAGCGTCATCGCTCCGAGCCGCCGCGGATATTTCGCGCTCACCTACGCGGCGCTGGCGCTCTGCGCGCTGGCGGTCCTCTGGTTCATCGCGGCACTTCCCGAATCGCGGCCCTGGATCTGGGGAGCGTCGCCGGCGCTCCTGGTCTACACGGGTTTGAACTGGGACATGTTCGGCATCCTGCCGCTCGCCGCCGGCATCTGGCTGTGGGCGAAAGGGCGCGAGCGTGCCGCCACCGCCGTGCTGGCGCTGGCGGTGTGCACCAAGGTCTTCCCGCTCCTGGTGCTGGGCGTCCTCCTGCTCACCTCGCTGCGCAAAGGTCTTCGTCACGGGCTGGAGCTCCTGGGAATCTCCACCGCCGTGGCGCTGGCGGTGAACCTGCCGTTCGCGCTGTTGGCGAGAGAGAACTGGCTCTGGTTCTTCGAGTACAGCCGGGTGCGCGAGATCGAGCCCAGCCTTTACCTGCTCGCCGGCGTCGACCCGCGCGCTTTCGCTCCCAGCGCGAATCTCATCTCCGCGGCGGCCACGCTGGGCGCGGCGGCGGCACTGGCGGCCGTCGAGCTGCGCACGCGGCGGCTCGACCCGCTCCCCGCCGCCTGCGGCCTCGTCTGCATCTTCTTCGCCGCCAACAAGGTCTTCTCGCCGCAATACTGGCTCTGGGTGGTGGCGCTCATCGCGCTGGCCGGCGCGCCGGCCTGGCTGGCGACGGCCGTCTCCGCCCTGTCACTGGCGGATTTCGTGGTGAGCTTCAGCTTCCTTCACTTGCAAAGCGACCGCGTCTGGCCGCAGGTGAACTGGTTCGCCCATTCGGTCTTCTGGCCGATGGTCGCGCTGCGTTACGCGGCCCTTCTGTCGTGCGCGATCTGGTCGTTCTCCCGCTGTCTTCGCAAAATAGTGTAGAAGACGCCGCGATGGAATTCGGCCTCAACGAGAGCCAGCGGAAGCTGGTCGGAATGGTGCGCGACTTTTGCGTGCGCGAAGTGAAGCCGCACGCCACCGAGTGGGACCGCGAGGAGCGCTTTCCGCGCGAAGTGGTCGCGCACCTCGGCGAGCTGGGCCTTCTGGGCATGACGGTACCCGAGGAGCTGGGCGGCGCGGGGCTAGATACGCTCAGTGTCGCCGCGGTGGTCGAGGAAGTGGCCCGCTGGGACGGCTCGCTCGCGCTCACCGTCGCGGCGCACAACGGGCTCGGCACTTCCCATCTGCTGCGCTTCGGCAGCGAGGAGCTGCGCAAGCGCTACATCCCCGACATCGCCGCGGGAAAGAAGCTGGCCGCCTGGGCCCTCACCGAGCCGGGCAGCGGGTCGGACGCGGCCGGCATGCGCAGCACCGCCGTCCGCAAGGGCGCAGGCTGGGTGCTGAACGGGACGAAGATGTTCATCACGCAGGGCAACGTGGGCGACGTCTTCGTCGTGCTCGCGCTCACCGAGCCGGGCAAGCGCCAGAAGGGAATCACCGCCTTTCTCCTGGAGAAGGGCATGAGAGGGTTCAGCCAGCGCCCGCTGCACGGCAAGCTGGGGATGCGTTCCTCCGACACGGCCGAGCTGATCTTCGAGGACGTCCACGTGCCCGACGCGCAGCGCATCGGCGAAGTCAACGGCGGCTTCGTCGACACTTTGAAAATTCTCGACAAGGGCCGCATCACCATCGGCGCACTGGCCGTCGGGCTGGGCCGCGGCGCGCTGGAGGAGAGCATCGCCTACGCGCAGGAGCGCGAGGCGTTCGGCAAGCCCATCGCCGACTTCCAGGCGCTGCGCTTCATGATGGCCGACATGGCCACCGAGCTGGACGCGGCGCGCCTCCTCGTCTGGCGCGCGGCGCTCCTCGCCGACCAGGGCAAGCCGTACACGTCGGAGGCGGCGATGGGGAAGCTCTTCGCCAGCGAGGCGGCGTGCCGCGCGGCCGCGCACGGCGTGCAGATCCACGGCGGGTACGGCTACACCCGCGAGTTCATGGTCGAGCGCATCTACCGCGACGTGAAGCTGTGCACCATCGGCGAGGGCACCAGCGAGGTGCAGCGGCTCGTCATCGCCAGGGATCTCCTCAAAGCATGAGCGAGCTCGCCCAGCGCGTGCTGAAGGGCGACGTGCGCGCGGCAGCCCGCCTCATGCGGCTCATCGACGACGCGCAGCCGCAGGCCGAGGCGGAGCTGCGCGAGCTGTGGCCGCACACGGGGCGCGCACAGCTCGTCGGCATCACCGGTAATCCGGGCGCGGGCAAGAGCACGCTCGTCGATCGCCTGGTGGCGCTCTTGCGCTCGAAGGGCAAGACGGTCGGCGTGCTGGCCGTCGATCCGACCAGCCCCTACACGGGGGGCGCCATCCTCGGCGATCGCATCCGCATGCAGGACCACGCGCTCGACAGCGGCGTGTTCATCCGCTCGCTGGCGACCCGCGGCCAGCTGGGCGGCCTGTCGCGCGCCACCTCCGACTGCGCCCGCGTGCTCGATGCCATGGGCAAGGAGGTAGTGCTCATCGAGACGGTCGGAGTCGGACAAGACGAAGTAGAGGTCTGCCGCCTCGCCCACACCACCGTGGTGGTGGTGGTGCCCGGACTGGGCGACGACATCCAGGCCATCAAGGCGGGCATCCTGGAAGTGGCCGATCTCTTCGCCGTCAACAAGAGCGACCGCGAGGGCGCCGACCGCACCGTGCGCGACCTTCGCTCCATGCTGGAGCTGAACCACGCCATGCTGGGCGCCGGCGAAGACGCGGGCCACGAGATCGCCATCGTCAAGTGCGTCGCTTCCAGGGGCGAAGGCATTCCCGAATTGTGGGACGCGGTCGAAGCGCACTATCAATTCTTGAAAGGCGGGCCGGGCCTGCTCGAACGCGAGACGGAGCGCGCCCGCACCGAGCTAGTCGAGGTGCTACGCGAGCGGCTCCTCGAGGTCGCGCTCAAGCGGCTGGCGCAGCAGGGCGCGCACCTGGACGAGCTGGCGAGCCGCATCGCGCGCCGCGAGACCGACCCGTACAGCGTGGCGGACGAAGCAGCCCGGCTGTAACGGGTGGTAATGTCGTCGCCGTGACCGACGAGGAGCGGGCCGCGCTGCTGACGGCGCGGCTCGGGGTGCCGGAAGGATCGCTGAATCCAGAGCTGGCCCTCGAGGCGCTGCGCCACGGCAGCTTCGTGCACGAGCGGTCGCTGGCGCCCTCCCGCGAGCAGCTTCGCTCCAACGAGCGGCTCGAGTTCCTCGGCGACGCGGTGCTGGGGTTTGCCATCGCGCAGCGCGCGTACGATCGCCTCCCCGACGCGCCCGAGGGCGACTTGACGCGACTGCGCGCCTCGCTGGTACGCGAGGAATCGCTGGCCATCGTCGCCCGCAACCTCGGCCTGGGCGAGCTCTTGCTCCTGGGCCGCGGCGAGGAGCGCGGCGGCGGCCGGGAGAATCCCGGCCGACTGGCCGACGCGCTCGAGGCGGTCATCGCGGCGGTGTTCCTTTCCCGCGGCATGGAGGTGGCGAAGGAAGTGGTCGAACGCGTGCTGGCGCCGCTCTTCGACCAGACGGTCGCGCTGGGGCGCGACCCCAAGACCGAGCTGCAACAGCTCTTCCAGAGCCGCAAGCGCGTCCCCCGGTATCACGTCCTCTCGGTGAGCGGCCCCGACCACGCGCGCTCGTACGAGGTGGAAGTGCGCCTCGACGGCCATGCGCTCGCGCGCGGTGCGGGCCGCTCGAAGAAAGAGGCCGAGCAGGCCGCGGCGCGCGCCGCCCTGGAAGTCCCGGGCGCGCTCGAGCACGCGCTCATCGACGAGCCGGTCGCGGTGCAGGGGCATGACGCGCACTGGGCCGAGCTGTACTCCGCGGAGGCGGCGCGTCTGGAGAGCGCGCTCGGCGAGGCGGCGCTGGCGATCGAGCACGTCGGCAGCACCGCGGTTCCCGGACTGGATGCAAAGCCGATCGTCGATCTGCTCGTCGGAGTCGCGGCCCTCGACCCCGCGCTGCGCCTGCCCGACTACGAGGCGTGCGGCCCTGCGGGCGTTCCCGGCCGGCTCTACTTTCGCAAACGCGGACCCGCGTCGTTCAACGTGCAGGTCGTGGTCCACGGCGGGCCAATATGGCGCGCCGCGCTCCTCCTGCGCGACTACCTGCGCACGCACCCGAACGAAGCGCAGCGCTACGCCTCGCACAAACACGAGTCCCTCGCCCGCGGGGCCACCACCTTGCTGCGCTACTCGCAGGAGAAGGCGTCCTTGATCAGCGAACTGCTGCAACGCGCCGAGGCTTGGGCCCCAAGGTAGAAGGCACTGCACCCGGCCTCGTTGCTCGTTGCTCGTTGGTCGTTCTCGTTGCTGGTTCTCGTTCTCGGGCAGCCTCGCGCCACGCCTTCGGCGTGGCACTCCGGCTGCCCCCACGAAAACCCAAACGAAAACCAACAACGAAAACGAAAACCCAAAACGAAAACCTCAAACGAAAACCTCAACGAAAACGAAAAGCGTTCTGGTTCTCGTTCTCGTTGCTCGTTCTCGTTGGTCGTCTCAGTTGCATCGAGCCTCGCAGGCAGCTATTTTGCGCCGCCCTCATGACCATCCCCACTGCATCGCTGCTCACGCTGACGCTTCTGGCCGCCTGCAAGGAGAGCAACCCGCCGCTGCAAGCGGCGCCGGCCCCACCGGCTCGCCCAGTCGATCTGAACGCCCAGGAGGTGATCACCGTGTCGAACATTCCGCCAGGCCCCGGCGATCTTTACGCCATCTTCCAGACCAGCCGCGGCAAGATCGTCGTCAAGCTCTACGAAAAGGAAGCGCCCAAGACCATCGCCAACTTCGTGGGGCTGGCCACCGGCAAGCAGGAGTGGGTCGATCCCCGCACCGGCCAGAAGAGCAAGGCCAGGCTCTACGACGGCACCAGCTTCCACCGCGTCATCCCGCAGTTCATGATCCAGGGCGGAGATCCGCTCGGCACCGGCACAGGCGGCCCCGGCTACAAGTTCGAGGACGAGTTCCAGGGCGGCCACAAGTTCGACAAGCCGGGCCTCCTGGCCATGGCCAACGCCGGTCCCAACACCAACGGCTCGCAGTTCTTCATCACCGAGGTGCCCACGCCGCACCTCAACAACCGCCACACTATCTTCGGCGAGGTGGTGAAGGGGTTCGACCTCGTCCCGCAGATCGCGCGCGCCGGGAACGCGCAGACGAAGCTGGAGCGCGTCGAGATCGTCCGCTCCGAAAAGACGCCTTGAAGGCGGGCTTCGTCGCCATCGTCGGGCGGCCCAACGTCGGCAAGAGCACGCTGCTCAACCGGCTGTTGGGCCAGAAGGTGGCCATCGTCTCCCCCAAGCCGCAGACCACGCGGGGCCGGATCCTCGGCGTGGTCACGCGCCCCGACGCGCAGGTGGCGCTGCTCGACACGCCGGGGCTGCACACCGCCAAGGGCGGGCTGAACGCCCGCATGGTGCAGCAGGCCTTGCGCACGCTGGCCGACGCCGATGTGGTGCTCTTCCTCATCGAGGCAGGGCCGCCCGCGATCGACAGCGCCACGCGCAAGGCCCTGGAGCAGGTGCGTGCGGCCGGCAAGCCTACGCTGCTCGTCATCAACAAGATCGACCAGCTCCCGCGCGCCCGGCTGCTCCCCTTGATCGACCGCTGGAAGGACCTGCACGCGTGGACGGAGATCTACCCGCTCTCCGCCCTGAAGGGCGAGAACGTCGACGGTCTGCTCGACTCAGTGGTGAAATACCTGCCCGAGGACGAGCAGATGTTCGCCTCCGAAGTGTGGACCGATCTGCGCGAGCGCGACCTCTGCGGCGAGTTGATCCGCGAGCAGATCCTCCGCCAGACCGCGCAGGAGGTGCCGTACAGCGCCGCCGTGCTGGTCGAGGAGTTCGACGAGTCGGAACGCGCGGTGGGCCCAAAAGGCCTGGTGCGCATCACCGCCACGGTGCTGGTCGAGCGCGACAGCCAGAAGGCCATCGTCATCGGAAAGGGCGGCTCGCGCCTCAAGGAGATCGGCACCAAGGCGCGCCGGGAGATGGAGCGGCTGCTGGGCGCGAAAGTGTTCCTCCAGCTGCACGTGCGCGTCGAGCTGGGCTGGACGCAGAGCGCAAAGGGCCTGCGCCGCGCCGGCTACGAGGACTGAGCGCGCGTGCGCAGGAGCCAGGCGCGCAGCAGGATGGCGCCGCCGATCAGCTCGCCGGCGATCACGTAAGCCGAGTGCGCGTTCGTCAAGAGGTGGTCCACCAGCGAGTCGAAGGGCACCACGGGAAAACGCACGCCCAGCGCGGGAAAGAGCAGCGCGAGGAGCGACGAACGCTCGAGGGGGGGCGGGTCGAAACAGATGTAGTCACCCAGGTTGTCGAGAAACAGGTGCGTCGCGATGCCCGCCGCGACGGCCCAGAGCGCTCGCGATCGCGACAGGGCAGCAGCGGCGCACACCGCCAGCAGGAAGAGCCCGGTGTGACCAAAGGTCCGGGTGCCGGAGATCAATTCGCCCGCGCGCCCGCGCGCCAGCAAAACGCCGTAGAAGAGCGGCTTGTCGATCAAGTCGGGCAAGAAGCAACCCAGGTACAGCGCGCGAGCAGGGACCCGCTCGCGCAGCCCCCCCAGCATGCGGCTGCCGATCCCCAGATGGCCGAGGACAAACAATCTCTAGAAGTCGACGCTCGCCGAGACCACGCCCACCGGCGTCGTGCTGGCCGTCTTCTTCGGCTGCGCAACGCCCACGAGCGCCTGGACCTGGAAACTCCGCGTGACCATCCACGAGACCGCCGGCCCGGAGGTCAGATCGTAATCGCGCACGCCCGGCGCCTTGGCAACGGCGTTCTCGCTGTCGCCCACTTCGACCTGGATGCGGTTGTCGAGCCCTGCCCGCACCGCCTCCGTGAGCCGCCAACCGGCGAAGCCCTTGGCCTCGAGGTCCTTGCCTCCCCCGCCGCCCGTCTCCGCGCCGAAGACGCCGTTGAGGATCAATTCGAACCTCCCGAAGCGGCGGCCGGCCGCGAGGAGGAACTCCACCTCGCCGTGATCGGAGCGGAATCCCACCGTCTTCAAGCGGGCGCCCGCGGCGAGGTCGAGCCCGAACGCGTCCTGGGAGAGGATCTGGTAGCGCACGCGCGCCGAGGGCCCCTGCGCGCCGACCTGGAAATACGCGCCCACGTCGCCCGAGAAGTTCTGCATCGGCGACCACTGGATGCTGCCGGAGATGTTGGCCTGGCCTTGCGTGGCGCCCACGCCGGCGCTGTCGGTGGTGCCCATGACGCCGCCGGTGACGCGAACGGTGCCTTTCGGGGCCACGGCGGGCGCGTCGGTGAGGAGCGTGTCGCGATCGAGGCCCTGCGCGTTGGCCGCGGAGGCGGCAAGGCCCAGGGCGAAGAGGGTCAGGTGACGCATCGACGGTGGCCTTTCGGGACTGGAAGTCCCCCAGAAGTCTCCAGTGCGCGAGAGGGTGGCGTAGGACCCGGCTGGCGTCAAGCTGCGCCCCCTCCCATCGGCCAGACGGCGGACAGATGGGTCGCCCAGTGGTCAGCCCTTTCGATTGACATGGGGAATTATGCTCTGCCATATCCCGCCTTCCCCATGGCTCGCAGCTATTTCATCCACACGTTCGGCTGCCAGATGAACGAGTCCGACTCGCAGCGGATGGGGGAAGCGCTCTCCCGCGCAGGCTGGGTCCCGACGGCGTCGGCCGACGGCGCGGATCTGATCGTCGTCAACACCTGCGCCATCCGCGAGAAGGCCGAAGACAAGCTCTACTCGGCGCTGGGCCGTTACCGGCTTCTGAAAGCGCAGAGAGGAACGAAGATCGGCGTCGCGGGCTGCGTGGCCCAGCAGGAAAAGGACGCCTTGCTCCGGCGCGCGCCGTTCGTCGATTTCGTGCTCGGGCCCGACCACCTCGACAAGGTTCCGCGGCTGGTCGAGTCCCGCGGCCGCGTCGAGACCGACTTCATCGACTCGCACGACTATCTCTTCCCCCAGACCGACCCCGAGTCGAGCCGCGGCCGCGCCACCGCGTTCGTGACGGCGATGAAGGGCTGCGACAACGTCTGCTCGTTCTGCGTGGTGCCGTACACACGCGGGCGCGAGGTCTCGCGGCCCTACCCGGAGATCGTGCGCGAGATCGCCGGCCTCGTCGCGGTGGGCGTGCGCGAGGTGACGCTCATCGGCCAGAACGTCAACTCGTACGCGGGCGGGTGCCGCTTCGCCGAGCTGATCCAGCGCGTGGCGAGCGTGCCCGGCCTGATGCGCATCCGCTTCACCACCTCGCACCCGATGGATCTCTCGCCCGACTTGATCCGCTGCTTCTTCGAGGTGGCGAAGCTCATGCCGCACTTCCACCTGCCGGTGCAGCGCGGAGCGGACAGCGTGCTCCACCGCATGCGGCGCAAGTACACCATCGCCGAGTACGAGCGGCGCATCGCGGCGCTGCCCGCGGAAATCGCGCTCACCAGCGACATCATCTGCGGCTTTCCCGGCGAGACCGACGAGGAGCACCGCCAGAACATCGAATTCCTCCGGCGCACGCCCTACGACAACCTCTTCTCCTTCATCTACAGCCCGCGGCCGCACACGGGAGCGATCCTCAAGATGGGCGAGTGGGGCGAGGTTCCCCGCGCCGTTGCCCTCGAACGCCTCGAGGAAGTGCAGGCGCTGCAGAGGGCGCGCACGCTCGAACGGCACCGCTCCAAAGTCGGCGCGGAGGTCGAGGTGCTGGTCGAGCAGGCCAGCGGCCAGCGCTTCGGCCGCTCGCGCGAGAACTGGGCGGTGCACTTCGACGGCGACGCGCAGCTGGGCGACGTGGTGCGCGTGCGCCTCGCCAGCGCGTCCCTGGTGGCGCTGCGCGGCGCGCAAGTCGCGGTGGTCGACAGCGCGCCGCAGATGGGCGCTCCGCCGCGCCGCCGCCTCGCGGTGGTGAACGCGTAGTGCTCCCGCTCGTCGCCCTGGTGGGCCGGCCCAACGTGGGTAAGTCGTCGCTGTTCAACCGGCTCGTCGGCCGCCGCCTCGCCATCGTCGAGGACGTGCCGGGCGTGACGCGCGATCGGCAGTATGCCGAGGCGGACCACGCCGGCCGGCACTTCCGCGCCGTCGACACCGGCGGCTTCCTCGTCCGCTCCGACGAGCAGCTCATCAACGCCGTGCGCGAGCAGGCCGAGGCGGCCATCCGCGAGGCCGACGTCATCGTCTTCGTCGTCGACGCCTTCGAGGGGCTGGCCGGGGCCGAGCAGGAGCTGGCGCAGATCCTGCGCCGCGGGGGAAAACCGGTGCTGCTCGCCGCCAACAAGATCGACTCCAACCGCCGCGAAGAAGCGCTCGAGCTGGGCGAGCTGCACCGGCTCGGCTTCGACGTCTTTCCCGTCAGCGCCGAGCACGGCCGCGGCGTCGGCGAGCTGGCCGATGCCATCGTCGCGCGCCTGCCGGGGGCGGCCGAGGCGCCCGAGGAGGAGCGCGACGACACCATCCACCTCGCCGTCCTGGGCCGCCCCAACGTGGGCAAGAGCACGCTCCTCAACCGGCTGCTCGGCGAAGAGCGCTTCGTCGCCAACGCCCTGCCCGGCACGACGCGCGACGCGGTCGACGAGGAGCTGACCTGGAAGGGCCGCCGCTTCGTCCTCACCGACACGGCCGGCCTGCGCAAGAAGCGGCAGGTGATCGACAAAGTGGAGGTCTTCTCCGCCCAGCGCGCGCTGCGCGCCGTCGAGAAGGCCGACGTGGTCGTGGTGCTCACCGACGCCACCCAGCTGGGCGTCGAGCAGGACGCGCGCATCGCCGCGCAGGCAGAGGAACGGGGGCGCGCGGTGATCCTCTGCGTCAACAAGTGGGACCTGGTGCGCGACAAGGAGGGCGAGGCGAAAAGGCTGCGCGCCGAGGCGGCGCGCCACCTCCAGCACGTCGATTTCGCTCCGCTCGTCTTCGTCAGCGCGCTCGAAGGAACGCGCGTGCACAAGATCCTCGAGCTGGCCGCCGAGCTGCACGACGAGTCGTCCACGCGCATCCCCACGCCGCAGCTCAACGACTGGGTGCAGGCGATGCAGGACGAGCATCCCGCGCCGCTCTTCCGCGGGTTCCCGGTGCGCTTCTCCTACGCCTTCCAGGTCGCAACGCAGCCGGTGACGGTGGCCCTCCAGGTCAACCGCCCCCAGGCGGTCGACGAGCCGTACAGGCGCTTCCTCTTGAACCGCCTCCGCGAGCGGTTCAAGCTGCGCGTGCCCGTGCGTCTCGTCTTCCGCGCCAAGAGCCGCGCCACGCCACGAGGGGGCAAGGGCAAGTGACCACCCCCGATCTCGGCGCGCGCAACATCGGCAGCCCCGCGCTCTGGGTCGGGTTTCTCGCGGGCGTGCTCATCCTGCTGGCCATCGACCTGCGCGTCACCGCCAGGCGAGACAAGCTGAGCGGCTTTCGCGAGGCGATGTGGTGGAGCGTTTTCTGGATCTTCATCTCGCTCGCCTTCGGCTCCTGGGTCTGGGCGTACTACGGCGGCGAGCAGGGCCTCGAGTTCTTCGCCGGATATCTGTTGGAGAAATCGCTCTCGGTCGACAACCTCTTCGTCTTCGTTCTTCTCTTTCGCTCTTTCGCCATTCCCCCGGCCCACCAGCATCGGGTGCTCTTCTGGGGCGTCCTGGGCGCGCTGGTGCTGCGCGGCGCGCTCATTCTCGCGGGCGTGGCGCTGGTGCATCACTACCGCTGCAATTCTTCAAGCGCATCGACGGCAAGCTGTTCGCCACGCCGCTTCTGCTCGCGCTGGTGGCGGCGGAGACCACCGATCTGGTCTTCGCGCTCGACTCCATCCCCGCCGTCTTCGCCGTCACCGACGATTCGTTCCTCGTCTTCTCCAGCAACATCTGCGCGCTGCTCGGGCTGCGCGCGCTCTACTTCGTGGTGCGCGGCGCGCTGGCGAAGCTGCGCTACCTGAAGCCGGGGCTGGCGGCCATCCTCACCTTCGTGGGTCTCAAAATGCTGCTCTTCAAGTGGGTGAGCCTGCCCACCGGCACCTCGCTGCTCATCATCGCAGGCATCCTCGGCATCGCGCTGCTCGTTTCCTGGCTCAAGCCCGCCCCGGTCGACACCGAGCCATGAACGGGCTTGCCTCCCGGCTATTCGAGGCGCAGCCTGTAGGCCGCCCAGGAGGATTGTGATGGCACGACGGCGGCCGCTGCGCCGCTCGGGGGAGAAGCGTCACGCGGTGCCCTATCTGGCGCGGCCACCAACGGCCGCGGTGGTGAGCCTCGACGCGCGGGCCGCGGCGCTCGATGAGCTGCGCGAGGGGCTCGCGCGGTCGCCGCGGGAGATCGCCTGCAAGTACCTCTACGACGATCGCGGCTCGCAACTCTTCGAGGACATCACCCGGCTCGACGAATATTTCCCCACCCGCACCGAGCGGGGGCTGCTCGAGCAGCGCGGGGTGGAGATCGTCGCCGCCGCAGGGGGCGCGCAGGTCGCCGACGTGGTCGAGCTGGGGAGCGGCGCTGCGTCCAAGACGGTGGCGCTGCTCGATGCGGCGCTGCAAGCGGGAGGAAGGCCGCGCTATGTCGCGGTGGACATCAGCGCCCACGCGCTGCAGCGGACGCGGGAGATCCTCACCGCTGCCCGTCCCGAGGTGCCGGTCGAGCCGGTGCTCGCCGACTACACGCGCGAACTGCACCTGCCGCCCAAGCCGGAAGGATCGCGGCGGCTCGCGCTCTTTTTGGGCGGGACCATCGGCAACGAGGAGGACGCGCCGGCGGTCCGGTTTCTCTCGCGCGTGCGCGCGCACATGGAGCCCTTGGACTTCCTGCTCCTGGGCGCGAACCTGGTCACCGATCCGGCGGCCATCCACCTGGCGTACAACGACCCGCAGGGCGTGACGGCCGAATTCAACCGCAACTTGCTGCGCAACGTGAATGCGCTCGCTGGCAGCAGCTTCGTGCCCGAAGACTTCGACCATCACGCGCCGTACGTGGTGGAAAAGCGGCGCATCGAGATGTGGTTGGTGGCGCGGCGCGCGCTCGAGATCGATCTGGGCAGCATCGGCGGCAAGGTGCGGATGCGGAAGGGGGAAGGCATCCGCACGGAGATCTCGCGCCGCTTCGTGCGCGACGACGTGCTGCGCATCATCGACGCCGCCGGCTTCACGCCGGAGAGGTGGTTCGAGTCCCCCGACGGGCGTTTCGGGCTGGCGCTGGGGAAGGTCCGCTCCTCGCTGCGCGGGTTCTAGGCGCGCTATCTCGTGTCCAGGATGATCTTGCCCATCTGCGCCGACTCCTCGAGCAGCCGGTTCGCCTCCACCGCCTGCGAGAGCCGAAAGACGCGGTCGATGACCGGCTGGATGCGCGCGCTCTCGACCAGCTTGAGCATGGCGCGGAACTCGTCGTCGGTCCCCATCGTCGTGCCGCGGATGGTGATCTGCTTGAAGAAGATCTTCGCCATGTCGAGCTTGCTCGGCGACAGGCGCGTCGCGCCGTACAAGACGAGGCGGCCGGCGGGCGCGACCGCGGCGATGAGCGCGTTCAGCCCGTCCCCGCCGGCGCCGTCGATGACGAGCGAGGGTTGCCGGCCAGCCTGCGCGACCAGCGTCTTCTCCCACTCCTTCGCCTTGTAGGAGACGGCGGCGACGGCGCCCATCGAGCGCGCCTTGGCCAGCTTGTCCTCGCTGCCGCTGGTGACCGAAACCTCCGCCCCCAGCGCCTTGGCGAAGAGCAGCGCCAGGGTGGCCACGCCGCCGCCGATGCCCGTGACCAGCACGTGCTCGCCGGCTTTCAACCCGCCCTGGGTCACCAGCGCCCGATACGCGCTGAGGCCCGCCACGGGCAGCGCGGCCGCCTCGGCGAACGAGAGGTGAGCCGGTATCTCGCAGAGCATGCTGGCCGGGACGGCGATCTTCTCCGCCATCGTCCCCTGCCGTGGCATGCCGAGGATGAGGAAGTCCTTCGACTGCACGCGCGGATCGGGGCCCCACCCCTCGCAGGGGATGATGACGGCGCGCTTGGCCACCCACGCCTTGTCGACGCCGGCGCCGACCGACTCCACCACGCCTGCTCCGTCCGAGCCGAGCACGCAAGGCAGCTTGATGCGCGCGTAGAGACCCTGCCGGATCCAGACGTCCCGATGGTTGAGCCCCGCCGCCTGCAGCCGCACCACCGCTTCACCGGCGCCGGCCACCGGGTCGGGCAATTCGATCAGCTTCAATTCTTCGGGCGGTCCCTGCCGCTCCAGTCGAACAGCGCGCATCATTTCGCTCCCGGGGTGAAGACGAGCCGCAGCGCCGCCTCGAGGCCCGCCAGCGTATCGTAGCCCGCCTCGGGATCGAAGGCGGCATAGGCGCGGACCACCAGCCCCAGCGCGACACGCGGCGTGATCTGCCAGTCCGCTCCGGCGCCGGTGCGGGTCGCCAGGGAATAGCCGAGCGCCTTGCGGTTGGTGAACTGGACCATGGCCAGTTCCAGATAAGGGAGGACAGGCAGCGCGTCCAGCACGGCCTGGAGTCCGACGGCGACCGACGCGATGCCCCCGCCTGGCGCGGCGCGCTGGCCCAGATCGCCCGTGAGCGAGAGCTGGTCGGTCAGCCGGTACCCGATTCCGACGGCCGCGCCGCCGCGCGCCCCGAGCAGCGTGGTGGGCTGGCCGAAAAGTCCTTCCAGGCGCAGCGAGAGCAGCGGGGTCCCCGGGGGCAGGGGCGCCGCGGCAGCGGGAAACGCCAGGAGCAGCAGCGCCAGGAACCTCACGGGACCCACCTTACAACGCGGTTGACTTCGCGGGGTCTTTCCGGCAGGTACGGCAGTTCTCCGGGAGGCAGTGTGGCAGAGAAGGTCGACCGCAAGCAGCTGAAAAAGCCCGACGAGTTCCAGCTCATCGCCGGAAAGGCGATGGAGTGGCTCCGCACCCACCAGAAGAAGGTGATCGCGGTGGGCGGCACCATCGTCGTGGCGGTGTTGCTGGCGTGGGGCCTCACGCTGTTGCGCTCCTCGCGGGAGGCCAAGGCGGGCGCGGCGCTGGCCGAAGCGCTGGAACTGGAGTCGCGGCCCCTCGCGGGCGAGGCGCCGGCCCAACCCGGCGTGGAGACGTTCCCCAGCAAGGAGGAGCGCGACAAGGCGGTGCTGGCCGCGCTGGAGAAGGTGCGCGGCGAGCATCGCGGGACCACCGCCGCCCTCACGGCGCAGGCGGAGATCGGCTTTCGCAAGCTGAAGGCCGGCGACGCCGCCGGGGCGCAGAAGGATCTGGAGGAGTTCCTCAAGGCCGCCGCCAAGGAGCACCCGCTGCGCATCTTCGCGCAGGAGTCGCTCGGCTACGCCTTGGAGAAGCAGAACAAGCTCGACGAAGCCCGGGCCGCTTTCGAGAAGCTGCGCGAGATGGGCGCGCCCGAGCGGGCCGACCTGCACGCGGCGCGCCTCGCGCTCCTGCAGGGGAAGCCCGACGCCAAGGCGCAGCTGGAGAAGGTCGCCAAGGATTACCCCAAGGACCCCGTCGCGCAGGAAGCGAACCTGCGCCTCGAGCTGGCCGCGCTCCCGCCGGTGACCAGGTAGCCGTGCTCGCACTCGCCCTGCTGGCGTTCTCTTCGACGGCCTTCTCACACGGGCCGCGGCTGCCCAAGAAGGGCGGCCAGCCCGATCGTCCCTTCTTCGTCTCGGACATGCTGCACATCGTGCCGCAGGAGAAGCTGCCCTATCAGCCGCACGAGACGGCCACGCCCGTCCTCGACGCCAACCAAACGCGCCTCTACCTCGGCACCAGCGACGGCAAGCTGCGCTGCCGCTTCCGCGGAAGAACGGCGTGGATCTTCCAGGCCGGCGGCTCCATCGTGGCCGCGCCGCTCCTCGAGGGCGAGACGCTCTACCTCGCGGCGGCCGACGGCAAGCTGACCGCGCTCAACCGGTTCACGGGCGCCGTGCGCTGGCAACTCGACGTGCACGAGGAGCTGACCACCACCCCCACCATCTCCGAGGGTCGCCTCTTCGTCATGTCGAGCGAGGAGTCGATCACCGCGGTCGACGCCAAGGAGGGCAAGAGCGTGTGGAAGTTCCACCGCGACCCGCCCGGCGGCTTCACCATCCGCGGCAACGCCCGGCCGCGGGTGGCGCACGGCTCCGTCTTCGCCGGATTCGCCGACGGCACGGTGGCGGCGCTCCAGCCGCAGGACGGGGTGGCAAAGTGGTCGCGGCAGGTGAGCGGGCCGGGCGAGTACCTCGACGTCGACTGGATCGAGGCGCCCGAGAGCGACAGCCGCATCTACGTCGCCAGCGCGAAGGTGGGCGTGGTGGCGCTCGACGCGCGCAGCGGCGAGCCTGCCTGGACGGCGCCGCTGCCCGGCGCGAATCACCTGATAGTCGACGGACCGCGCGTCATCGGGGGAGGGAAGGGCGCGCTGGTGGCGCTCGACCGCTTCACCGGCAAGCAGCACTGGAAAGTCGATTTGGGCAAGGAGCGGTTTCCCACCCAGCCCGTGGCGATGAACGGCCTCTTGCTGGTCGCGCGGGACCACGGGCCGCTGCTCGGCATCGACGCGCAGACGGGCCAGGCGCGCGGCGCGTTCGATCCGGGGAGCGGTTTCTCGCAGGCCGTCCTGGCGCTGCCCGGCGTGGCGTACGTCCTTTCCAACGGAGGCGCGCTCTTCTCGCTGGGGCTGCTCCCGTGACGTCCATCCGCCGCGTGCTGGTGGTCGCGGCGGTGATCGAGCGCGGCGGCAAAGTGCTGGTGTCGCTGCGCAGGCCCAAAGGCGAGCGCGCCTCGCTCTGGGAATTCCCCGGCGGCAAGGTCGAGCCGGGCGAGGGCGAGCGCGCCGCGCTGGCCCGCGAACTGCGCGAGGAGCTGGGCGTGCGCGCGCAGATCTCCGAGGAGTACGCGCGCGTCGAGCACATCTATCCCGACCTTCAAGTGGAGCTGGCTCTCTACCGGTGCAAGCTGCACGCGGGCGAAGAGCCGCGGCCGCTGGCCTGCGAGGAGGTGCGCTGGATCGCGCGGCGAGAATTGCCCGGGCTGCCCTTCTGCGAGGCGGACGTGCCCATCCTCACGCGCCTGGCGGAGGAAGACGCGTGATCACCGCTTCCTTCCGCCACATCTCCGGGGTGGGGCCGCTGCGCGAGCGCCAGCTCTGGTTCAAAGGCGTGCGCAGCTGGAGCCAGCTCCCCGAGGGGGAGATCCTTTCTCCGCGCCTCGACGGAAAGCTGCGCGCCGGCGTCGCGGAGAGCGCGGCGCGGCTTTCCGCCGGCGATCTCGATCACTTCGCGCGCAAGCTGCCCCAGACCGAGCACTGGCGCCTGTTGCCGCAGGTGATCGAGGAGGCCGCTTTTCTCGATATCGAGGCGGCGGCCGACTCGATCACCGTCATCGGCGTGATGGACCGCGAAGGGCTGCGCAGCATCTGGCGCGACCTCGACGAGTTCGTCGAGCGATCGCGCCGTTGGAAGGCCCTCGTCACCTTCAATGGAACGGCGTTCGATCTGCCCATCCTGCGCCGCGCCTTCCCCTCCTGGGAGCCGCCCGGCGTGCACGTCGATCTCAAGCACGTCTTCCAGCGGCTGCGCGACAAGGGCGGCCTCAAGCAGGTCGAGGCGCGCGCCGGGTTCTTCCGGCCGCCGCACCTCTCCCTCCTCGGCGGGGCGGACGCCGTGGCCCTTTGGCACGCGCAGAAGCAGGGCAACCCGGCCGCGCTGCGCCGGCTCGTCGAGTACAACCTCTACGACGTCTTCCATCTCCGCCCGCTGGCGGAGCTGGGCTACAACCGCCTCGTCCAGCGCACCGGCATGCCGGCGCCGGCGTTGGCCGTCAGCGATCGCGGTGCCATGCTCTACGACGTCTCCCTCGCCGTCGAGGCGGCATGCAGGTGAACGCGCCCGTGCAGCAGGCCGGCCTCGCCGCCCTTCGCGCGCGTCTGGGTCCGCTCGACGCGCGGCTGACGGCCGGCCGCGAGGCGGCGGGTCTGGCGCTGGCCTGCGGCACGCTGGTGCTGCTCGCGACGCTGGAGGCGGCGCGCCAGACGTACCCCTTCTTCGACGACGTGGCCTACCTCGTCCTCGGCCACGAGGTGCACGCGCTAGGCGGCCCGCTCGGGCTCTTGCGCGCGCTGCTCGCGGGAACGTTCAGCGAGGCCAACCGCCACCCGCTCTACCTCGCGCTGCTGGGGCTGGTCGCGCGGCCCGGACCGGGCTACCACCGCGCCGCCCAGGCGCTCAACCTCGGGCTGGGCGTTCTGGCGATGCTCGCCTGCTGGTGGACCGCGCGCCGCCACCTCGGACGCTCCGCCGCTCTGGCGCTCGCGTTCCTCCTCGCGGCGAGCCGCACCTTCGTCTCCTGCGCGGCGCACGAGGGCTGCGAGCCGCTCCTCGTCGCCGTCTGGGCGCTGGCCATCGGCGCCGTCCTCGACGGTCTCGATGAATCGCGCTCCTCGCGCCTGTGGCCCTGGATCCGCGCCGGCCTCTGGTCGGGGCTGGCGTACCTCACGAAGGGAACGGGCATGTTCCTGCCCGTCTCGCTCGCCCTCGCCTTCGTCCTCCAGGAGCGGCTGCGCGCGCTGCTCGACCGCCGGGCCTGGGTCTACGGCGCGGCCTTCCTCGCCGCCGCTTCGCCGCTGCTGATCCGCAACCTGCGCCTGTTCGGCACGCCCTTCTACAACTTCAACCTGCACACGCTCTGGCAGGACCGGCTCCCCGACTTCGCCGAGATCTACGCCCCGCAGGCGCCGGCGGAACTGCCGCATGGCTTCCTCGACTACCTCCACCACCTCACGCCGGGCGCGCTCGCCTGGCGCATCGCCGTCGGCATCGGGGAGACCACGTTCCTCTTCGCCGAGTCGATGGCCCCCGTCGGCGGCGCTCCCGCCCGCCCGCTCCACATCGCAGCGGTCATCGCCGGGGCGGTGGCGGCGGCCGTCGCGTTGCGGCTGATCTGGCGGAACGCGGGCGGGTTCGTGCGCACTTTCCTCGTCATCCACGCCGGCTGGACGTGGTTCTTCATCTTCATCTTCAGCGTCAACGGCGGAAACACGCGCTACTTCCTGCCGCTCGCCGCGACGGTGCTGCTGCCGGCGCTGTCGGCGCGGGTCTGCACCGACATCGCCCAGGCGGGCTCGGTGCGACTGTCGCGATGGGCGCGGTGGACCTTCGGGATCGCGGCCGGCGCTGCCGCCGCATCGCTGGTCTTCCACGGCCCGGTCATGCGCAAGCCGGGCATGAACGAGGTGCGCGATTGGTTGGCCAGCCACCTCCAGCCGGGCGACACTTACGCCGTCGATGCGCGCAGCCATCTGCAGCCGCAGTGGATCGCGCCCGGATCGCAACAGCTTCTCGTCTCGGCGAGCTGGCGCGAGCGGCCCGTCCCGACGGACGTGATGCTCGCGTACTTGCAGGCGCAGCACGTCCGGTACGTCCTTCTCGACGCCAGCTCGGAGGCGACCGTGGCCTCGCTGGACGCGGCCGGCCGCCGCTATCTTTTCTACGACCGGATGCCGCTCGAGCCCGACGGCTCACTGCCGCTGCGCGGGATCCCGGCCGGCTTCACCGCCGTCTACGTCGACCCCGAAACGCCGCGGCGCTGGATGGTGCTCGAGACCCCGTGGGCGGCTGGGACGGGGGCGCGCTCTCGCAAGTAGTGCAGCCGCTTCATCTCGCGCCGGCCGCGCGTGACGGTGTCGAGCACGAAGCCGCAAGTCAGCGAAAGGCTCGCCAGGATCATGACTCCCGTGGAGAGGATGGCCGTGGGGAAGCGCGGCACCAGGCCCGTGCGCTCGTATTCCTGCAGGACGGGCCAGGCGAGAATGATCGAAGCGGCCGCCAGCGCCGCCGCGATGGCGGAGAAGAACTGCAGCGGCCGCTCTTCCTTCACCAGCCGCACGATGGTGCGCACGATGCGCAGGCCGTCGCTCCAAGTACGCAGCTTGCTCACCGACCCCGCCGGCCGTTCGTCGTAGCGCGTCTCCACCTCGCCTACCGGCATGCGCAATTCCAGGGCGTGCACGGTGAGCTCGGTCTCGATCTCGAAGCCGGTGGCGACGGCCGGGAACGACTTGACGAAGCGCCGCGACATGACCCGATAGCCGGAGAGCAGGTCGCGGAAGCGATCGCCGAAGATGCGCGCCACCATCCAGGTGAGGAGAGCGTTGCCCGAGCGGTGGCCGGCGCGATACGCGCCCGCCAGGCTGCTGACGCGAGCGCCGTTCACCAGATCGAGCTGCTCGTCGAGCAGCCGCTGCACCATGCGCGGCGCGGCGGCCGCGTCGTACGTGCCGTCGCCGTCGACCAGCACGTACACGTCCGCCTCGACGTCGGCGAACATGCGGCGCACCACGTTGCCCTTGCCCCGCAGCGGTTCGGTGCGCACCACGGCGCCGGCCTCGGCCGCCTTCTCGACGGTATGGTCGGTCGAGCCGTTGTCGTAGACGTAGATGGCGGACTCGGGCAGCGCGGCGCGCATTCCGCGCACCACGCGTTCGATGGCCGTCTCTTCGTCGAGGCACGGGATGATGACCGCGATGGAAGGGGGCATCTGCGCGCCTCTGGACAGCGCGGGCAGCTTACTGTCCCGCGGCGTCGGGTCAAGCTCGATTTCGCCGCTCCACCAAGAGCAGCGCCGGCAGGAGCACCAGCGCGGTGATGATGGTGGTCACCTCGCCGGCCATCGCGTACCAGCCGAAGCTCTGCAGCGCGCGGTTGAGCGAGAAGAGCAGCGAGCCGTAGCCGATGATCGACGTCCACGAGCAGAGAGCGACCGCCGGCCCCACCTCGGCCAGCGAGCCGATGACGTCGCCGCCCCTCTCGTGGACGCGCGCCGCCACGTTGGCTCCGTAGTCGACCGCGATTCCAAAAGTGATGGGATAGACGATGAAGTTGAAGAAGTTGATCTTCAGGCCGATGGCCGCCGCCACGCCGCACATCAGCACCACGCCGACGAAGAGGGATCCCATCACCTCCGCCGAGGTGCGCACGTTGCGGAAGAAGACCAGCACCAGCAGGCACACGCCGGCGAAGGAGAGGAAGGTGGTGCGCGGCCCCTCGACGTCGATGTCCTGCAGCAGGTCGGCGAAGATGACGTTCTCGCCCGTCGCGTCGTACGTCTTGCCGTTGACGGGGACGTTGCGCCCGCCACGGACGAAGGCCTCGAGGTTCTGTGCCAGCTCGAGACGCGCGCCGCCCTTCTGCGCCGCGAGATCGTCGCGCACCTGCCGCAGGCGCTCGCGCTGCACGGGGTCGAGCCGCTTGAGCACGGAGTCGGGCACTGCGGCGACGATCTCGCGCATGATCGCCAGCTTCTCCTCCTGCTGGCGCGGGACCACCGACGAGAGCGTGTCGCACGAGTCGATCAACTTGTCGTAGGGCGGCTGCTTCATGCGCTGGCGGATGACGTCGCAGAACGCGTCCGCTTCGTCCCAGGAGTCGAGCAGCGCGATGGCCCCCGCGATCGAGCGCCCCAGCGCGGAGTTGGCGCGGTCCTGGTCGGCCTTGAGCTGGTCGTGGCCTTTCAGCTCGTTGGTGAGATTTTCCAGGTTCCGCTCCATCGCGTTGGGGAGCTGCCGGATGAAGAGCACCGCCGAGACGACCGTCAGCACGGAGAAGACCGCCACGATGGCGCGCGGCCGCGCCAGCATCTTCGCCACCACCGGCCGGAGCATCTCCTGCGCGGTGTCCCGGCGCGGCGCGGGCCCGCCGCGGAGCTTCTCGTAGAGCGTGAGCAGCGCCGGCACGAGGAGGAACGTCGCCAGCCAGCAGAGCAGCATGCCCAGCCCGCCGATGAAGCCGAAGTGCCGGAAGCCGCGGTTGGCCGCGAGGATGAGCACGCCGAACGAGACGCTGGTGGCGGCCGACGCGAGCAGCGTCGCGCGCGCGGTCGTCTCTGCCGCCTCGACGCTGGCGTCGATGAGCCCCACGCCCTGCCAGCGGAGCTGCTTGAGTCGCGCGAGATAGATGAGCCCGTAGTTGATCCCGTTGCCCACCACGATGGCGCCGAGGAACGCCGTCTGCGTGTTGAGGTAACCGATCACTAGCCGCGTCAGCCCGAAGGTCACCGCCACCGCCATGAGGACGGCGATGCCCAGCGAGAGGACCGAGCGCAGGTCGCGGAAGAAGACGAGCAGCGAGAGGAGCACCAGCGAGACGCAGATCAGCGCCGTGCCGGCCACGTCGTTGAGGATGGCTTCGTACTCGGCGATGAAGAGCGGAAAACTGCCGGCGAGCCCGACGCGCAGCTGGTCGCGCTCCAACTCGGCTTTGTGGCGGCCGACGACGGCTTGCATGCGATCGACCACCGCGCGGGCCTCGTGCACGCCCAGGCTGGTGCCGGCGGGCCGCACGAGGAGCGTTATGGAGCGGCGGTCGGGCGAGACCATGAACCCGTCGATGTAGTTCTTGAAGCGCTCGGCGACGCGCTCGCGCGGGAGCGGCTTGGTGGCGTCGAGCCACTCCGGCTTGTCCTGCGCCGGGGCCGGGTCCTCGTCGTCGAGCGAGACGGCCAGCGGGTTGGCCGCGGCCTTTCGCTTGCGCACCTCCTCGCGCACGGTGTCGCGCGCCTTGCGCAGATCCTCCAGCGGGACGAAGAGCGGCCAGTGGTTCATGTACCAGTCGCGGACGGGGGCCATGCTCGACTGGACGCTGCGGATCTGATCGGGGCCCATGGCGAGGAAGTCGCGCGTCAGCGCCATCGCCAGCGCCTCCACCTTCTTCAGGCCCTCGGGGCCCTGGAGGGATTCGACCACCACCAGCACGTTCCCGTCGCCGCCGACGCGCCGGATCAGCTCCTTCACCTGCCGCACCGACGGCATGTCCGAGGGGAGCAGCTCCTCGAAGCTGGAACGGATCTCGAGGCCAGAGGCCAGCTTCACCGAGACCGCTACGATGGCGACGCTCTGGCGGAGCAGTCACGGGGCGACGCCTTATCATACCTATTGGTCGTGTTGCGCCGGAACGACGAGCCGGGGTACTAAGCGCCGTCGCCGATGAAGAAGCTTCTCACCTCGCCGTGGGTCCTGCTGGCGGCGATCTGTCTCTTGCGCTTGCCGGGCTTCGTCTTCGGCGTGCTCAACATCGACGAGTCCGACTACCTCACCTACGCCGCGGGCATCTGGAAGGGCCTCTTGCCCTATCGCGACCTGGTGGAGATCAAGCCGCCGCTCGGATACTTCACCTACGCGCTGGCGGGTGGGCTGGCATGGCCCATCCGCGCGCTGGCCATCCTCTGGGTCTTCGGGACGGCGATGTTCTTGCGCGCGGCCGCGCGGCGGTGGACGGGCAGCGAGGAGGCGGGTTGGGCGGCGGCCTGGCTCTCGCTCCTCGCAGGGTTCGTCGAAGTGCCGTGGTTCTCGTCCGAGCTGATGATGAACCTGCCCATCGCCGCGGCCCTGTATTTCTTCGTGCGGCGCGATCTCCTCGCGTGCGGGTTCTTCATCGGGGTCGCGACGCTCTATCGCCACCAGTCGGGGATCGCGGCCATCGCGCTGGGCCTCGCGGTTCTCTACCAGCAGCGGCGAGAGCCGGGCAGGGCGCTGGCGCAGGTTTCCGTCATGGCCCTCGGGTCGACGGCGCCCTGGGTCCTGGCGGCCGCCGCCTACGCGGCCATCGGACAATTTCCGGCGTTCTTCGAGTGGAGCATCAAACGCGGCGTCGCCTACGCGAGCCACGGGCGCGCCGGCTCGGCGCTGGCCCGCGCCGCCGGCTCGACCGCGCTCTGCGTGGGAGCCACCTGCGTGGTGTGGGTGCTGGGCGTGAGGGAGACGTTCCGGCCGCGTCCCGATGTCGTCTGGCGCGGGCTGGTGCTGCTGCTCTGGATGAGCTTCATCCCCGTCGCGCTGGGCGGCAGGTTCTATGAGCACTACTACTTGCAGTTCGTGCCGCCGCTGGCGGTGCTCGCCGCGCCGGGCGCCGCCGAGCTTGCAGCGCGCTGGCGAGAGTTGCTGCCGCGCGTTCGCGGCCTGGCGATCGCCGGCGTGGCCGTGCCCCTCGCCGTGTGGCTCTCGTTCTCCTGGGGGAGAGGCCTCGCCGGCCGCTATCCCGAGCAGGAACCGCGCGCACGCGAGGCCGCGCTCTGGCTGCGGGCCCACTCCGCTCCCGCCGACACGCTCTTCGTCTGGGGTCACTACAGCCCCATCTACACGCTCTCGCACCGCCTGCCCGGCACGCGCTACGTGAACACCTCGCCGCTCATCGGGAACTTCGATCCGGAGCACCTGACGGCGTCGTTCGATCCCGCCCGATCCCGCTCGCAGCCCGACGTCGAGTGGGCGCTGGCCGACCTCGATCGGCGCCAGCCCGAGTGGTTCGTCGACACCTCGACCGCCGACATCCACAACTGGGGCCGCATCCCCGTCTCGACGTTTCCCGAGCTCTTGCGCTACCGCGCCGAGCACTACACGGAGTCGGCGCGGCCGGGCGGGGTGGCCGTCTATCGCCGCCGGGAGCTCCCGGCCAAGCAGGCGCGCCGCGCTCCCGAATGACGCGACGCGTGGCAAACCCTTGCCGGCAGCACCGAACCTTTGCTAGGAGAGCGCATCGTGAGCGAGAGCACCAACCTGGCCGTGGCCAAGAAGGAAGAGCCGGCGGCGTACCGGCGAATCGCAAGCATTTCCGAGCTGGAGCCCTACGGGCAGTTTTCCAAGTGGGTGGACGACCACGACATCCTCGTCTTCCGCCACAACGGCGAGATCAAGGCGCTCTCGAACATCTGCCCGCACTTCGGCGGGCCGGTCGGGTATCACCAGATGCAGAAGGGCATCTTCACCTGCCTCTGGCACAACTACCGATACGAGGCCGAGACGGGCCGCTGCCTGAGCAACCCGCACCTGTGCCTGCGCAGCTACAAGCTCAAGGTCGAAGACGGCGGCATCTGGGTTCAACTGGTGGAGATCTGATGGCCGTGCTGACCGCGAAGTGCGCGCTCGATATGGATTGCCCCAAAGAGGTGGTGGTCTGGAATTACTATGACCACGAGCACGTGGTGGGCACGCACTACAAGTACTACAGCGAGTTCAAGATCCTCGCCGAGCGCGATGACTGGTGTCTCGTCGCGCGCTACTACAAGCTGCCCGTCATCCGCCTGCGCACGTCCTCGATCGGCTTCATGTACATGGAGTCGCCCAACCTCATCCGGTCGATCCAGCACGGCAAGCTGGGCCTCGTGCTCGACCAGCGGATCCAGCTCGACGATCTCGACGGCGAGCGGTGCCGCGTCACCTGCACCTATACGCTCGAGGTGCCGGGGTTCGTGCGCGTGCTCGAGCCGTTGTTCCAGCGGGTGATCGAGCGGTGGTTCCACGACACCTGGGTCGAGGATGCGCCGATGCGCGTGCGGCGATGGAGGATCTGGAAGCTCGGGTTCCGCGACTTCCGTGGGCTGGATTACGTCAACCAGAAGACCACCAAGCCCGCCGGCGCCGGCGCCTACCGGCCCTATCCGGTGAGCCTGCCGCTCCCCAAGACGCCGGAGAGTCCGCCGGGGTCGGGCTACAAGCGACCC
>WNFC01000796.1_pt1 | contig 32625 bp, 32 predicted proteins | sample 5400541 | NCBI WGS metagenome assembly WNFC01 (sample SAMN13153342, study PRJNA577476) | soil metagenome | isolation source: 120 cm saprolite under Douglas fir tree site 2 hole 2 replicate 1 | place: USA:California | collected 2015-04-18
CGGCCGACGTACCTGAGGACGACCGCTCGCCCGGATTCGATGCCCAGGGTGGCGATCAAAAGCACGAAGGCATAGTCTGCGGGGATGACGGGCGGGCCACCTTCGGCAAGGCGACGGATCGCCTCGAATGCGATTACGGCCGCTGTGACGAGGAGCACGATGCCCTCGGCGAAGGCGGCGAGGTTTTCGGCCCGCCCGTGGCCGTAGGGATGCTCCTGGTCGGCCGGCTTGCGCGCGGTGCGGATGGCAACGAGCGTGAAAGTGCTGGCGGCGAGGTCCAGGATCGAGTGGACGGCCTCGCTGATGATGCCGAGGCTGCCGGTCAGCAGCCCGACCACGAGCTTGCCCACGACGATGGCCGCGCCGATGAAGACCGAAATCAGCGCGACGAGCTCTGGCCTGCGTCCGAGCGCCTTCATTTCACCAACTGTAGTGGGCGGGTTTTGGGTCCGCCTGAACCGGCTGGGCTTCTATCGGAGCTTCGCTGCGGACGCGAAGAGCTGCTCCTCAGAGCCCAGCGCGATCACGAGGTCGCCTTCCTCGAGGAGCAGGTCGGCGGCCGGGTTGGGATACAGCGTGCCATCGCGGCGGCGAACCGCCAGCACCTTGGCTGCATCCGGGCTCAATCCGGGCTCACCAATCCCGCGCCTGCGATCGTCTTGCCCACCGCCGCCACCCGCGGCTGCACGAGCATCTCCTCGACCGCGATCTCCGACTCGCCGCGATGAAGGCTGTCCATGACGTCCACGAGCGCCGGCCGCACGGCGAGCTCGGCCATACGGTGGCCGGCCATCTGATACGGGGAGATCACACGATTGGCGCCGGCCAGCTCCAGGCGGCGGATCGATTCGGGCCTGCCGGCGCGCGAGATCAGGTAGAGATCTGACTTCAGCGCTCGCGCGGCGAGAATGATGTACACGGCGCGCTCGTCGGAGTCGACGGCCGAGATGAGGCCGCGCGCGCGCTCGATACCGGCGAGCTTGAGGATGTCCTCGCTGGAAGCGTCCCCTTCGACGTGGAGCCGGTCCTCGTTGCGCAACCGCAGCACCGCATCCTCAGTCTGGTCGATGACCGCGTAGGGAATGTTGTGCGCCTCGAACTCGGCGACGATCTGCGTCCCGATGCGGCCGTATCCGCAGATGATGAAGTGATCCCGCAACTGATTCAGCGAACGCTCCAACTGCCGCTCTCTCCTGTAGTGGATGAAGCTGTTGTCGGTGAGAGTCTCGGCGAAGACGCCGAAACCGTAGAGCATCGTACCCACGCCGACCACGATGAGCGTGGAGGTGAAGATCCTGCCCGCGTCGGACAGCTTGTTCACCTCCGAATAGCCGACGGTGGAGATCGTGATGATGGTCATGTAGAAGGAGTCCAGCAGGCTCCACCGCTCGATGAGCATGTAGCCCAACATGCCGTAGACGATCACCACCGCCAGCAGCGCCGCCGGCAGCCGGAACCGACGCAGCGGATGCGGGAGGCGCCTTTTCAACTACGTGCGGCTATCCGCCTCCGCCAGGACCTTCGAGACCGGGTTTGGTCATCTTGCTCAGGTCGAGCACCTTGTTCAGCGCCGCCTCGGAAACGTTGCGGGCGCTCGCCAGCCGGCGGATCGACTTTCCGGTGCGCATCGACTCCTTGGCGATCTTGGCCGCCTCGTCGTAGCCGATCACAGGATTGAGCGCAGTCGCGAGCATGGGGCTGCGCTCCACCAGCTCGGGGCCTCGCTCGGTCGCCTGCAGCCCTTCGATGCAGCGCTCGCGGAAGTTGCGTGCCGATGCCGCCAGCAGCGCGATCGACTCGAGCGACGTGACTCCCGCGACGGGCATCATCACGTTGAGCTCAAACAGGCTGCCGGACTGGCCGCACATCGTGACCGTGAGGTCGTTGCCGAGGACGCGAGCCACGACCATCGTCAGCGACTCGACGATCACGGGGTTGACCTTGCCGGGCATGATGCTCGAGCCCGGTTGCGTCTCGGGCAGGCGCAGCTCGCCGAGGCCGGCGACCGGTCCCGTGCCCATGAGCCTGATGTCGGAGCCGATCTTCCAGAGGCTCACGGCGATCGCGCGCAAACCGCCATGGGCCGCGACCAGCACATCCAGCGTGGCCTGGGCGTGAAAGTGGTTGCGCGTTTCATGAATCGGGAGCCCGGTCGCCTTGGCGAGACGTGCGCAGGCCAGCCGCGCGAACCGCGGATGCGAGTTGAGTCCCGTGCCGACCGCTGTCCCCCCGAGCGCCACGCTGGCCAGCTCGTCCAACGCTGCGCGTGCCCGCCGGATGGACTCTTCAATCTGCCCTGCGTAGCCTTTGAACTCCTGTCCCAGCCGGATGGGCGTCGCGTCCTGAAGGTGGGTCCGGCCGGTCTTGATCACCGGCCAGAACTCCTTGCTCTTCGCCTCCAGTGATTTCTGCAGCTGCTGCAGCGCGGGGACCAGCTCGTCTGCGATCGCGACCGCCGACGAAATCTGGATCGCGGTGGGGATGACGTCATTGGACGACTGACACAGGTTGACGTGGTCGTTCGGGTGCACGAGCTTGGACCCGCGCTTGCCGCCGAGGATCTCGGTGGCGCGGTTGGCGATGACCTCGTTGGCGTTGGTGTTGGTCGACGTGCCAGAGCCGGTCTGGTAGATGTCGATGGGAAACTGGTCGTCGAGCTTGCCGTCGATGACTTCCTGCGCGGCTCTCGCGATTGCGCTCGCGCGCCGCTTCGAAAGCAGGCCGAGCTCGCTGTTGGTCTGAGCGGCGGACTTCTTGACCAACCCCAGGGCGCGGATGAATCGGCGGGGAAAGGGTTGGCCGGAGATCGGGAAGTTGAGGACCGCACGCTGCGTGGAGGCTCCGTAGTAAGCGTCGGCGGGCACTTCCACCTCGCCCATCGAGTCGCGCTCCATCCGAACTCCTTTCGTTTCCGCCACCCACGGAGATTCTAGAGTGGGCCCGTATGCGGGTCGCCGCCGTTGACATCGGGAGCAACACCGTTCACGTGCTGATCGCGGACGTCGTGCGCAACAAGCTCGTGGACGTCGCCCACTATGTCGAGATGCCCGAGCTGGGGCCGCGGGTCGCCCGCACCGGCGCCATCGGAACCAAGGGCCGCTTTGCGATTCGCGCGCTGCGATTTGTGATCGCACAGGCCCGCAAGCACGGCTACGACATGCTCATCGCCGCGGCCACCGAGGCGGTTCGCCAGGCTTCGGATGGGGAGGCTTTCGCGAAGCAGGCGGGCGAAGCGATCGGCGTCCCGGTGCGCATCATCTCGCGGCGGCGCGAGGCGGAGCTCAGCTTTCTCGGCGTGGCCAGCCGCCATGCCGCCCGTCGGGAATGGGCGATGGTCGATCTTGGCGGCGCGTCCACCGAAGTCGTGATCGCGCGCGGGCACGACCTGCTGCGCTCGGCCACGCTGCCGATCGGCTCTGGCGTGCTGGCGAGCACCTACCTGTCGGATCCGCCCCACCCCGACGATCGCGCCCGCATGCGCAAGGCCGCGCTGCGGGAGCTCGCGCACGCCCCCGACGGTGACGTGGAACGCCTGGTGGCCACAGGCGGTACGGCCTCCAACCTGCCGTTCGTGCTGGCCCGGCGCAACCCGCCTAGCGTCCTGACCACAGCCGACCTGCTCGCGTGCGAGGGCCGCCTCGACCGCGGACCGGCGGCGAAGGTCGCCGTGAAGGTGGGCCTGCCGCCCAACCGGGTCAAGGCGATGCGCGCGGGGGTCGAGGCCCTGCTCCTCTTCCTCGACTGGTACGGCCTGGCGGTGCTTCACATCAGTCACGAGGGCCTGCGCCACGGGATGCTCCTGGCTTACCTGGAGCGGGGCGAAGAATGGTGGCTTTAGAGCGTTAGGCGGTGGGTAGGATGGGTTCATGGAGCGCGTGACCGATCAAGGAGCGACGCTGAGGAGGGCGCTGGCCCTCACCTGCTTCATCCTCGTGGTCGAGCTAGCCGGCGGGCTGGCCTCGCACTCGCTGGCGCTACTTTCCGACGCGGGCCACGTGCTCACCGACGTGTTCGCGCTCGGCCTCGCCTGGTTCGCCGTTGCCCAGGCCAAGCGGCCGGCCGACCGCCGGCGCAGCTACGGCTACCAGCGCGTCAGCATCCTGGCCGCGCTCGTGAACTCGGTGTTGCTGATCGTGATCGTGCTCGCCATCGCAGTCGAGGCAGTGCGCAGGCTCAGCCATCCCGAGCCGGTGCAGGGCGTGGTGGTGATCGTCTCCGCGCTGGTCGCCATCGCCGTCAATGCCTATGTCGTTGTAGGTCTCCGTGGACATGGCAAGAGCCTCAATCTCGGCGCCGCGCTGCTGCACGTGACCGGGGACATCGGCGCTTCGGTCGGGGTGGTCGTGGCGGGTGTCGTGATCCTCCTGACCGGCTGGTTGTACATCGACCCGATTCTTTCCCTGGGTATCGCCGTGCTCATCGCCTATAGCGCGTGGCGGATCGTGCGCGAGACCGTCAACCTGCTCCTCGAGGGCACCCCGACGGAGATCAATCTGGGCGACGTGACGGCTGAGATCACGAAGACCAAGCGGGTCGTCAGCGTCCACGACCTCCATGTCTGGGCGCTTTCATCTGAGGAGATGGCCCTCAGCGCCCACGTCGTACTCGAGGAGTGCCCGCTCGGCGACGCCGAGCACATCGTGCGAGACCTGGAGAGCAGGCTGTGTGGTCGTTTCGCGATCGGACACACGACGATCCAGGTGGAGAGCTGCCATCCGTGCGGCGAGATCCATCACGGCGCCGGCGAGCACAACCACCCGCACGAGCACGTCGTGCTGGTCAGCTCATCGACTGCGCCGGCAGCGTCTCCTCCTGCTGGAGGATCCTCTTCGCAAGAGCGATAGCCGCCGCGTACGTGGAGTCCATGCCGCGGTAGCTGAGCCCCCGCGCGCCTAGCGTCCGGGCCTGCGTGTATGGCGTGTCCGAGGCGTAGAAGACTACTCCCAGGTCGAAGCCAAGCTTCGCCATGTTCACGCTTTCGCCCAGCGGGTAGCGATCGGGCTGCGTGATCTCGTAACAGGCGTCGAGGTAGGGGCCGGCCTCCATCTCCACGACCGTGTAGCGGCCCTGGTAGTACATGTCGAGATACTCGCGGTTCTGAAGGAACGTTCCCCGCACCGCAACCGCCCGCTGGTTGTCGAGGGCAGACCCGTAGACGAGGTGAGGCTGGACGTCCGCCGCCGCGATGCTGTTGTCGAGCCAGTAGGTGTTGCCCGAATGCTCGTTGTACACCGCGTTCGGGATCATCACGTCGCCCACCTCGGCGTTGAGGGTGGCCGCCTTGCCTAGGACGTAGACCCCCGCGACCCAGGCGCTGTGTTCGGCGACCTGGCGGAGGATGTGGTACGCGGCGAGGCCGAGCGGGTAGTCGACGTTGACGATGCACGCGCCGGACGCGCGGAGCTTCTTCTCGTCGACCGGCCCGACCCGTGGGTCGATCGCCGCGGGGTCGAGCTGCGAGATCTTGAACACCTGGGCTGCCGAGTCGACGCCGGTCCCTCTCGCGGGTATGTGCCGGATGCCGTTCGCAGTCTCCATCTCCGCACGGCGGGCGCGCAGCTTCGTGCGCTCGGGGTGCTGGTCGAAGAGCTGGCGCGCCCCGAAGTAGAGCCAGTTGGAGCGTGAAGCGCGGCTGTGGCCTGCCTCGAGCTTGCGCCGTTCCTCATCGAGCTCCGGGTCGTTGATGCGGACGAAATCGAGGATGTCTTTCTCGAAATGTCGCGCGACCCCCGTGAGAACGTTGACGAGGCTGTGAGTGTTGGACGACACGAAATAAATCGGCGAGTCGCGCACGCCCATCTCGTCCATCGCGGCTGAGATGGGCTGCCACCAGCGGCTTGCGTTGCGCGCGTAACCGAGGTGGCTGCCGCCGATCAGCCGGAGGACGATCCGGCACTCTTCTCGCTTGACCCGGGCCAGGGTGGCGTCGAAGTCATCACCCCAGGTCAGGTGTAGGCGCTGCCAGTCCTCCTCGCCCGCGCCGGCCGCCAATCGAGCATCCTGATCGTTGAGAGGGACGTCCTGGAGCAAGCGATGCATCTTGTTCCATTCGAGTTGGAATGCGACCAGGGTCGGCACCAGGTCGTCGATGTCGGATGGGGATGCGATGAGGACGGCGAGCGTGTCGCCGTCGTGGTACCACCGGCGGCGGCGTGCAGGCGCCTTGACGGCCTGCCAGCTGAGGATGTCAGCGCCGAACACCGCCCGAAAACCCTGGGGGCTCTGGCCCATGACCACGCGCCGGCAGCGGACGATGGCGCCCGGGAGGCGCCGCACCGCGTAAAGGAGCGCACCCATATCGACCTGCGGCTCCCCCGCAAGCGGGTGCAGAACGGAACCCATGGCGAGATGGGCGTGAGCGAGAGAGTCGATCTTGATGTCGCCCGAGCTCTGCAGCATCGTCGTGTAGGTGCGGACGTAGAGCTCGACCGCCTGTTTCCCGGTCCAGCCGGTTCGTGTGGGCGACTCCATGCTCCGGTGAGTCTAGAGTCCAAGAGCCTAACTATCCGAGCCTTCCTCGGGTGGGGCGCCGAGCCGGCGCATGAGCTCTTCGAGGAGCGACCGGGTCTCGGGGTCTGACATCAGCCGCTGCTGCATCTCCTCGGCCGAGCGGCGGATGTCCGGGTCGGACAAAAGGCGGTCCGACATCGCCTGGAATCGTGTCGCCATGTCCTTCATCGACGCTTCCTGCGCGACCTGGATCAGGATCGGCTGGCTCGCAGCGGCGACCACCGCTTCAGCCTGGACGCGGACCATCTCGATGCCCTTGCAGCCCAGGCACTCGCCTTTGAGGCCGCAGTGGCAGAGCTGCGGGCGCAAGCGATCGAGGGCTGCATGCAGTTCGGACATGTCCGCAGGGCCGGCCATAGCTCCAGATTACGAGCCTTTCTTCCTCGCGTACATCGACTCGATCTGATCCCGGTAGTGGTCCTGGACGACCTTTCGCTTGACGTCCAGCTTGAGCGACAGCTCTCCATTGGCCTCGGAGAAGTCCTGAGCAAGGAGGGTGAAGTACTGGATCGCCTCCCAATTGCCACGGGAGGCGTTGACCCCGTCGACGAGGTTCTGGACATGTTCCTTCACCCCGTTCTCGTCGAGGCCTTCCTTGCGGGCCGCGTCCCAGTCCGGAACCACAAGCGCGGTCACGAATGGCTTGCCCTCGCCGACGATCACCGCTCGGTCGACCAGGTGGTCACGCATGAGCTCGAACTCCAGCGGCTGAGGCGCGACATATTTGCCGACTGCGGTCTTGAACAGGGCCTTCTTGCGGTCGGTGATCTTGAGGAAGCCGTCGGCGTCGATCTCGCCTATGTCGCCGGAGTAAACCCAGCCGTCGCGGATCATGTCGGCGGTGGCCTCAGGGTGGTTGTGGTATCCGAGCATGGTGCCTGGGCTCTTGATTAGGATCTCGCCGTCGTCAGCGATCTTCAGCTCGACACCCGGGAAGGGCTTGCCGACGGTCAAGAAGCGGTGGTCGGCCAGTGTGTTCGAGCATGCCCCGGACGAGACCTCCGTCATGCCCCAACCGTTGAGGATTGGCACCCCGATCGCCCAGAAAAACTCTTCGATCTCACGCGCCAGGGCCGCGCCGCCACTGATAAAGAAACGCAGCCGGCCCCCGGTCAGCCGTTCGCGGAGGGCTGCGAGCACCAGGCGGTCGGCAAGCTTGTGCTGCCATCGGAGCCGCGGGCCGGGATTGGGTTCGTGTGCGAATCGCGTTCCCACGCCGATTGCCCAGTTGAAGATCGCGCGGCGTATGGCGGGCGACTCGCGGACCCGCGCCATGACCGCGGCGTGCATCTTCTCGTACACGCGTGGCACGGAGTTCATGACAGTCGGCTTGACCTCACCCAGTTCCGTGGCGAGGTGATCGGTGCCCTGCGAAATCCAGGCCTGGCCACCGAACATGAGGCCAATGAAAACGCCGTTGATGCGCTCGAAGACGTGCGAGTAGGGAAGAAACGAGAGGGTCGAGTCGTCAGGGCCGAGCGGAAACACCTTGAGGATGGCGCGGGACATATCGACGAGGTTGCGATGTGCGAGCTCAGCCCCCTTCGGCTCGCCTGTGGTGCCAGAGGTGTAGACGATCGTGCAGATTTGGTCGGGCTGGACCTGCTCGAGTCGTGATGCGATCTCGCCGATGTGCGTTGGTTCCTGCGTGACCCATTGGGCGACCTCCGTATCGATGCGGGCAATTTGTCGAAGCTGCGCGGTAGTGGTGAGCCTGCCGGCCAGCTTCACGCCCGACGCGATTGCGAGTACCGCGTCGCTGTCGGCCGTAATTTTCTGTGCGAGCTCGGGCGGGCTGCTCGGATAGATGGGAACCGTCACCGCCCCCACCGCCTGGATCGCCAGGTCGCAGTAGATCCACTCGACCCGATTCTCGGACATGAGGACGACAGAGTCGCCGGGCTTGACGCCGGCCTCGACAAGCGCGGAGGCGACCGCGAGAACGCAGCGCTGCACGTCCGCCCACGTCGCGACGGCCCATGATTGGCCGGCTTGGTAGTGCACGAGGGGGCGACCACCAAGCCGCGCCGCCTGCCGGAAGAAAACGCCGACCGTGGTGCGGTCGGCGATGTTTTCGGGATTCAGGACTTGAGCCGTTGGCTTACTTGACCGCCTTGACCGAAAGGGTGAGCGTGCCCGAGGGAACGCTAACTGTGATCCTGTCGCCCTTCTTCTTTCCCACCAGCGCCCGACCGACCGGCGAGTCGATGGAGATTCGGCCGGCGGAGGGATCGCTCTCGACCGCGCCGACCAGGTGATAGGTCTCTGCCTGGCCGTCGGAGTCGACGACGTCGATGGTCGAACCCGGCCCGGCGACGCTCGAGTGCGACTCCTTGATGATCTGCGCTCGCCCGATCATCTCCTGGAGCTCATAGATGCGGCCGTCGAGGAGACCGACCTCCTCCTTCGCCTGCTCATATTCAGGGTTGTCCTCGATGTCGCCTGGCTGGAATGCCTCCTTCAGGCGCTCGCCCGCCTCGGCGCGCCGCTGCAGCGCGATTTCGAGATCGCGCTTGAGCTTTTCCAGCCCCTCCGGCGTAAGCAATACCGGTTCTGTGAGGTCCATCTCAGATTTGACATGATAACCGCCGCATGGACCCCTCCGATCTGAGGTCCGGGCTGGCGGAACGTCTGGCCGGCGGCGAGACGATCGATGCCGAGACCTTCAACGCGGCTTGCTTCATGCTCGCTCGCGCGCTGGAGGAAATGTCCTTCTCCGTGCCCGAGGCGGCGCCCCTGGTGCGGCGACTGTTGCGCGTGGCCGGTCGCGTGGTGATCGACACCGGGCTGCCAGACTCAGCTCCCGAGGTATGGCCCAACACTAAAGAGATGGCGTTGGAGTGGATCGAAGAGGCGCTGCGTGCGCTGGGCTACGAGGTTCGCCCAGCCTCCGTCAGTTGATCAGTCGAGCAGCAGGGGGAGCAGGAGCGTAGTTCGGGTTGTAGTCGATACCGGCCTGGCCATTCCCGGTGACGGTCGCGGTCGAGCAAATCACCTGGCCGGAGAGCGGCGACTTGTCGGCGCCCTGGATGATCCAGTCGGCGCTCGGCGAATAGATGGTGCCGATGTACTGGGTCAGGGCGTTGCCGTCCAGCCGGTTCGGGTTGCCCGGGTTCGCGCAGGTGGCCACGTTGGGTGGGATCGGGAGCGGTCCCGCCTGCTGGTAGATGATGATCCAGTTGTACTGCTCTCCGCTGAACACGTGTGTGTAGCCGCCGCCGTTCTGGTCCATGCACGACCCGACGGGCATGTAAAACTGCACAGCTCCGGGCGTGATCTTGGACGCCGAGCACGGCTGGGCGGGGTCGCCTCCAGAGGTGAGCGCCGCCTGGCAGTAGTTCTCGTTGGCGACGTCCCCGCCGGTGAGGGGAGCGTACTGAAGCCCAAACGGGGCGTTTTCCTGCGGCACGGCGGGCTGCGGCGGGCAGCTGGCGAAGCACGTTGGCGTTGTCTCATCCTCCGGAGTCCAGCAATTCTTGTTGGCGCGCGCCCAGGTGCTGCAGGCGTGCGTGGTCGGGGGAATGATGCTGGAGTAGTTGAGGTTGCAGATTGTCACTCCAGGCGCCGCGCACGCCCATCCGCCCGGTGCGAGGCCCCCAGTGAGAATGCCACCACCCAGACCGGGAGCCGCGAAGGTGTTGACGAACGAGAAGTCGGCGCGGCTTCCGCCTAAGTAGCCGGGGTCACCAACGCAGCCCTGGGGATTGATGTACACGTTGTAGAACTGGGCGCCAGGCGAGTTGACCGTGATGTTGACGTTGATCCCTTGGTTGCTCAGGTCGTTCGTGCTCGCATCTTTGCAAACGGAAGGCGCGCTTTCGCGCATGCATCCCGGAGCCGTCAAGCACGCGTTCCCTGAGATCGTGTTGTCGAGGAACCGGTCGTAGCGGACTGACGTCACCTGGATGCCCCAGTTGCCCGCGAGGAGATTGTGCGAGAGCTTCAATGCCGGCGGGACGCCGATCGGCCCCGGTGTGAAGCTCCCTGCGCAGCCGCCCGCGCCCCAGAACGTGTTGAGGGTGGTCGGCACCGAGCTCCCCGGAGGACCCGACCACAGCGCTTCGTCAGGCGGCTTCAACTCGTTGGAGACCATCCCACCGTGGGAGAAGTAGCCGCCGTTCCACGTGTAGACGCCTGCGTCGAGGAAGTAACAGCCGGGACCGCTCAGGGCGAAGCCGTTGGTGAAGCCGGGAGTCATTTCGATGTATGAGCCGCGGTTGTTCTGGCCCGCGAGCCCCGGGTAGAAAGGCACCGCCGGGGCCAGGTACCCAGGGTCGGGCAGGCTCGGGGCAGGCACGACGGGGCCACCCTGGACGTCACCGAACGCACAGGCTCCAGCCGGGTGCGGCGGCCCCGGCGGTGGCACACCGTTGGGGTCGTACGGTATGAAGCCTGGCGTCGAGTTGTAGCACAAATAGGTGGCTGCACTACACGCCGAGCCGGCTGCGCCGTAGCAGTTCCCTGCCTCGCGCAGGCCCGTGGCCGTCGTGCACACAGTGCCGTTCGTGTACGTGTCTCCCAGCACGGTGAGCTGGCCGTTTCCTTGCAGGCGGGTCGCGCAGGGGACGGTGCTCAGGGTGAGCAGTGCCGGGCTCTGGCGCTGGTTGCCGACGATCGATGTCGCGGTCGCGGTGATCAGCGCGGTCGTCGGGCCGCCGAAGATCTGCATGAACGCCAGCGGCAGATAGTGCTGGACCGTGAACACGAACTGGTACCCGTTGTACTGCGTGTTCGTGGCCTGGACCCTCAGTGTCATGGCGCCGCTCTGGTAGCTGAGGTCGTATGTGTCCTGGCGGAGATTGTTCAGAGGTCCCACGTAGGGCAGTCCGGGGCAGCCCAGGGGGGAGGACGCGCAGACGTTGGAGTCAGGGCCGGAGTAGAGATGGAGGTCGGTCTCGAAGTTCTTGATTCCATGCGGCAGCGCCCCATAGCCCGTGGTGCCGGCGAGGTCGCTGTAGTTTTCGTACCAGTCGCCGGACGCCAATGCGGCCGCATCGACCGCGGCTTGCAGGTCGCGCCGGTCGACATACGCACGCCCGGAGTCGATCGCCAGCCCGAGCATGGCGAACAAGACGAGCATCAGCAGGGCGATCAGGACGATCGCCTGACCCTCTTGCAGACGCCGCTGGGGCGACTTAGTTGCTGTACTCGGCGCGATAAACCGCATAAGCAGTGATGACGATCTGGTTGCCGACAACTTGCTGAATCAACGGAGTGAGGGGCTGGAAGTTAAACCACAGCGTCACTTTGATCGGTTCGTTTCCGACCGCCGGCGTGATGGTGTTGCACCCCGGCCCTGGCGCCGGCAGGGTGCCGAGCCCTCCGCGCGGGCCGTTGGGCACTCCGTTACCTGCGGTGCTCGGGTCGGTGATGAAGATCCAACCCGAGTTCGAGGGCGGTAGCGACGGCGAGCCGGCCGGAATGCCGCCGTTCGGGATGGGGCCGTTGGGGCACGGGTTGGCGAGGACCTCGGTGACGGCGTGCGCCTCCACGGCGCTCGCGACGTCAGCGTCCGTCGGCCACGAATGGGTGGACCCGTTGGGATCCACGAAGTAGGAAGCCCGCACGGCCACTCGCGCGCCTTCGTTGGCAGCCTGCTGCAGCGTGATGTAGAAGTACAGCCCGCGGCCGAAATCGATGATGCCGAACGTCAGCAGCAGGATGATCGGCGCAATCAGCGCGAACTCGGTGAGACCCTGGGAGCGCTCGCTGCGCGTCCAGCTTTTCAGGCTGGCCATCGATCGCCTGGCGCTTTCGGTCAATCGGCGAAATCTCATTCTCATGGCTTGCCTTGAATGGTGAAGTGTTCGTTGTACGCCAGGTTGATGCCGTTGCCGAACAGGCTCTGGATCAGCGGCGTGATGAGCTGGAAGTTCATGAGCAACGAGACGTTGATGTCTCCGAGCCGCCACGAGTTGTCCGTGGGAGGGCTCAACAGTTGTCCGACCTGGCCGCCGCCGGCGCTGGCCGGCGCCGTGTAGCAGATGTAGACGTTCACGGCCTGCGGGGTCGTCGGATAAGCCGAGGCCGGGTACGGTTTGTTGTTGTTGACGTTGCCGTCCGTCCCGGCCAGGCAGCCGCCCTGTGGCATTGGCGTTGGCGCCAGGCCGGCGCCGCCCAAAGACTGTTGGACAGCGATCAGGATGTCACCGTCGTCCAGGAAGTTGTTGGCTCGCAGGTTGGTGCTGAACCACGCTCCGTGACGCGCTCCTTCGCGAGCCGCTCCGTCGAGGTTCACAGCGAAGTAGAACGCCCGAGACAGGTCGAGGAGTCCCATCATCAAGAGGAGCAGCACGATCGAGGAGATCGCGAACTCCACCAGCGACTGGCCGCGCTGCCGGCGGCGCCTAAGCGCGTTGGCTTTCATGGGCACAGTGGAATTGAACCTGATCGGACCGCCGGATGCAGCGCATTAACCGAATAACGAAGCAGCGGGCGTTTCCGTGTGCTTCGTAAGCCGCTGCCGGTTGGCCGCCTTACGGCGGAGGCGCGTTCGACGACTTTCCAGGGCGGCCGCCTCGTCCGGAATCCTGCTCTGGGCCGCCTCCACGACCGCGAGCGCCAACTGAGGTTCCCGGCGCCGCCACTCGAGCAGCCTCGCGCGGGCGACCGGCAGCCGGACGTCGTAGGCCACTCGAGACTCCAGCCATCCGAGCAGCCGCTCGGCCCCTGCCACCGACGTCCCCCGTCGCGCCAGCCGGCGGGCGATCAGCAGGCCCGCGGTTGCCGCAGCCTCATCCTCATCGACGTTTGAACGTGCGCCCTGCGCGCGCCCGGCGTTGTTGGCAGGAGCGCGTCCGGCAAAGCCGGCGGCGTTTCGGAGGGCATGCCAGCCGTCGGCGCGGGCGCCCCGGCGGAGCCGGTGGCGACCCAGCGCCAGCCAGTCGGAGGCGTCCATGCCTGCGTCACCACCCTCCAGTCTCGACAGCAGCCGGGAGTGAAGGTGGACCAGGCTGATCACGTCCAGCCGGTTGTGCTCGAGCACCGCTTCCAGCATCGGGCTCGATCCGCGGTGCAGGTACTCGAAATACGCGTCCGGGACGAGCGCGCTCGCGATCGGATCATCGCGTTCGTAGCCGAGGAGCCGCTCTTCGACGATCCGCAGCGTGCAGCTCTCCATGCGATGCCGAAACAGGGCACGCACCAGCGTGAGCAGGTCGACGTGCGGCAGCGAAGCCAGCTCGCCGGGCATGCGGGCCATCACCCAACGGGTCCTCAGGACAGGGAGGTCGAACGAGCCGCCGTTGAAGCTCGCCAGGCCATTGGCAGCCCCCAGCTCCTCCCGCAGCCGGTGAAGGAAAGCCGCCTCGAGGCCGGGTTGGGGCAGGAAGAGCTGGGCCAGCCGCAGGCCGCAATCGATCGGCCGCGCCACCGCCGCCGCAAAGACGTAGGTCCCGGCTCCCCCGTTGAGCCCGGTCGTTTCGGTGTCGAGGTAAGCGACACATCCCGGATCGGGGTCGAGCGGCGGCAACGGGATGACGTCCTCGCGCAGCATTGCGTCTCCGAAGGGGGTCGGCACCGCCTCGAACCCGCGCGGGAGCGCGGCCACGGGTCGCGGCCGCGGCCTTGCCGGCCCGCCTAGACGGTCAAGGCGTGCTCTGAGGCCGAGGGCCGTCATCGTGCGCGCCGCCGGATCTTCGGCGTCCATCTGGGCCATCTGCGTTGTTGCCGCCTACGCTCCTCGCACGCCTATGACGGATACGCTTAGCTGCGGTGCTCGGCGGCGCCTAGCAGCTGACCCATCTGGGCCGCCGAATCTCTCGGCGTCAGCCCGATTCCGGCCCTCGCGGACAGCAGACGCAGGCATGCGCTCTTGGCTCCTTCCACGAGATGCAGCGGACCGATGCACGACGGGCAGCCGGCGAGGCAAGGGCATTCCCGCACCAGCCCTGCGGCGTTCTCCAGAAGGTCCTGGTGCAGCTCGTACATGCGCTGCGAGTAGCCGACGCCGCCGGGGTAGACCTCATAAACGGTCACGGTCGGCAGGCGTGTGGTGGCCGAGCGCACCTCCGCAACCGCGCCGAGGTCGCGCGGGTCGCACATCAACCGGATGCTGGCGATGTGGCGCAGCGAATGCGCGACCCCCTGCAGGCCGGCTTCGAGTGTTTCCCGGCCGAGCGCCGTCCACAGGTCCTCGTCGACGGTGATCCAGTAGCCGGTCGTGTGCAGCGTTTGCTCGGGCAGGTGAATGGGGCCGGAGCCTATGTTCTCGTGCGTGTGGAAGCGGATCTTCTTGAACATGCTGGCGAGCGAGGTGATCTTCACCTCGCCATGACTTCTTGAGATTGCTTCGCCGTCTGGGCCGGCGAAGGTGTCAAGCACCTGCACCGTCACGGAGGCCAGGGCATCCGTGTAGTAGTCGACGTCGACCGGATGCACGTAAGCCTTCTTCTCATCCCAGTCGAGCCGATCGACGTGGAACTGCGCACCTTCGTGCAGGTAGACCGCTTCCTCGTGCAGGAGCACCGGCGCCGAGAACTGGTCCATCTCGCCGATGACCGACGGCCTCGGCTGCGAGGTGTCGATGATGACCACGTTGTCGGCGGCGATGCGGCGGAGGTGGATCTCCTCGGCGGGAAACGCCTGGCGGCTCCAGAACCAGCGACCTGCAGACCGCGTGGCGGAGCCGTCCTCTTCGAAAACCCGGAGCAGGTCGCTGACGTCGGTTCGCCCCAGCCGCTCTTCGGCCTCGAACGGCAGCTCGAAAAGGCCGGCCTGGAGATGGCCGGCCAGCAGCAGCAGGTTGTCCGGGTCGATCAATCCCTCCTCAGGGTCAGAGCTCAAGAAGTAATCCGGGTGACGGACGATGAACTGGTCGAGCGGCGAGCTCGACGCCACGAACACCCCGACCGACCCGGAGCGACGCCCTGCTCTCCCCAGTTGCTGCCAGGTCGAGGCGATGGTCCCGGGGTAGCCGACAAGGACCGCCGCCTGCAGGCTGCCGATGTCGATGCCCAGCTCGAGCGCGTTGGTGCTGACCACCGCGGTGATCTGGCCATCGCGCAGGCCGGCCTCGATCTCTCGCCGGTGGAGGGGTAAGTAGCCGGCCCGGTAGCCGCGCACCCGCTGGGCAGCGTCGAGGCGCGGGGCGAGGTCCTGGCGCAGGTAGCTCAGCATCACCTCGACCTGCAGGCGGCTGCGGCAGAACAGGATCGTTTGCACGCCGGATCGGATCCAGGGTGCTGCGATGCGCCGCGCCTCCAGCATCGAGCTCCGGCGCACGCCCATCTCACGATTGATCAGCGGAGGGTTGTAGAAGATGAGCCGCCGCTCGCCTCGCGGCGCACCGCTCTGCTCGATGAGCTCGATGTTCTCCTCCTCGAGCAGCTTCCTGGCGAGGTCTAGTGGATTGCCGATCGTCGCCGAGGCGCATATGAAAGTGGGATTCGACCCGTAGAAGGCGCAGATGCGCTTGAGGCGGCGGATGACGTTGGCGACCTGGCTCCCGAACAGCCCTCGATATGTGTGAAGCTCGTCGATGACGACGAAATCGAGGCTTGAGAAGAGCCGGCGCCAGCGCGTGTGATGCGGAAGGACGCCGGTGTGAAGCATGTCCGGGTTCGTCATCACGACGTGGCCGGCCTCGCGGATCGCGGTGCGGCGTCCGGGTGCGGTGTCGCCGTCGTACGTGTCGACCCGCACCTCGATGGGCAGGCCGAACTTAAGGGCGCTCAGCTCCGCGAGCTGGTCTTGAGCCAGGGCCTTGGTCGGGTACAGGTAGAGGGCTCGCCGCTCGGGGTGCTCGAGCAGGCGCTGTAGAACCGGGAGGTTGTAACAGAGCGTCTTGCCGCTGGCCGTCGGCGTAACCACGACGAGGTGCCGGCCGTTGCGAACGGCGTGATAGGCATCGGCCTGGTGGGTGTATAGGCGTACGATGCCGCGCGCGGCAAGCGCGGCCGCCAGCTCCGGGCGCATGTCAGCGGGGAGTGGAGCAAATCGTGCGGCGGCACCGGGAATGACATGGTCCAGGGTTATCTCTCCCGGAAAGTCATTGGGAACGAAGGCAGGAGAGCTGGACATCACGCGCCGGGGAGGTTATACGAACATTCGTTCGGAGTCAAGCGAAAAGGGGCCGGCGGAGACGGCCCCGGAGTACACACCCGGTTCAGAGGCTGATTTCGAACGCCTGTATCGCACCTCGTACCGGCGGATTCTGGGGACTCTGATCACGATGCTGCGGGACCGCGAAGCCGCGGAGGACTGCACCCAGGAGGCCTTCGAACGCGCGTTCAAGGCCTGGAAGTCGTGGCGGCCTGATGCCCCAGCCGAGGCCTGGCTCCACCGCATCGCGATCAACACGGCGATCAATGGCCAGCGTCGGGAGAGGCTCCAGGAGGTCGGCGCCCTCTTGCGACGCGTTGGAAGGCCCGCCCCTTCGGCTGATCCCGCAGTGGTGGTGGAGCAGTCCGACCTGGTGGCCGCCTTGCGCAAGCTACCGCCGAAGCAGGCGGCGGCTATCGTGCTGCGCCACTATCACGGGTACACCAATCGGGAGATCTCGATTTCCCTCGGGGTCCCCGAACGGACGGTCGCCTCTCGCCTGGCCGCGGCCCGCACCCGGCTCCAACAACTGCTCGCGGGGACACGTGCCGCCGCCAAGAAAAATGGGTAGTTCGGCCCTAGAGATGGTTCCTACTTGCCGATGAACGGAACAGGCGACTTCGAAAGCGAGCTCGAGCGGGAGCTGCACCGGATCCTCGATCCGATTGCGGCCGCGCCGATCCCATTTCGGAGAGCCCCGTCGTCAGGAGGGATCATGAAGAGACTTTTGGGGGGCGCGGGAGCCGCTTTGGGTGTGAAGCTGCTCACCGGCATCGCCGTCGCCGCTGCGGCGGTGGTCGTAGCCGGCGCCGCCACCGAGGTCGCGGTCACAGGCAGCTTGAATCCGACCAACTGGGGCCAGCAGGTCAAGACGCAGGTAGGCGCCTGCAAAGCCTCGGCGGCTCGCCTTGGGGTGCACGGCATCGGCGAATGTGTCAGCGACTTCGCGTCCAGCAAGCCACGCGAAAACCAGGGCAAGCACAACGGCAAGGGCAACGACAACGGCGCCGACAACGGGAAAGGCAACGCCAAGGGCTTAGCCAAGGACAAGACCAAGGCCCCCGGCAACGTGAACAGCAACAGCCACAAGCCGTCCGGGGCGGGCACCAGCTCAGAGAGCTCGCTGCTCATGGTCTGGTAGTCCCTAGGACGATTCGTTAGTACCCTTCCTCTCGTGGGGCCGGGCCGCAAGGCTCGGCCCTACAACATTTATGAGGGACATCTGCGGCCGGCCCCAGGCAATCTAGATGCGACGCTCCAAAACTTTCCACCGCTGGCCTTCCGCCGTGTCTGTGACCACCACCCCGATGTCGGCGAGCTCATCGCGCAGGCGATCCGCAGTCGTGAAGTCCCCGGCGGCGCGGGCGTTCTCCCGTTTCTCGAGCAGGACTCTTGCGCCCATCGGCAAATCGAGATGGTGAGCGCTCCGGTCGAGGTCCAACCCGAGGACCTGGTCCCATCGAAGCAGAAGGCGCGCCTTGTCGACTCCTGGAAGGCGCGAGCGCATGACCTCAGCCACCAACGCCATCGCAGCTGGAAGGTCGAGGTCGTTGGCGATCGCGGCTCGGAAGCGAGCCTCGAATTCATCCGCCTCGTGCTCGGCGGGCTGATCGTCCGCGGCGGCTGCCCAAACCGCGAGTCTTTCGCGCAGGTGCGCGAGCGCCCGGTTCGCGCCGGCCAATCCTTCTGTGCTGAAGTTCAGCTTGGTCCGGTACTTCGCCTGCAGCGCCAGATAGCGGAAGGCGAGCGGATCGAATCCCCGGTCGACCAACTCTGTGACCCGAAAGAAATTGCCCGCCGACTTGGCCATCCTCGAACCGGCGAGTAGAAGCAAGCCTCCATGCATCCAGTGGTTCACCACGCGATGGCCCGTGACGCCCTCCGACTGAGCGAGCTCAGCCTCGTGATGGGGGAATACGTTGTCTGCACCACCGGTGTGGATGTCGAACCTCTCGCCCAGAAGCGACATCGACATCGCCGAGCATTCGATGTGCCAACCCGGAAAGCCCGGGCCCCATGGGCTCGACCAGACCTGAAGGCGATGCTCGCCGGCCGCCTTCCACAACGTGAAGTCGCCCGGGTGGCGCTTGCGGGGGTCGACCTCGCCCCTCGACCCGGCGAGCAGCTTGTCGGTCGTGTTGCCCGACAGACGTCCATAGGCGGCGAAGCTGGCGATGTCGTAGTACACGGTGCCGCCCACCTCGTACGCGTGACCCTTGGCGATCAGGATGCTGATGAGCTCGATCATCCGGGGGATATATTCCGTGGCGTGGGGGTTGTGATCGGCCGGGCGGATGTTGACGAGGGCGGCGTCCTCCATGAACGCCTTCGTGTAATAGGCGGCGATCTCTTCGGGTGACTTGCTCTCCAGCCGCGCCGAGACGAGCATCTTGTCCTCGCCGCGGTCGAAGGTGTCGTCGGTCAGGTGTCCGACGTCCGTGATGTTCATGACCTGCTCGGTCCGATATCCCAGGTAATCGAGACTGCGACGCAAGAGGTCAGGAAGCATGAACGTGCGCAGGTTGCCGATGTGGACGGACCGGTACACGGTGGGCCCGCACGAGTAGATCCGGACAACCCCCGGCTCGAGCGGGATCATGGGTTCCTTCTGGCGGGTGAGCGTGTTGTAGAGGCGCACGGTCGTCATGGGATCGAATCTATGCTCCCAGTAATGCGTGCTCACAGGCTGGACGGCAGGTTGGCGGCGGCCGACGACATTAAAGGACGCGTACTCGTGCACGACCTTGGTCCCGACCTGCGCAAGGGCACAGTGCTCACATCGAACCATCTCGATCGTGTTCGGCAGTTCGGCGAAGTCCATGTCGTCGAGCTCGAGGCCGGCGACCTGCACGAGGACGTCGCTGCCAGGCGGCTCGCCGTGGCGCTGTCGGGATCGAACCTCGAGCCACGACCGCCCGTCCAAAGCCAGGCGCGGCTCATCGCGACGAGGCGAGGCCTGGTCCGGGTACGCGCCGAGTTAGTCGACGCGATCAACGCCCTGGGTTACGTCTCGGTCTTCACGCTGATGGACGGGCAGGCAGTGACCGAGGGCGAGGAGGTGGCCGGGTGCAAGGTCACGCCTGTAGCCGTACCCGGGCTTCTAATTGACGAAGCCGAGCGCATTGCGCGGGACCAGGGCCCGGTGATCGAGCTGCTCCCGTTTCGCCCGCTGCGCACGTTCGTGGTGGCCACCGAGCGCCTTAAACCGAAAGCGCGTGAGCTGTTCCGCGCCGCTGTCACCAGCAAGCTCGGCTGGTACGGGGCCGAGGTGCTCGCCGTGCGTGAGGTCGCGCGAAACTCGGAGGCGGTCGCAAGCGCTTACGCCGAAGCCGCGGCGATGAGCGCGGAGCTGGTCCTCTTCGCGGGCGCCTCAGCGATCGATCCGCTGGATCCCGCCTACGCCGAGCTCACCAACGCCGGAGGACACCTGCTGCAGCTGGGCGCCCCGATGCACCCAGGCAGCATGCTCTGGTTGGCTCGGCTGGGCGGGGCAGCTGTGGTCGGCGTCGCGTCCTGCGCCGGCTTCGGTCGTTCGAGCTCTCTCGACCTCCTGCTTCCTTTCGTCTTCGCCTACGGCCGGGCGGACGCCAAAGACCTGCTGCGATTGGGGCACGGGGGCTTGATCGAATCGGCCGCCGGCCGGCGCTTTCCCCCCTACTCATGACCCCTGGCCTGCGGCGTGGCGTCGAATTGTTCAACAGCGGGCGCTACTGGGATGCACACGAGGTCTGGGAGCACGAGTGGATGCCGGACCGCAAAGGACCCGAGTCGGGTTTCTACAAAGGCCTGATCCAGGTCGCGGCCGGCTGCCTGCACTACTCGCGGCGCAACCGGCGCGGGGCGGTCAACAAATGGCGAAGCGGAGCTGATTACCTGCGCCCCTACCTGCCCGAGCATCGCGGCTTGAATCTCGCGGCGCTCGTGCGCTTGGTCGACGGCTACCTCGCGGCCATGGGCGGGCACGCATGGCCCGAGCTGGTCATGCCGATAATCGCGTGATGCCCTCAGAGTCATGGCCGGAAGCCGTCGCCGGATCTTCGGCGTCCATGCGGCCCATCTGGGTTGTTGCGGTCTCCGCTCCTCGCTCACGCATCGCCGAATGCGTTCGCTCCGGTGCTCGACCGCGTCTAGCATCTGAGCCACCTGGCCACCGAATCTCTCGACGAGGTCCCCGGCCATGACTCTCCTGCCCGCGGAGTACTCCCGCACCAACCTGTCGAGCGACCCCATCTACCGGTACCTACGCATCACCAAGGGTGGGCCGGGCGGGGTGCCGGGAACCTCGGCGGAGCAAGACCTGGTCGACAGCCCATGGCTGCAGCGCCTCAGGCGCATTCACCAGCTGCAGAGCGCTTGGTGGGTCTTCGCCACCGCCGAGCACTCGCGATTCCAGCACGCGCTCGGAGCGATGCATCTTGCCGGCGAGTGGGCGCGCCACCTGCACCCCACGCTCTCAGCGAGCTGCTCGGGCACGCCGTCCGTCCCGCTGGTCGAGGAGACGATGCGAATGGCCGGTCTTCTCCACGACGTGGGGCACGGCCCGTTCGGCCATTTCTTCGACGAGAACTACCTGGACACATGGGGTATCGACCACGAGGTCGTGGGCAGGGCGCTCATCACCGGGCCGCTGGCCGATCTGGTCGAAGGGCTCGGCGCCTCACCCACCGCCGACTTCGAGACGGGTGAGCGCATCGATCCGCGGTGGGTGGCCTATCTCATCGCAAGCCCCGAACTGCAAGGTTTTGATGCCCCGGCATGGTTGGTAGCCCTGAAGCCGGCGATGGTCGGCGCGTACTCGGCCGACAACATGGACTACGTCCCTCGCGATTCCTATATATGTGGTGTCGCGGCGGGGCCGGTCGACATCCAGCGGATCCTCCATTACTCATTCATCTCCGAGCGCGGCTTGACGCTCCACGCCCACGCCGCCGAGGCGCTCTACATGTTCTTGAGCTCGCGCCTTTACTTGTACGAACAGGTCTATTTCCACCGCACGGTGCGGCGCATCGACCTGCAGCTGCGTGAGGTCTTCAGACCCACCGTCGAGCTGCTGCTCGGCGGGAACCCGTTGCGGCGTCTGGACCAGTACCTGCCGTTCACCGAGTGGGCGCTGCTCTCTGAGGTCAACCGGTGGGCGCTGGGCGAAGGAGACTCCCGAAAGCGCGAGCTGGGGACGGCGTGGTCTGAGGTCGTCGAGCGCAAGCTCAAGTGGAGGCTCGTGTACCAGGGCCATACGGATGCAGTGGATGCGGGCGCCGCACTGGGCGTCAGCCGGGCGGAGTTTGCGCGCATGATTCGCGAGAGGCTGCCCGCGCGCACTCGATCGATTGAGTTCGAGGTCGACGTCGCCGCGCAGGAGTCGCGCGCGTTCAACCCGTTGAACGAAACCTCAGACATCCTTCTCTACGATCCGCTCGAGGATCGCTACCAGCAGAGCCAGGTGCTTGACCTCTTCCGGCGGCTACCCGTGCGTATGACGCTGTTCCGGATATTCGCTCGCGATATGTCGCACAGCAGCGAGCTGATCGCCGCTGCGAACGCGGTGCTGGGAGCTACGACTTAGCGCTAGTAGTCGTCGTCGCCACCGTCGAACCCACCGCCCCCGAAGTCGTCTCCATCGCCCATGTCGTCGCCACCCCCGCCAAGATCATCGCCGCCGAAGTCGTCGCCGGAGTCTTCGCCCGAGTGAACCGTGGCGAACGTCGACACGAGGCGCCGCAGGGCAGGCTTGCCGCAGTGCGGGCACACCGGGTCGGGAGACGAGAAGCTCGGCAGCAAGGCCGAAGAGCGCTTGCCGCACTCGTCGCAGCGGTACTCGTAGATCGGCATCGTGAAGAATGGTAGGAGTGATCGGGCTGGAGCGCATTCGGGCGGCTGCCGAGCGCGCGCGTCCATATGTGCACAGGACGCCCCTGGTGCCGGTCGATGGCGCGCTTTTGAAGCTCGAATGCCTGCAGCCGACGGGCAGCTTCAAGGTGCGTGGCTTCTTTGCCGCCGCCCTGGCGCTGCCGGAGGACAAGCGCAGCGCGGGCCTGATCACCGTCAGCGCAGGCAACGCCGCCCAGGCGTGCGCTTACGCAGCCCACTCGCTTGGAGTTTCCTGCCGAGTCGTGATGTACGACACGGCTCCGGCGACAAAAATCGAAGGCGTCAAGCGATGGGGCGGGACGCCCGTGCTCATGCCGCGACCCGCTCTCCTTGACTGGCTCGCAAACCAGGGCTGGGAATCAGAACCCGAGGTCTTCATCCACCCGTTTGCCGACCCGGAAGTGATGGCGGGCCACGGCGGCCTCGGGCTCGAGCTTGTCGATGACGTCCCCGACCTCGCGCGCGTGCTGGTGCCGGTCGGCGGCGGCGGGTTGATCGGGGGCACCGCGTCCGCGATCAAGGGACTGCGGCCCGAGGTCGAAGTCATCGGCGTCCAGTCGGACGGCTATGCGCTGTGGACGCGTGCGCTCGCGGTCGGCGGTCCGGTTTCGATCACGCCCGACACCATCGCCGACGGCACGACGGCGCCGTTCGACGCCCGCATGCTTCCGCTCATGAAAGAGGTCGTCGATCGCTGGCTAACAGTGCCCGAGCCGCGGCTGCGAGCCGCGATTCCGGAGCTGGCGGTCGCGGGGAAGGTGGTGGCCGAGGGTGCGGGGGCCCTTGCCTATGCCGCGCTCGAGCAGCTGCCGCCGGGACCGCGGACCGTGGCCGTGGTCAGCGGCGGCAACATCGACCCGCGGCTGCTGGCGGGCCTGCTCAGCTAGCGGGAGCTGTCGCCGTTCCGGCCGATGCCGTGGTGTTTGTGGTCGCCCAGGGCCCGTAGCGGACCAGGGCAACGACCATCCATATCATCAGCGCGGCACCGGGAATCCCAACCGCGACTGAGAGCCAATAAGTCCATGAAGGCAAACCGAAGTTTCCCGGATTTGTGGATCCCGCCAGGGCGCTGAACAGATTGATCGGCAGCCCCAGTGCGCCCAGCCCGAGGAGAACCAGAACGGCCCAGAACATCCACGTCCACCGCATCAGAGCGCCGATCACGATGAATGCACAGATCGCCACGCCGATCACGGCGGCCGCCAAGAGCACCCCCGACATCATCGAGGCCATGCTGCTTACGAACTCCGGCGGAGGCGGGGAAACGTTCGGGTTGAGCTGCGACTGCCGCTGGAAGCTTTGATTGAACGCCTGTGTCATCACGCCCGACATCCAGAACGGGAGGCTCACGACATAGAGGCCTGACAGCGCATACCAGGCCGCCACGGCGTACTGCATCGGCTTCGTCCATGGCGTTGGAACCCGTACGGTCGCCGGCTGCTGGTACCGGGGATAGACGGGCGCAGCCATGGGCGCCATCGGCCCCGCCGGTATCCAGGCGTAGCCGTTCCAGCGTGAGCGGCCGTCGGGGGACAGGGCGCTGATCCACCGGCTCCCGTCCCAGTAGTAAAACCCGTCTTCCGACAGCCTCGGCTCGGCCACTTCCTTACTTTAGTGTCCAGTGAGAGCGGGACTGATCCTGTCTCGTGGTCGCATTCGCACGCTGGGGCGCGACGGCCTCACCACGAACAGCCACCTCGCGATCGCCGCCGGCAGGGTGATGGCGGCCGGCGGAGCCGAGGTCATGGGTTTGCGCGGGCCGCGGACCCGGGTGATCGACCTCAGGGGCGCCGCCGTGCTTCCCGGCTTCAACGACGCGCACGCGCACGTCGTCTATTACGGTCTGACGCGTTTCGGCGCGGACCTCGGCGGAGCCCGCAGCGTCGCCGAGATCGTCAACCGCCTTCGAGCTCACGGCCGCGCGCTCAAGCCGGGCGAGTGGCAGCAAGGCATGGGCTACCGCGTCGACGAGCTGGCCGAGAAGCGGGCGCCCCATCGGCTCGAGCTGGATCGGGCCACCCGACGGCGGCCCGCATTCATCGACGAACGCGGCGGGCACGCGCGGGTCGCCAACTCCGCCGCATTGGCGGCCGCGGGCATCACCGACGCCACGAAAGACCCGCCCGGCGGCCGCCTGGGTCGCGACCGCGACGGCACTCCCAACGGTCTCTTGCTGGAGTCGGCGATGAGGCTGGTTGCGGATGCGCAGCCGCCGTCGTCGCCGGCACGGCGTATGCAGGGAATCCTCAAAGCCCAGCGCCTTCTCCTTTCGAGAGGCATCACCTCGGTCGGCGCCGCGGTCAATCGCGGATTCGCCGCCGACCTCCGCGCATATCAATTGCTTGCCGAGCGAGGGCGGTTGCGGATTCGCGTCAACGAGTTCCTGTCCTGGGAGCTGCTCGAAGCCGCGAGCGCAATCGGTTTGAGGGCCGGGTTCGGTGGAAACGTGGTGCGGGCGGGACCGATCAAGGTCTTCGTCGACGGAGGGGCGGAACGCGTGGCCATGCGTTCGGGCAAGGGGGTGTGGCGAACCACACCGGCCGAGCTGCGCGAGCTGGTGGCGACCGCTTCGCGAGCCGGGCTTCAGGTCGCAGCCCACGCCATCGGCGACGGCGCGATCGCGGCCATGTGCGATGCGGTCGAGTCAGCCGGTGCGTCCACGTTGCGGCACCGTGTGGAGCACTGCACCATCTGCCCACCCGACCTCCAGCGCCGGCTCGCTCGCCTGCGGATGGTCGCCGTCATGCAGCCGATGGCCGCGCGTTTCGCGAGAGAGTATCCCTCCGCCTTCGGGGCCCACGATCGCTGGGACCTGGCGGCGCACGGTCCACTTCTTCGCGCCGGCGTGCGCGTGGCCTTCAGCTCCGACTTACCGGTCGTGCCTGACCCCAACCCCTGGCCAGGGATTCGCGCCGCCGTCGAGGATCGGGTCAACGGCATCACCGAGCTGGCGGCGCTCCGGGCCTACACAGCCACTGGCGCCTATGCATCTTTCGAGGAGGACGTCAAGGGCACCCTCGATCCAGGCATGCTGGCCGACCTTCAGGTTTACGAGACGGATCCGCTGGCCCGGCTACCATCCGAGTGGGATCGGCTCCGCCCAAGAGCAGTGCTGTTGGGCGGGGTGACGGTCTTCGGCGCTTTGAGCTAGCCGGCCGGTTCCCTGGGGGACGGATCGGGGATCGCCATCGACGGCGACTCGACGGTCGCCGGCATCACCGTGGTGCCGGCGCGTCGCCGCGGGGCGGCCCGGCGCACCGGGGCCTTGCGAGTCGCTGGTTTGGCGGGCGCGGCTGCCTTGGGAGCAGCCGCCTTGGTGGTGCGTCTCCGTGCTGCCGGCCGGCGAGCGGCGCGGCGCGGCGGGGTTGGGGCGGCCGGGCGCGTCGTCGCTGACCGCGCAATCGCTTGCACCTGCTTGCTCAACCCGTCCAGACGCTTCAACGCCCTTTCCAGGTCGACCTGGCTGGCGGTCCGGTCGAGGCGCGTTCGCAGCTGCTTGAGCGCTCCCTCGAACGTCTTCTGCCCGTCCTTGATGCTGCGGTCGATCTGTTTTCGGACGTCGGGCGGGAGGCGCCGTTCGGCTTGCCGAAGGTAAGACCTTCCGGCTTTGACCGCCCTCTTCAAAAGCCTCGATCGTGATGACGCGCGCTTCTTCGTTGCCATGCCCGACCTCCCCTGCAATGCCTTGCGGTGGCCTTAACGCACCGCGTTAGTATGAGCACCAAATGACAGTGCCGATGTGATCGCGTCCGCTCAGCGACACCTTATCAAGAAGTATGCAAATCGCAAGCTATACGACACCCAGACGAGTCGTTACATCACGCTCGAAGGCATCGCGGAACTGGTGCGCGACGGCCAGGAGATTCACGTTGTCGATCGCGACACCGGCCAGGACCTGACGCAGGTCATCCTTTCGCAGATCGTGCTCTCCGCAGAAAAACGCGGGCCCGCGCGATTGGTGGACGCCGGCACGGGCGCGATTCAAGACCGCGGCCAGGCATTGCTCGACTACGTCCGCAAGACGCTCAACGTGCCCGGCGACCTCGTCAACCAGGTGGAGCGCAGGCGCGGAGACCTGGAGGCCATGGTCGACGAGGCCATCGACCGCGCATTACGGCGGCTTCGCATCCCGAGCCGGCACGACATCGATGGAATCAACCAGCGCATCGACCGGATGTCCGCCGAGTTGATGAAGTTGAACGCTGGTCGCCGGGTTACGAAGGATTCGCGTAAACGAAAGGCCGCTGCGCGATCACAGCCCGGATCTCGACGTCCGCCTCGACTCGATAAGTCGCCTGCCGCACACGCCGGTCGCCGAGCATCTGCTGCGTCATGAGGTCGGCGGTGGCCGCCAGCCGGTTGGCGTCGCCGATCACCAGGATCGTCCACGGTGGTAGTGCCAAAGCGCCGTCGATGGTGACGCCGTTCGGCGTCTGCTGGATGGGGACGCCCATCGCCACGCGATGATCGTTGACGGAGATTGCCTCCGCGCCCGCCGCGGAGAGGTTGTTGACCGCGTCTTGAAGGTCGAGCGCCTGCAGGCCGGATGCGTCGACCACGATGACGATCCCGGGGCCGTGGACCGGGATGAGCCCTTCGATCGCGCGCAGGCGCGTGGCCTCGGCGGCGAGTTCCTGATCGGCGGCCGAGCCGCCTCCTGATTGCAGGGCTGTTTTTCGCTGCTGGAGGTCGATGGTCTCTGCCGCCAGCGCGTCGTTAGCCCGGTGCAGGTCGTCGAGCAGGAAAGCGAGGGTGGTCGTGTCGGTGCCGACCAGGCTCTTTTCCACCTCGGCCTGGCTGCGAATCTGCACCGTGGCGACCAGCGCGACCAACAGGGCGATGAGCCATATCTCGATCGCGCGTCCCGATCGGCGCCGCGGCGCCGCGGAACGCCTAGGAGCTGCTGACATGGGGTATCTGCAGGCTCGAGTCGTAAGCCGGGAGCCTCACATCTGGTTTGCCGGTGATCGTGAGAACGATCTGGAATCGGACCTCGCGATCTCGAAGGTCGGGAAGAGCTGACGGGGCATCGAGCGCCACGACCATTCGATCCCGGTCGCCGACCGCGAGGATCTTGATCGGCGCCCTCAACGGCGGCCCCTGGTCGATGATGACCTCGCCCTCCGAGCCCGAGAAGGCGGTAAGGGGCGTGATCCGACGGCCACTTACGGAAACGCCCTCCGCCCCGTTGGCGAAGAGGAGAGTGACCACGTCCTGAACGTCCTGGTAGTTGATCAAGTAGCCGATCTCCACGCCCTGGCTGGGGGCCGGTACGCCGTTGCCGAGATCGACCTCGACCCCTGGCCCGTGGACAGCCGTGAGGCCTGCACGAGCACGGAGGTCGGCGACCTGGTTTTGTAGGGCTTGTGTGGTGGCCGACTGCTGGGCCGCCGCGCCCTCGAGGGCGTTGATTTCCCCGCGGAGGGTGGCGATCTGGGCACGCCACGATTCGTTGGTCTTTTCAAGCTCCTGGACGCTGTTCACGAGCGCCTGGTAGCGCGCGACCTGGTTGGAAGGGGTCAACAGCTGGGATTTGACCTGGCCCGCCACCAGGAACCCGGTCGCCATGGCGACCGCGGCCACCACCACGATGCCCAGGACCCTGTCGCGCGTCATGACGCAATTCTCGTTGACGAGATCAAGACGTGGTGTTCAGGCCGGGTTATCCCGGCCGTCACCTGGCGTGCACAAACCAAGCGCCGCCCAATCGTGGCCAGGAGTCGTTTCCCGCGGGGAAATCGAAGATTTCCCCGCGATGCCTCCACATCGATGCATGGCTCCTACGGGGCGGCTTGGGGTGTAGGATCGGAATCCGCAAATGGCGGTTGAAACTCGCGCTTCCGCCTTCCAAACCGCCCAGCGACGCTTTGACGCGGCGGCTGACGTGATCGGCCTCTCAGACGACGTGCGGATTGGCCTCCGTGAGGTCAAACGAGAGCTCACCGTGCACTTTCCAGTCCACATGGACAACGGCTCGGTGCACGTGTTTACAGGCTGGCGCGTGCAGCACAACATCAGCCGCGGGCCGGCCAAGGGCGGGATCCGCTACCACCCGGACACCGACCTCGACCTGGTCAAAGCGCTCGCGATGCTCATGACCTGGAAGTGCTCTGCGGTGGGCTTACCCTACGGCGGCTCGAAAGGGGCGGTCGCGGTAGATCCGGCCAAGCTTTCGCTGAGCGAGCTCGAGCACCTCACCCGCCGCTACGCCACCGAGATCGCGATCCTGATCGGCCCCGAGAAAGACATCCCGGCGCCTGATATGGGCACGAACCCACAGGTGATGGCCTGGATCATGGACACCATCTCGATGCATTCGGGCCACTCGGTGCCGGCGGCGGTCACCGGCAAGCCGGTCGACATCGGGGGGTCGGAGGGCCGAGTCGATGCTCCCGGGCGCGGCGCCACTTACCTGACCCTCGAAGCCATCAAGTACCTCCATGTCGAGGACGAGACGCCGACCGTTGCGATCCAGGGCTACGGCCAGGTGGGAAGGTCGGCCGCCCGCCTGCTGGCCGAGGCCGGGCTCAAGGTCGTCGCGGTCAGCGACTCGAAGGGCGGCGTCTACAACCCCAACGGCCTGGACCTCAATGCGCTCGACGAGCACCGCCAGGTCCGCGGCGGTGTCAGCGGGTTCAAGAAGGCTGACGGCATCACCAACGCGGAGCTGCTCGAGCTGCCGGTCACCGTACTGGTGCCGGCGGCGGTGCAGGACGTCATCACAGGCCAGAACGCCGGCCGCATCCACGCGCGGCTCATCACAGAGGGCGCCAACGCGGCGGTGGCGCCGGAGGCCGACCCCATCCTCCACGACCGCGGGATCTTCTTGATTCCCGACATCATCGCCAACTCCGGTGGCGTGATCGTGTCTTACTTCGAGTGGGTGCAGGACCTCCAGGCCTTCTTCTGGGAGGAGGAGGAGATCAACACCAAGCTGCACCACATCATCACGCGCGCCTTCTACGAGATCCTCCATACATCGGTGAACAAGCGCATCGACATGCGGCTGGCCGCGTATGCGATTGCGGTGCAGCGGGTCGCCAACGCAACGATGGTGCGCGGGATCTATCCATAATCTGGGGGTGACCCCAGCGATTACTCCGGCATTTCCTCAGCGCGTTCTCATCACGGGAGTTTCCAACCCCCTCGGAGCGGAGGTGGCTCGGCGTCTCGCCACCCAGGTACCGTCGCTGTTCGGATGCGATGTGGCCGACCCTGTGAGCGCGATCGAGGAGATGGACTTCGTCCACGCTGACACGCGCCAGTCCGTGATTGGCAAGCTGGTGCGTCAGCTCCGTATCGACACCGTCGTCCACATGGCGGTCACAGTGGACTCCGCGGCCGAGGACAGGTTGGCGCACGAGACCAATGTCATCGGGACGATGAATGTGCTCGCCGGCTGCGCGGGGCCATCGAGCCCGGTCAGCCGACTGGTGGTGAAGTCGAGCCAGGCTGTGTATGGCGCGGGGCCGGGAGATCCGTCCTTCCTCACCGAGCAGATGACGGGCTCCGATCGGCCGGCGTACGGCCTCAAGCGCGACCTGCTCGAGATGGAGCAGCTCGGGCAAGAGTTTTCGCTCCGCACCTCGGGTTGCAGCGTCTGCATGCTGCGTCTCGGCTATCGGGTCGGCGAAGGCACCAAGCTCGGCAGCTACCTGTCGCTTCCCATCGTCCCCACGTTCGCGGGGTTCGATCCACGCCTGCAGCTTCTGCATGAGGACGATGCCGCCGAGGCATTTGTGCGGGCCGCAACGGGGGCCCAGGAAGGGGTCTTCAATGTTGCCGCAGACGGCATCGTTCTCCTGAGCCAGGCGATCGCGATCATGGGCGGGAAGGCCTTGCCCATCCTGCCTCCCTACGGCCGGTGGCTCGGACGCCTCGCCCTCCGTGCCGCAGGGGTCGACCTCCCGGAGCACCTCACGGATGTCCTCGCCTTCGGGTCGGTGGCGGACTGCTCCAGCCTGGCCGCGGTGTTTGGCTGGAAGCCCGCGTACAACACGCGCGCGGTGATTGACAGCCTGGCCCGAGGCAAGGAAGTCGAGGTGATCGAGGCCCCCTCACCGCCGCAGGAGTACGAGCTCCAGGTCTACCTCCAGCGCCGCCGGCGGAGGGAACGAAACGGGCACTCGGATACTGCCCTGGCTTTGCGGCGATGACCGTTCAGCGGAGTACCGCCCTCGCCGGCAAAGAGCTCCGCCGAGGCAGCCGCAAGGCCAAGGTGGTCGCGCCGCCGCGCCCCTCTCTCCTCCGAGTGCCCAAGCCCATCCGCCGTCTGCAGCGCCAGGCGCCCATGTACGCGATACAGGGTCTAAGCGGTCTGTCCACGCGGTTGCGCGAGATGACCGGTCGCGAGGTCATCGACATGCAGCGAGTCATGGAAGTGATTCAGTTCCTGTACCGCCAGGGCGAGCTCGCGCGGCGTGGTCCCAACTACCTGGTCGACGACTTCGGCTTCGACGCGGAGTGGACGGAGTCGTTCCTGTCGGTGTTCAAGGTCCTGTATCGCGATTACTGGCGGGTGGAGACGACTGGGATCGAGAACGTGCCGGCCACTGGTCGCGCGCTACTGGTGGCGAACCACGCTGGGGTCCTGCCGTGGGACGGCACGATGATCAAGACCGCGATGTTCGCCGAGCACCCGCATCCGCGGCATGTGCGTGCCCTGGTCGCGAGCTTGTTCATGGGCATGCCGATGCTCAGCTGGTTTCTGCGGCGCACCGGCCAGACCGTGGGGCACCCGGACGACACACGCCGTTTGCTGGAGCGGGATGAGCTCGTCCTAGTCTTTCCCGAAGGCGTGAAGGGGACCGGCAAACCCTTCAAAGACCGCTATCGCTTGCGCAGGTTCGGCCGGGGAGGCTTCGTCTCCACCGCGATCCGCGCCGGCGCGCCGATCATCCCAGTCTCGGTGGTTGGGTCTGAAGAGATCTATCCGATGATCGCGGACTTCGCGCCGATGGCGAGGTTGTTCGGGCTGCCGTACTTCCCCATCACGCCGATGTGGCCGTGGCTCGGGGCGCTGGGCATGATCCCGCTGCCAAGCAAGTGGCGCATCCAGTTCCACACGCCGGTGCACACCGAGGCGCACACCCCTGCAGCCGCGGACGACAACCACCTGGTCATGACAATCTCGGACGAGGTGCGGAACACGATCCAGAAAGGCATCTACGACAACTTGAAGCTCCGTCGAGGCCTCTTCGTCTAGCCCACCGCCGGCCGAGGGCGTTCGTGTCGACTGGGCGCAACTGCCGGCCGCGGTGCGGGACGCGATCGAAGAGCGCATCGGAGGCGTCGTTGTCGAAGCGATCACGCAGCCGGGCGGATTCTCGCCGGGTCTGGCGGCGCGGGTCCGCACGGGAGCTGGCCGCCGCTGTTTCGTCAAAGCCGTGAGCGAGTTGAAAAATCCCGAGACGCCGGGTATGCACCGCCGGGAGGCCGAGGTGGTGGCGGCGCTGCCGCGTGAGGCGGCGGTGCCGCGATTGCTCTGGACCTACGACGAGGATGGTTGGGTCGCACTCGGTTTCGAGGACATCGAAGGCCGCATGCCCGCGCAACCCTGGCGCGACGACGAGTTGCGAATGGTGGTCGATGGCCTCCATCGCCTGCATGACGTCCTCACCCCATCGCCCATCGCCAGCACCACCGCAGCCGATGGCTTCGCAACGCGCATCAGAGGCTGGAGTGAGCTGAAGGCATCGCGAGCCGTGGATCTCGATCCATGGTCGAAGACGAATCTCGATCGGCTGGTGGAGCTTGAAGCGAAGGCACCGCTCGCGGCGAGCGGGCGAACTCTGTTGAACTTCGACGTCCGTGCCGACAACATCCTCATCGCCGGCGACAACGTCTATTTCGTCGATTGGCCATGGGCCCGTGTCGGTGCTCCTTTCGTGGAGTGGCTTGGATTCGCGCCATCCGTGTACATGCAAGGGGGACCGAAGCCAGGCGAGCTCTTGCGAATGGTGGAGCTCGAGGGGGTTGCTGACGGCGACATCAACGCGGTCATCGCCTCGCTGACGGGGTTCTTCCTGGCCCAGTCTCGCCTGCCGCCGCCACCTGGAATTCCGACCGTCCGCGCCTTCCAAGCCGCCCAGGGCAAGATCGCGCTGGAGTGGCTCCGCGAGCGGACTGCCTGGGATTAGACTCGGGACGATGACGGCGGACGAGCGGCTCCCCGAGCTCATCGTCTCAGCCATGCGCGGCCATCGC
>WNFC01000854.1_pt1 | contig 32615 bp, 26 predicted proteins | sample 5400541 | NCBI WGS metagenome assembly WNFC01 (sample SAMN13153342, study PRJNA577476) | soil metagenome | isolation source: 120 cm saprolite under Douglas fir tree site 2 hole 2 replicate 1 | place: USA:California | collected 2015-04-18
CGACCAGTTCCTCTACGGACAGGTGGGCAGCGACTCGGTCACTGCGCGTGTCGACCCGAAGATGAAGGTCGAGCCCGGCGACAAGGTTCGGCTCGGCCTCGACACCCGCACCCTGCACCTCTTCGACGCCCAGACCGAGCAAGCACTCATCTAGGGGACGCTAGCTCCCGGAGCATGTGGAACGGATACGCGCGGCAGAGGACTTCGATTCCGCGCGTTTCCGCGCTTTTCGGAGGTCGGTTCGCAACGCTCTAACCGGGCGAGCCAACCGCCTGGTGGACCTCGATACCGTACTCGACGCGGCGGGCGCCGAGGGTAGGTCGTTCGGCGGCATCCAGGAGATCCCGGTTGACAAGATCGTCGGCACGGCGGCTTCGGCCGCCAAGGCAGGCGATTTCGATCCCGGCTTTCTCCCGGCCACAAGGCGGCTTCGTGACCGCTGGACGCGCGTCTACACCGCGATGGTCGAAGGCGGCGAGCTGCCGCCGATCGACGTGTACCGCGTGGGCGATGGCTACTACGTGATCGACGGACACCATCGAGTGTCGGTCGCGCGAAGCCTCGACCGGCCCGTCATCAATGCCCGGGTAGTCGATGTCCAGACCCGCGCGCCCCTGGGGACGAACGTGGACCCGGAAGACCTGCTCAAGGCCGCGGAATATGCGCAGTTCCTCGAGAGCACCCAGCTCCACCGCCTGCGGCCCGAGGCGCGGCTCGAATGCAGCCGGCTCGGCCGATACGACGAGATCTTCAAGCACATCCTCGGCCACCAGTACTTCCTTGGCCTGGAGCGTGGCCACCAGGTGTCACTACCCGAGGCGGCGGCGAGCTGGTACGACACCGTCTACCTCCCGATCGCCAAAGCGATCCGCAGGCACAGGGTGCTCGAGCAGCTCCCAGGCTGGACCGAAGCCGACGTCTACGTCGAGGTCACGAGGCGATGGCTCGCGGCGAGCGAGGCCGGCCAGCCCGCGGGTCCTCATCCTGCGGTGCATGCCTTGCTTGAGGAGGAGGCAAGGCACTGGTGGCAGCGCCGGCGGTCGACCATGGTGCCGGAGCGGCGGGTGTCGGCTCGATGATCTGGCTCATCTTCATTTGCCAGCGTGGCCAGGGCGGCCGGGTTTATCACGGCCGCAACTTGGTTCGATCAAAGCCCTGCCAAACGTGGCCAGGCGTAACTCTTCGACAATCCAAACCGCGGGAAAGAGCGCAGGCGCGCCGGCATACCTTTGGGGTCCCCGCGACGCTAGTCGCGGGAGGCCGTGAGGGAAAACCGGCAGGTTTTTCCTCATATCTCAAATGATCGGGCTCATCTTCGGACCACCGGGCAGCGGTAAGGGCACGCAGGCCGCGCGCATCGAGCGCGAGTTCGGCATGGCTCACCTGTCGACGGGCGAGATCCTGCGCTCGGAGGCCTCGCACGGCAGCGCGGTCGGCAAGGAGGCGGCGCGCATCATGGCCGCCGGCGACCTGGTCCCCGACGACCTGATCGACCGCATCGTCGCCAGCCGGCTCGGGCGCACCGACGCCGCCACGAGCGTGCTCCTGGACGGCTTTCCGCGGACCATCGAGCAGGCGAAAGCGCTCGACCGCATGCTGCGGCAGCTCGGCAGAAAGGTCGATTACGTGGTCGCGCTCGACGTGCCGGAACCCCTCCTCGTCGACCGGCTGCTCCATCGGGCCGCGGTCGAGGGCCGGGCCGACGACACGCGAGAGGCGATCATGGAGCGGATGCACGAGTACCGCGCCCGCACCGCCGCCGTGCTCGACCACTACCGCCGCAACGACGTTCCGGTGGCCGAGGTCGACGGGGTGGGCGGACTGGACGAGGTGTTCGGTCGCGTGCGCGAGGCCATCAAACGGGTGACCGACGGCATATGATCCTTCCCCCCAGGAGTCCATAGATGGCAAGAAAAGCGCGCGTCGAGGACCTCGGAAAGGCGGTGACGCCGGCGACCAACGGCGGTGGCAGACCGGCCCCGGCCGCGGAGCCGGGTCCAATGATCGGACACGTCACCAGCGCATTCCCACCGATCGCCGACTTCGCGTTCCTCTCCGACTGCGAGGTCAACGCGTTGATCGCGCCCAGCGGGCGCGTGGAGTGGATGTGCGTGCCGCGTCCCGACAGCCCAAGCGTGTTCGCGGCCATGCTCGACCGCGCGGCCGGAGCATTTCGCTTTGCACCCAGCGGTGTCATGGTGCCGGCCGGCCGGCGCTACCTGCCGGGCACGCTCGTCCTGGAGACCACGTGGCGGACGCGCACGGGCTGGCTGATCGTCCGCGACGCGCTGTGCATCGGTCCCTGGTACCACAGCCAGCGGCGCTCGGGGACGCACCGCCGCCCACCGACCGACCAGGAGGCGGAGCACATCCTCCTGCGCACGGCGAAATGCGTCGTCGGCAGCGTCGAGCTGAGCCTCGACTGCCATCCCGTCTTCGATTACGGGCAGACGGCCGCACACTGGGAGTACTCCGGGCCGGGCTATGGGGAGGCGGTCGCCAAGGGGGGCGACGGAGACGTCCCGCTGCGGCTGGTGACGGATTTGAGAATGGGCTTCGAAGGCCCCGGAGCGCATGCCACCAAGACCCTTCGCCAGGGCGAGAAAGCGTATGTCGCGCTGGCATGGCCGCGATCTCAGTACTCGGCGACGAGCGAGTTCTGGGCGGAGCATCCGCCTCCGGCCGACGCGGACGAAGCCTTCGCCCGCATCGAGCGCACCGCGGATTTCTGGCGGGAGTGGATCAACCGCGGCGAGTTTCCGGAGCATCCGTGGCAGAGCTATCTGCAGCGCAGCGCCCTGACGCTCAAAGGCCTCACGTACAGCCCGACCGGCGCGCTGCTCGCGGCGCCCACCTCGTCACTGCCCGAGACGATCGGCGGCCAGCGCAACTGGGACTATCGCTACACGTGGATCCGTGACGGGACCTTCATGCTCTGGGGCCTTTACACGCTCGGCTTCGCCCGCGAGGCCAACGATTTCTTCTATTTCATTGCCGACGTGGCGGCCGGGCAGCAGGACCTGCAGATCATGTACGGGATCGGCGGCGAGCACGAGCTGCCCGAGCGCACCCTGGACCACCTCAGCGGCTACGAGGGATCGCGGCCCGTGCGCGTCGGCAACGCCGCTTACTCACAGAAGCAGCACGACGTGTGGGGCGCGGTGCTCGACTCCGTATACCTGCACACCAAGTCGCGGGATTACCTGCCCGAGGTGGTGTGGCCGATCCTCAAGCGCTCCGTCGAAGCTGCGATCGAGAACTGGAGGAAGCCCGACCGTGGTATCTGGGAGGTGCGTGGCGAGCCGCAGCACTTCACGTCGTCGAAGCTGATGTGCTGGGTCGCGTGCGATCGCGGCGCCCGCCTGGCCGAGCTTCACGGAGACCTCGACCTGGCCAAACGCTGGCAGGCGGTCGCCGATGAGATCAAGTCCGACATCTGCACGAACGGCGTCGACTCGCGCGGCGTGTTCGTGCAGCACTACGGTGCCACGGCGCTGGACGCATCCGTGCTGCTGATCCCGCTGGTGCGGTTCCTGCCACCGGACGACCCCCGGGTCAGGGCGACCGTGCTCGCGATCGCCGACGAGCTCACCGTGGACGGGATGGTGCTGCGCTATCGCACCGAGGAGACGGACGACGGCCTGTCCGGCGAGGAGGGCACTTTCACGATCTGCTCGTTCTGGATGGTGTCGGCGCTGTGCGAGATCGGTGAGGTCAGGCGCGCGCGCGAGCTCTGCGAGAAGTTGCTCTCGTACGCGAGCCCACTGCAGCTCTATGCCGAGGAGATCGACCCCCGTAGCGGTCGCCACCTCGGCAACTTCCCGCAGGCGTTCTCGCACCTGGCGCTGATCAACGCTGTGATGCACGTGATCCGCGCCGAGAGCGGCCAGGACAACAAGTTCGGGGGACCGCTGACGGTCGAGGACTGACGTTTCGGCCGCGGTTTCCGCACGTTTGGCGGCAACCGTTCGCCTCCTGGCATCCGATTGCGCATGTTTGGCGCCAGCCGTGGCCCTCGAAAATGACGGCTACTCAGGGGTATCGCTGTCAGGCTCCGGCTTCAGGAAGACAGCACCCAGGGGCGGCAGCGTGAGAGTCAGGCTGTGGAGGTGCCCGTGGCGCCCGATCGGGGCCGCGTCGACCCCGCCCAGGTTGCCCTGCCCGCTGCCACCGTAGATCGGGGCGTCGCTGTTGAGCAGCTCGAGCCACCGGCCCGGCAGAGGCACGCCGATCTGGTAGTTGTGCCGTGGCACCGGCGTGAAGTTGAAGGCCGCGAGGATCAGCTCGTTTCCGCTGCTGCGTCGAATGAAGCTGATCACGCTCTGCTCGGCATCGCTGGCGTCGATCCAGGCGAAGCCGGCTGGGTCGAAATCGAGCTCGTGCAGGGACTTCTCTTCGCGAATGGTGCGGTTGAGGTCGCCGGTCCAACGGCTGAGGCCGTCGTGCATCGGCTCATCCAGCAGGTGCCAGTCGAGGCTTTCCTCGTGGTTCCACTCATTCCACTGTCCGAACTCAATGCCCATGAAGAGGAGCTTCTTGCCCGGCGCGGCAAACATGTAGGCGAGCAGCAGCCGCATGTTGGCGAACTTCTGCCAGTCGTCGCCGGGCATCTTCGATAGCAGCGAGCCCTTCCCATGCACGACTTCGTCGTGCGAGAGCGGGAGCATGTAGTTCTCCGTGAACGCGTAGAGCATCCGGAACGTGAGCTGGTTATGGTCGAACCGGCGATGGACGGGATCCTTGGACATGTACGCCAGCGTGTCGTGCATCCAGCCCATGTCCCACTTCATGCCGAAGCCGAGCCCACCCAGGTATGTGGGCCGTGACACCAGCGGCCATGCAGTCGACTCCTCCGCGATCGTCTGCACGTCCGGGTGCTCCTTGTAGACCTCGATGTTGAAGCGGCGCAGAAAGTCCACCGCCTCGAGGTTCTCCCTGCCGCCGAACTTGTTCGGAAGCCATTCGCCCGACTTGCGGGAGTAGTCGAGGTAGAGCATCGACGCGACCGCGTCGACCCGCAGCCCGTCGGCGTGATACCGGTTCAGCCAGCTGAGGGCGCTGCTCAGCAGGAACCCGCGCACCTCGTTGCGGCCGTAGTTGAAGATCGAGCTGCCCCAATCCGGGTGCACGCCCAGGCGTGGGTCGGCGTGCTCGTACAGGTGCGTCCCGTCGAAGGTCTGCAGGCCGAACTCGTCGGCTGGGAAATGGGACGGCACCCAGTCGAGGATCACGCCGATGCCGTGCTGGTGCAGGTGATCGACCAGGAACATGAAGTCCTGCGGCGTGCCGAACCGGCTCGTCGGCGCGAAGTAGCCGGTGACCTGGTATCCCCACGAGCCGTAGAAGGGGTGCTCCATGACCGGCATGAACTCGACGTGGGTGAATCCCACGCGGTGCGCGTAGTCGGCCAGTCGCGGCGCGAGCTCGCGATAAGTCAGCCAGCGGTTGTCCTCCTCGGGCACGCGCATCCACGACCCGAGGTGGACCTCGTAGACCGACCAGGGCGCCTGGCGGCTGTTGGCGCGCGCGCGACCCGACATCCAGTCGCCGTCACCCCAGTCGTAGCCCAGGTCCCACACGGTCGATGCCTGCCGAGGCGGCTGCTCTGCGAAAACCGCAAACGGGTCGGCTTTGTCGGCGCCGGTGCGGGTGACGCGCGAGTGCACGTGGTACTTGTAGAGGGCCCCATGACGCACGTCGGGGATGAAGCCTTCCCAGATCCCCGACTGCTCGCGCGGGACGAGCTTGTTCGCCTCGCGGTTCCAGCCGTTGAAATCGCCGATGACGCTCACCCAGTCGGCGTTGGGAGCCCAGACGGCGAACGTGGCGCCCTCGGGGTCCTCGGACAGGTGCGCCCCAAGCTTCTCGTAGAGGTGGCTGTGGGTGCCTTCGTTGAAGAGATGGAGGTCGAACGATGTGAGCAACGAGGGAGCGATCATGCGGGCGGCACCACCTCCAGGATCCCGCGCAGCGGGATGCGCACCCAGTCGGGCCGGCTGTTGAGCTCGTAGCGAAGCTCATACAGCGCCTTCTCCAGCAGCATCGTCGACAGCTGGAGGTCGAGGTCCTCGGTCGTCTGCGGCACGAACGAAGCGCTGCCCGCCGTCGCCAGGTAGCCGCGCAGGAACTCGGCCGAGACGGAGTCGACCCAGAACCGAGCCCAGGCCTCCAGGCGCGGGCGGGCTTCGGGCTGGAACTGCTCCGAGCGCAGTGCGGCCTGGCTCGCGTAGTGGAACGATCGCAGCATGCCGGCGACGTCGCGGAGCGCAAGCCGCTTCAGGCGGCGCTCATATAGCGTGCGGGTCGGCTCGCCCTCGAAATCGATGATCACGAAATCGTGCCCGGTGTACAGGACCTGGCCCAGGTGATAGTCGCCGTGGACGCGGATCCTCGTGGTCGTGATACGCCGGGCCAGAAACGCACGCAGGGCCTGGCCGATGCGCGGCTCGAGGTCGAGCACCCGCTTGGCCTCGTCCCTGGCGTCCTCCGGCAGGCGATTGAGCTGGCTGCGCAAGAGCTCCAGCGAGCGCATCGCCAGCGCGTTGAGAGACTGATAGATCGATCGCTGGTCCTGGGGCGAGATGCGCTCGGGCGCAAACGCCGGGTCGGCCGGGTCGGAGGCGAGCGCCGCGTGCAGCTCGGCCGTGCGGCGGCCTAGGAGGCGCGCCGATTCGAGATAGGCGCCGATGGTCCTGGGAGCGACCTCGGGCAGGTCCATCGAAGCTGACTGCAGCAGGGTGCGCGGCGTCGCCGGCGGCTCCCCGCTCGCCGGCGGCTCCATCGCATTGAGGAAGTGGGCGAGTGTTGTCAGCGTGTACTGCCAGGCGTCGCCCTGGTTCGGCACGTAACCCTGCAGCACCGCCAGCGCCACCGGCTCGCCGCTGTCGCGCCGGTACTCCAGGCTGCCGGCCAGCGGTGCGATCTGGGCGAAGTTGGTCTTTTCGGTGAGGAATCGGCCGACCTCGAGCTCGGGGTTGACGCCCTCCTCGAGGCGGCGGAACACCTTCAGGATGAGGCGCTCTCCGAAGACCACCGAGTTGTTGCTCTGCTCGGCTACCGAAAGCGCCGCTTCGAGGCGGATCGTCTCCGGGCCTCGAAGCCGCGCGAACGCTCGCGTGGTCGATCCGATCAGGGTCCCGGTCTCACCTGTGGCTCGCCGCCGCTTGGCGATGATGGTGAGCATGCCCTCGGCGAAGCCCGGCGGCCCGAGTGCGTCGTACAGCAGGCCGCGCTGCTCTTCAGCTGCCGTCCGCACCCACGACACGGCCGCGTGCGGCCAGCGTTCGATGATCTGCGGGGCCTCGGCGGAGCTTGCGTATGTGATGGGCAGGAGGTAGGTCTCGGGGTCGCCCTCGGCGTACGTCACGAGGAGCGACAGCAGGTATGCGCTGCGGTCGGTGCCCGGGACCTCGATCGAGTTAACGATCGACAGCGATTTCAGGCGCCGGGCCTTGCCGGCAAACCAGCGGCGCTGCTTGATGTAGGGGACCAGGATCGCCTCCAGCCGCTCCTTGGCCGGCGCGAGCAGGACCGTGTCCCAGCTGCCCGCCACCTTCATCTCTGGCAGCACCGCCGCTGCCGCGGCCCCGTCGGCGGGCACGATCGCCGCCGACCGCGGCTGCAGGGAGAACCAGTAGAAGGAGTGCGGGCCCAGGGTGAGAAAATAGGGCGCGTCGCCGATGGTGGGCAGCTCGGTGGCGCCGAACAGCTCGACCGGCACCATGCCCTTCCACTTCCCGAGGTCGAGCTCGACCACCTGCAGGAAGCGTGACAGGTTGGCCACGCAGAGGATCTGCTCGGATTCGTAGCGGCGGATGAACGCGAGCACCTTGCGGTTCTCCGGCCGCAGCAGCTCGAGCGTGCCCCGGCCGAAAGCCCGGTGCCGCTTGCGGAGCGCGATGAGACGCTTCATCCAGGACAGCAGGGAGTGCGGGTTGTGCGCCTGTGTCTCGACGTTGACGCTCTCGTAGTGGTATTCGGGGTCCGTCACCACCGGCAGGTAGAGCCGCTGGCCGGTGGCGCGAGAGAAGCCCGCATTGCGGTCGGCGCTCCACTGCATGGGCGTGCGCACGCCATTGCGATCGCCCAGGAAGATGTTGTCGCCCATCCCGATCTCGTCGCCGTAGTAGAGGACCGGTGTCCCCGGCAGCGAGAAGAGCAGTCCGTTCATGAGCTCGATTCGCTTCCGATCGTTGCCCAGAAGCGGCGCGAGCCGGCGCCGTATGCCGAGGTTGATCCGGGCCGCGCGGTCCTGCGTGTACGCGCGGTACATGTAGTCGCGCTCCTCGTCGGTGACCATCTCGAGCGTCAGCTCGTCGTGGTTGCGGAGGAAGAGTGCCCACTGCGAGGTGTCCGGGATCGATGGCGTCTGCGCCAGGATGTCGACGATCGGAAAGCGGTCCTCCATGCGGATCGACATGAAGAGGCGCGGCATGAGCGGGAAGTGGAAGGACATGTGGCACTCGTCGCCCTCGCCGAAGTAGGCGACCGCATCCTCGGGCCACTGGTTGGCCTCGGCCAGCAGCATGCGATTCGCGTAGTTCGTATCGATGTGCCGGCGCATCTCCTTGAGGAACTTGTGCGTCTCCGGCAGGTTCTCGCAGTTGGTGCCCTCGCGCTCGTACAGGTACGGGATCGCGTCGAGCCGCACGCCGTCGACGCCGGCGTCGAGCCAGAAGTCCAGCGCCTTGAGCACCGACTCCTTGACCTTCGGGTTGTCAAAATTCAAGTCGGGCTGGTGCGAGTAGAAGCGGTGCCAGTAGTACGCGCCCGCAACGTGGTCCCACGTCCAGTTGGAGACCTCGAAGTCCTTGAAGATGATCCGTGCGTCCGTGTAGCGCTGGTTGGTGTCGCTCCACACGTAGAACTCGCGCGCCGAGCTTCCCGGGCGAGCGCGCCGCGCCCGCTGGAACCACGGATGCTGGTCCGACGTGTGGTTGCAGACGAGCTCGTTGATGACCCGAATCCCACGCCGGTGGGCATCTTTGATGAAAAGGTTGAGGTCCGCAAGGTGTCCGTACATCGGGTTGACGTCGGTGTAGTCGGCGATGTCGTAGCCATCGTCACGCATGGGCGACGGGTAGAAGGGCAGCAACCAGATCGCGCTGACGCCTAGGTCCTGCAGGTAGGGCAGCTTCTCGACGAGGCCTCGGAAGTCGCCGCTGCCGTCGCCGTCGCTGTCGTAGAACGCGCGCACGTGCAGCTCGTAGATGAGCGCGTCCTTGTACCAGAGGGGATCGTCGTCCAGGGTGAACGTCTCCGGCTTTCGACGACCGGCGGATGCCTGGATCACAGGAAGTACTCAAAGTCGCGTTCACTGCGAATGCGCCGGCGGAAACGGAAGATCTGCGCCGGCGTCGAATGGGGATTGAGCTCGACGTAGTTGCGAGGCCCGTTCCAGATGTAGCGCGCACCGCTCAAGAGCTCGTGCGCCTGATAGCTGCGGTCGCGGTCGATGCCCAGGGCCTCGAGTGGCAGGTTGACCATTCCGACCTGTGTGTGGTGGGGATCGACGTTCACCACCGTCAGCACGACGTCGGCGAAGTCGTCGGTGCTCTTCGTGTACGCGATGATCTGCTCGTTCTCGGTGGGGTGGAACATCAGGCCGTTGTCGCTCTGTAGCGCGGGATTCTCGCGCCGCACCTTGTTGACCAGGGAGATCAGCTCGCGCAGGCTGTCAGGGCTGTCGCGCTGCCAGCTGCGAAGCTGGTACTTCTCCGAGTCGAGATATTCCTCGGACCCCGGCTCCTTGGCCCTGTTCTCGCACAGCTCGAACGCGGGCCCGTAAATCCCGTAACTCGCGCCGAGCGTCGCGGCCAGGATCAAACGCGCGGCGAAGGCCGGCCGGCCGCCGGTTTGCAGGTACTCGGTGAGGATGTCCGGCGTGTTCGGCCACAGGTTGGCCCGTAAGAACTCTCGAATCGGCGCCGAGCGCAGCTCCGCGAAGTACTGGCTCAGCTCCCAGCTCGTGTTGCGCCATGCGAAGTACGTGTACGACTGGCTGAAGCCGACCTTGGCCAGCCGGTACATGACCTTTGGGCGCGTGAACGCCTCGGAGAGAAGGATCACGTCCGGGTGGTCGCGCTTGATCTCGCCGGTCAGCCACTCCCAGAACGGGAATGGCTTGGTGTGGGGATTGTCGACCCGGAAGATCCGCACTCCCTGGTCGATCCAGAAGGCGACGATAGAAAGCAGCTCGGCCCACAGCTCGGGCCAGGCCTCGCACTCGAAGTCGAACGGAAGGATGTCCTCGTACTTCTTGGGCGGGTTCTCCGCGTACTGGATCGAGCCGTCCGGGCGGTGACGGAACCACTCGGGATGCTCTCGCGTATAGGGGTGGTCGGGCGAGCACTGGAAGGCGATGTCCAGCGCGATCGACAGGCCGTGCTCGCCGGCGACGCGAACGAGGCGCCGGAAATCGTCCAGCGTGCCCAGCTGTGGGTGGACTGCTTTATGCCCGCCCTCCTCAGAGCCGATCGCCCAGGGGCTTCCGGGCTCGTCCGGCTTCGCCTGCACGCTGTTGTTGGCGCCCTTGCGGTGCGTGCGGCCGATGGGGTGGATGGGGGGGAGGTAGAGGACGTCGAACCCCATGCCGGAGATGTACGGCAGCCACTCCTCGACGTCGCGAAACGTGCCGTGCTTGCCCGCCTTGCCCGCGGACCTCGGGAACATCTCGTACCAGGCGCCGTACCGCGCGCGCTCCGGCTCGACCACTACCTCGACCTCGCGCCCATAGGCCGTCGACAGGCTGCGGTCGGCGTGCCGCTCCATCAGCTCGGCCAGGTCGGAACCCAGGGCCGCGGTCGCGGCGGCCTTGCCCAACCGCAGCTGGGCGGCGTAGGCGGTCAGCTTTTCTGCGGCGGGAGCCGGCGCCCGCCCGCCCGCGCCCTCAACCAGCCGCGCCGCCACCTCGAGCTCCTGCGCAACGTCCTGTCCCGCCTCGACTCGCTTGGCGAACTGGCGGCTCCAGGTCCCGAAGCGGTCGACCCAGGCCTCGACGGTAAAACGGTAGCGCCCCAGCTCGGTGACCGTGAACTCCGAGCGCCAGCGGTCGTTGACCAACGGCACCATCGGCACCTCAGTCCATTCGGAAACGGTCTCGTGGCGGTAGCGCATGACGCACGCGAGCGCGTCATGGCCGTCCGCGAAGACGTCGGCTTCGACTACCACCTTCTCGCCCACCACACGCTTGGCAGGGAACCGCGCGGCGTCGAGCTCGGGGGAAACCGACTCAATGGCGACTCGCTTGCGACCAGGGCTCGCCGCCACGCTGGGAGCTCCCTCGCGAAGCGAGGCTGAGGGGACGCTCGGCGTCGTGGGGGTCCGCCTCACCGGTGCGCGAGCCACCGCTAAATCGTACTGGTGCTGGGAGCAAGTAATCTGATGCGGTGGGGATGCTGCGGTCGATCGACCCGGCCACCGGCCAGAAGCTGGCCGAATTCCCCGAGCTCGACGCCGCCGGCATCGAGGCCGCCGTCGCCCGGGCCTGGGGGTCGCGATACGCCTGGCGCGACGTCGGCGTGGACATGCGAGCGGCGCTGCTGCGTTCAGTGGCCGGGGTTCTGAGGGCTGACAAGGCGCGCTACGCCGCGCTGGCGACAGCCGAGATGGGCAAGCCCATTGTCGAGGCCGAAGGCGAGGTCGAGAAGTGCGCGTGGACGGCGGGCTGGATCGCCGACAACGCCGCCCGCCTCCTGGCCGATGAGCCGATGGAGAGCTCGGCGACGAGGAGCTATGTCAGGTTTCAGCCGCTCGGGGTGATCCTGGCGGTGATGCCCTGGAACTTCCCTTTCTGGCAGGCGTTTCGGGCCGGACTGCCCGCGCTCGCTGCCGGGAACGTGATGCTGCTCAAGCACTCGTCCAACGTGCCGCAGTGCGCGCTTGCCATCGAAGAGGTTTTCCGTGAGGCCGGCGTGCCCCAGGGCGTGTTCCAGACCCTACTGGTCGGTTCGGGCGCGGTCGACCAGATCATCGCCGACCCTCGGGTGGCCGGCGTGACGCTCACCGGGTCGGAGGCAGCCGGCGCCCGCGTGGCCTCGACCGCCGGCAAGACGATCAAAAAGTCCGTGCTCGAGCTGGGGGGCTCGGATCCATTCATCGTTCTCGCGGACGCTGATATCAAGACTGCGGCGACGGTCGCCTGCCGCGCCCGCAACCAGAACAATGGCCAGAGCTGCATCGCGGCCAAGCGGTTCATCGTCGTGGAGTCGGTCGCGGACGAGTTCGAGTCACTCTTTGCCGGCGCCGTCGGCGCGCTCAAGGTGGGCGACCCCATGGATCGCGGCGTGCAGGTCGGTCCGCTGGCGCGCGCCGACCTGGTCGACGACCTCGAGCGCCAGGTCAAAGAGTCGGTGCGCCTCGGCGCCCGAACGCTGACCGGAGGCAATCGCCTCGACGGCACGGGCAACTTCTTCCAGCCGACGGTCCTGACGAGCGTGCGTGCGGGGATGCCGGTCTACCGCGAGGAGACGTTCGGCCCGGTGGCGGCTGTGATCCGCGTGAGCGATGAGGAGGAGGCCTTGCGAGTGGCCAACGATTCCGAGTTCGGGCTTGGCTCGAGCGTTTGGACGGCTGATGTCGAACGAGGCCGCAGGCTCGCCGAGCGGGTCGAGGCCGGCATGGTGTTCGTGAACGGGATGGTCGCCTCCGACGCGCGCCTTCCATTTGGCGGCGTCAAGAAGTCGGGCTACGGGCGCGAGCTTTCGACCTATGGGATCAAGGAGTTCACCAACATCCAGACGATCTGGATCGGACCCGCGAAAAACTAGCTGCCTGAAACCCAATTCGGCACGTCTGGCGCCACCGGGGCGCTTTGCACCCTCCACATAGGCTCGTTTGGCGCCAGACGTGCGAAATGCGAGTGTTAACGGGGTGGGTTGGCGCAAACGTGCGGGACGTGCATGCTCCGATCGTGGCCAGGACGCCCTGCATCCCGCCCGAGCTGACGAGCACGCCGTTCACCCTCGACGAGGCGCGCGCGGCTGGGCTGACGCTGAGCGCGCTGAAGGGCAAGGCCTGGCGCCGCCTCAGTGCCGAGCTCTACTGCTTCGCGGAGCTGAGCGAGGATCCATGGCTGCTGCTTTCGGCCTGGCAGCGCTCACTCCCGGCGGACGCGATCTTCGCCGGCGCAACAGCGGCCTGGCTGTTCGGCCTGGACCTCGAACCCACCGACCCGATCGAGATCGTGGTGCCACCGGGCTCGAGCATCCGTTCGCGGAAGGGCCTCATAGTCCGCCGCTGTGAGGTCTCACCGGCCGAAGTCGTATCCATCCGCGGGCTGCGCGCGACAGCGCTGCCCTTTACGCTCGCCGGACTTTGCTTGCAGCGGCCGGCCGTCGAAGCACTCGTCGCCATCGACATGGCGGTGTGCTCAGGTCTTACCGACGCTGTTGCTCTCGGCCGCTACGCCGAGGCTGCGAAGGGTCGCGCAGGTGCCGGTAGGCTGCGTTCGCTGGCCACATTCGCGGCTCCCGCTGAATCGCCGATGGAAACTCGGCTTCGATGGCTTCTGATCCAGGCCGGCCTGCCCCGACCAGAGGTTCAGACGAATCTCCGCGACAGCAGGGCACGATTCATCGGTCGGGCCGACCTCTACTATCCCGCAGCAAAGCTCGTTCTCGAGTACGACGGCGGCAACCACCGGGAGCGATTGGTTGAGGATGACCGCCGTCAGAACCTGCTCATCAACGCCGGCTTCCGGATCCTGCGTTTCGCGGCCGCCGACATCCACAGTCGCCCGACAGTCGTAGAGGCCCAGGTACGCGGGGCGCTGAGTATGGCGGCCCCAAGCGCACCGCTGGCGCCAACCATGCGCAAACACAAGCGTCAAAGCAAACCGTTGACGCCAAACGTGCGGAATCGACGTCGCGACTGGAGCGCCACCCCTCGGCGCTTGTTGAAGGCGGTGCGAGGCCTTTAGCGGTTGGTCGCTCGTCGACATCGCTAAGCCGATTTGGCGGACGGTCTCTTGGCCGCCTGCAGGTGCTTTCGAGCCAGGACCGAATAGCTGTCCCTGAGCGCATTCTTGGGATCGAAATCCAGGCTCCGGGCCTTTTCAGGCAGCACCTCGAGCGGCCCTTCGAGCTCGACGAACGATCCGAACTCGAGGGTGTCTAGGGTGACGGTGACAACGCCGTCCAGCGTCCACATGGCTCGATGCTTCTTGTACGTGAACTCGACTCGAAATCCGAGCTGGGCGAGAAGGTCGAGCGTCGCGTGAACGTCCTTGACCTCGACCTCGGTCTCCTCGCGCACCTTGACGCCGCCCACGAACGAGGCCGGTCCTTTTGCGGTCAGCACGCCATGCGGGCCGCCGTTCAGCACACGCAGCCTCAGCGTGGTGCGGCGCGTCGACTTGCCGGGGCCGTCAAAACGATAGTTCTCCTCGTTGTACTTACCCTCGAGGCGAGCTCCCCGCTTGCGGAGCAAACTGCGCAATCTCGCATGGTCGCGCGGGCCCGCGACGCGAAACTTCAGCTCGCATTCGACGCTGCGATCGCGCGGGCGATGGTGACGGCGGCTTGAAGGCACGCGTGGAATGTAGCGGTCATCGGCCAAACTTGCGCTGATGTCGATCGAACGTGTGGACCTCCAGACTGAGCGCTTGCTGCTGCAGCCAATCGCCTCGGAGCACGCGGATGGACTCTTCGAAGGCACTCTGGCGTCGCGACCGGAGCTCCTGCCGTGGATGCCGTGGGCCAAAGAGCCAACATTGGAGGGCGCGCGACTCGAGGCGGCGAAGGGCGTGCGAGAGTGGCTCGATGGGAGTCGATTCCACTTCGCGCTGACGGCACGCGATACGGGCGCGGTGCTGGGCGTGGCCGGCCTCGACCTCGCGGGCGATGGCTCAGCCGAGCTCAGCTACTGGATCCGCTCCGACCATGCGGGTCGCGGGTTGACCACTGAAGCCTGCACCGAGCTGATCGCCTGGGCCACGCGCGCGCTCGAGGTCAAGCGCTTCAGGCTGTGGGCCGGACGCGAGAACCGTGCCAGCCGGCGGGTCGCCGTCAAGTTGGGATTCACCCACGTCGGTCCGCTCGACTGGGAGCCGGACGGAGGGCTCGGCACCTTCCCGGCTGAGAGTTACGAGCTGAAAATCTAGGCTGCGGCTTCTTTCTTGATCCGGTACTGCGAGCAGGTGACGGCGGTGCACTCGTCCTCGACATAGTCGAGGCCCGCGCCTTCCGCGATCCGGCGCGCTTCGTCCGAGCGGATGTCGAGCTGCAGCCACACCGCCCTGGCTCCCACCGCGACCGCTTGCCTGGCGATCTCGGGCGCGTCCTCTGCCGGCCTGAACACATCGACCAGGTCGATCTTCTCGGGGACCTCCGCAAGGGAGCGGTAGACTCGTTCGCCGAACAGCGTATCGGCGTACGGGTTGATGGGGATGATTCGAAAGCCGCGACTCTGCAGGCCCTCGGGCACTGACCCGCCGGCCTTGTTCGGGTCGCGCGACGCGCCAACCACGGCGATCACGGTCGCGGCTTCGAGGATCTCCCGTCCTTTCTCGCTCAAGTTCTCTTCAATGGGCAAGCCCGGGTGCGGGCTGCGTATTCCGAGTCTCAACGCCCAGAAGCGGCCGGCCGGCTGCATAGCGGCGGATCTGCTCCCCCGCGAACCGATGGCCGCGCTCATTCCAACGCGCCACCGAGCCCGCGATGTGCGGGGTGATGAGGATGTTCGGCGCGTGCCACAACGGGTGGTCGGCGGGAAGCGGCTCGGGGTCGGCCACGTCGAGCGCGGCGCGAACGCGGCCGGAGCGCAACGACTCCAGCAGCGCATCGGTGTCGACGGTCTTGCCGCGGCCGGCGTTGACAAAAAGGGCGCCAGGCTTCATTCGGGCAAGAAACGCGGCGTCGACGAACTTCTCGGTCTCGGGCGTCAGCGGGAGCAGGTTCACTACCACATCGGCCTGGGACAGCAGTGCCGGAAGCGCTGATAAAGGTTGCGAGTCATCACGCGCGTTCCGGGCGACTCCAATGACCCGGGCGCCAAAGGGCGCCAGCCGAGCGGAGAGCGCCCGGCCGATCGACCCATAGCCGACGACGACCACCGTGTGGCCGTCGAGGTCGTCGATCGTTGAGGGCTCCGCGGGGCTCCGATTCCATTCGGCGCGTCGCTGGAATTCGATGAAGTCGGGCAAGCGCCGCTGCATCGCCAGGATCGCCGCCACGACCCATTCCGACACCGGTCCATCGTGGACGCCGACCGCCCTGCAGACGATGACACCCGGCGGCACCATGGGCAGCAACCAATCGACGCCGGCGCTCAGCGACTGCACGACTCGCAGCCTCGGCAGCTCGTCGAACAGGCCCGGCAGCCGGTCCGCGATGTCGAAGTTGAGCACGACGAACTCGACATCCGATCCCGGTTCGGCGACGAGCTGGACGCCTTCAGGCAAAGGCTCCAGCTCGCGCCTCATCGGCCCGTCGGGGACGAGTACTTGCAATCGGTTGTCAGGCAGCGCGAACGGCGGCCGCGCTCTCTTCGAGCGCGAACTTGAGGACTTCCTCGACCCGGCCGGCCAAATGAAAGGTCATCTCATTGCGCACGCTCTCGGGTACGTCATCGAGGTCCTTCTCGTTCCGCCGCGGGAGGATGACCTCCTTGAGCCCCATCCGGTGCGCAGCGAGCACCTTCTGCTTGACGCCGCCGATCGGCAGCACCAGGCCCTGCAGCGTCACCTCGCCCGTCATGCCGACCGTGCTCCGCACCGCGCGGCCAGTGAGCAAGCTCACGATCGCGGTCGTCATCGTCACGCCGGCCGACGGCCCGTCCTTGGGCACAGCGCCCGCGGGGACGTGGATGTGGAACGCCTTGTCGATCGAGTCCGAAATGATGCCGAGCTCAGATGCGTGCGACCGCACGTATGAAAGCGCGATCTGCGCCGACTCCTTCATCACGTCGCCAAGCTGTCCGGTGAGGATGAGCCCGCCCTGGCCAGGTGAGGCCTGGGTGGCCGTCGCCTCGACGAACAAGACGTCTCCCCCGGTGCCGGTCACAGCCAGCCCCGTGGCGACGCCAGGCACGGCCGTCCGAGCCGCGACCTCGTTGTCGAACTTCGGCTTGCCGAGGAACTCGCGCACGCGCTGCTGCGTGATCTCGACCGGCGGCGTCAGCGCCGCGGTGGCGACCTTGGTGGCGATCTTCCGCGTGATCTTGCCCAGCTCGCGCTCGAGGTTGCGAACGCCCGCTTCGCGAGTGTGGTCGGTGATGACGCTCATGATCGCTTCATCGGTCACGGTGACCTCGTCTTCCTTCAAGCCCGCCTGCATGACCTGGCGCGGCAGTAGGTGGTCCTTCGCGATCGCGATCTTCTCCTGCTCGGTGTAGCCGTCGAGCCGGATGAGCTCCATGCGGTCCAGCAGCGGCGCCGGGATGGTCTCCGACACGTTGGCCGTCGGGATGAACAGAACCTCCGAAAGGTCGAGGTCGACCTCCAGGTAGTGGTCGCGGAACGTGTTGTTCTGCGCGGGGTCCAGCACCTCGAGCAGCGCCGCCGAAGGATCGCCCCTCCAGTCGCTGCCGACCTTGTCGATCTCGTCCAACATGATCACCGGGTTCTTGGTGCCGGCCTCTTTCAGGGCGCGCACGATGCGGCCTGGCAGCGCGCCGACGTAGGTGCGCCGGTGGCCGCGGATGTCCGCCTCGTCGCGGATGCCGCCGAGCGACACGCGCGTGAACTTGCGGCCCAGCGCGCGGGCGACCGACTCGCCAAGCGAGGTTTTGCCCACGCCGGGAGGTCCGACCAGGGTGATGATCGCGCCCGAGCCGCGACCGCCGAGCACCTCGAGCCCGCGTTCCTTGCGCAGCTTGCGCACGGCCAGGAACTCGATGATGCGGTCCTTCACGTCGGCGAGGCCGGTGTGGTCCTCGTCCAGGATGCGGCGCGCCTCGACCAGGTCGTAGTTGTCCTCGGAGCGCACGTTCCACGGGATGTCCAGCATCCAGTCGAGGTACGTGCGGATCCATCCGTACTCGGGGTTCTGCTCGCTCGTGCGCTCCAGGCGGTCGAGCTCGCGCTCCACCTCCACGCGCACCCCGTCCGGCATCTCCGCCTTGACGACCCGCTCGCGGTACGTCGAGACGACGTCGCTGCTGCCCTCGTTCAGCTGCTTCTTGATCGCCTCGAGCTGCTGCCGGAGCAGGAACTCGCGCTGGGTCTTCTCCATGCCCTCGGCGACGTCGCTGCGGATCTTCTCCTTCAGCGATGCGTCCGCGAGGACCTGCTTCGTCCAGCCGATGAGCTTGGTCAGCCGCTCCTCCAGGTCGAGCGTCTCGAGCACCTCGAGCTTCTGCTCGGTGCTGAGGTCGGGGGAGTAGCCGGCGAGGTCGGCAAGGTGCCCAGGCGTCCTGGCCTGGCGCAGGAATTGAACGACCTGCGGCACACCGCGGGACTCGACCAGGTTCTCGAGCAGGGCGCGGTACTCTCGCGCCAGCTCGACCACCCGCTCGGAGGGGGGTTCGGGGTCGGCGATGGGGTCGGCCTTGACGAAGAGCGCCCCGCCGATGTCGGCCTGGCCGCTGCCCAGTCGCGCGCGGTACTCGCCGCGCAGCATGAAGGCCTCGGCGCCGGTGGGAAGCTCAGCGGAGTCTCCCAGGCGGGCGACGGTGCCGATCGTCCCGTACCGCCCGTCGATGCGGGGGACGAGGAGGATCAGCCGGTTGCCCTGGCGGGCGGCTTCGATGGCGGCCTTGGCGGTCTCGCCTTCGACGGCGAGGGTGACGGTCATATGCGGCAGGACGACGACGTCGTCCATGGGCATGACGGGTAGCAGTTCGTTCTTGGGCATCTTCGGGTCTCCTGGGTCTGTCGGGTTCATGACTAAGGAACGTTTTTCCCACCCAGGCTCATTCCCAATCTCGACTCCCTGCTTGGGGGAGCCCGGAGGCCACTAGACCCGGGCGGCGCTCCCCGAGGCGGCCGCACGCCGGGAGACGGCGTCGATCGTCACCGCCGCCAGGAGAACCAGCCCGGTCACGATGAAGATCCTCTGGACGTCCAGGCCCTGCAGGTACATGCCGTTGTTGATGCCGCCGATCAACAGCCCACCCAGGACCCCGTGGATCACCTTGCCGCGCCCGCCGAACAGGCTTGTGCCGCCGATGACCGCGGCAGCGACTGCAAACAGGACGAACTGGCCGCCCTGGACGTTGTTGGACATGCCGCCTATGTACGAGGCGTAGAGCAGGACGCCAATGCCGGCTGTCATGGAGCAGAGCGCGAATGCGACGGTCCGAATCACGGCCAGGTTGATGCCGGCCCGGCGCGCGGCTTCGGGGTTTCCGCCGATCGCGTACACGTAGCGCCCGTACTTCGTCCGCTCGAGGAGGATGGTCCAGGCGCCCAGGACGGCGAGCACGATCGGGACCACCCATGGCACGCCGGCCAGCGTCCCAAAGTTGGCGCGGTTGATGTCGGATATGGCCACGACGACAACCCCGGCGCCTGCGATCACACCGATCTTGATCACGGTGAGGCTCACCGGCGGGGCGACAAGCCCGCTCCTTCGCCGCCGCTGGTCCGCAAACCACAGGATCGCTCCGAGTCCCAGCACGATGGCCGCCATGACGATCCAGCTCAGTGTCGGATCGATGGTGCCCGACATCAGGTTGAACAGCACCTGCACGTTGGGACTCTGGGCCGTGAGGTTCGGATAGCCCGAGAAAGGACCCAGCAGGAGCAGGATCAGCATCACCCCGTTGAAGATGAGGAACCCTGCGAGCGTGACGACGAACGAAGGTATCCCCAGCCGGGTGATGATCGTGCCCTGGAGGGCTCCGACGGCGAAACAGAAGGCCAGCGCGGCGATGATCGCGGCCCACCACGGCCAGTTGGTGGTCACCGGTTGGACGAGCTGGACAGCGATCACCGCGCCGCACGCCCCCACAAAGCCGATAGACAGGTCGATCTCGCCCAGCAGGAGGGCGAACGTCTCCGCCATCGCCAGCACCATGAACACGGCGCTCTGCTGGAAGAGGTTGACCAGGTTGCCGGCCGACAGGAACACGTGGTTCGGGCTGATCACCTCGAAAACCACCATGATCGCGACCAGGCCGAGGACGACCGGCAGCACGCCGCTCTGGCCGTTTCGTACGCGAGCCACATACGCGCGCGCGTATTCACCGAAGGTCTGGGCGACGAGCTCGGGCGGAACCTCCGCCTGCGCTGCAGGGGCCGCGGTCAGGTCGGGTGCTTCGTCGGGCGCGGCCATATCAGCTGCTCGCCTGAGCAATGCTGCGGCTCATGCCGCCGGTGGTCATGTACTCGACGACACGCTGGCGGTCGAGCTTGGACGCCTTGTCCTGGATCACCATCCGGCCCAGGTAGAGCACGGCGATGCGATCGGCGACCTCGAACACATCGATGAGGTTGTGCGATATGACCATGACCGCGAGGCCACGGTCACGGAGGCGCTTGACCAGGTCGAGCACCTGCCTCGTCTGATTTACTCCCAGAGCGGCGGTGGGCTCGTCCATGATCACGAGCTTGGAGTTCCACATCACCGCCTTCGCGACGGCGACCGACTGGCGCTGCCCTCCGGACAGGGACGCTACGGGCTGGCGGATGGACCTGACGGTCGTGACGCGCAGGCTGGCGAGAGTCTTGGCTGCCCCGCGCTCCATCTCGTCCTCGTCGAGCGTCCCGCGGCGGAGGAGCTCCCGGCCCAGGAACATGTTCTGGACGATGTCGAGGTTGTCGCACAGGGCGAGGTCCTGGTAGACGGTCTCGACTCCGAGCCGGCTTGCATCGCGTGTGCTGCGGATGTGGACCGGCTGGCCCTCCCAGAAGATCTGACCGTGGTCGGCCACGTACACACCGGAGATGCACTTGGTGAGAACCGATTTGCCGGCTCCGTTGTCTCCGCAAAGGGCGGTCACCTGTCCGGCTGGCAGGTCGAGGTCGACTGCATAGAGCGCCTGCACGGCACCGAAGTGCTTCTCGAGGCCTCTCACCTTTAGCAGGGGCTCGGTCGCGGAGGGTGAGTCTGCGGTCACCTGCGCCACTTGGTCAATTGTGCGCTGAGAAAGGGGATGCCGCCGCGCGAGGCGGCGGCATCCATCACTGAATGACTACTAGGTGATGCCGTTGGCGCTGCAAACGGCGGCGGTCACCGCCTGGCAGAGCGCGGCCTTGTCGACGAAGTTGTCCTTGACGACCGTGGAACCGACGTTCGCCTTGTTGGCCCACAGCGGAACCAGGAGCGACGCGGGCTGCGTGTTGCCCGGCTTGCCCGATGCGGGTGACGTGGTGCTGTTGACGAGCGCCGACGGCGGCGTGAGGCCGGCGCGCAGGATGGTCGCGAGGGCGACCGCGTCCTGGGCCTCGAGGTAGACGGCCTTGTAAACCGAGCCGCACTGGTAACCGGTCAGAACGTTCTCGATCCCCTGGAGGGTGGCGTCCTGGCCGACGGTCGGGATCTTGTTGGCGGGAACCTTGTTCTGCTTGAGAACCGTGACGACCGCGTTCGCGAGCCCGTCGTTCGCCTCGATGGTGGCGTTGATCTCGGGGTGCGCGGCGAACTGCGCCTGGAAGATGGCCTGACCCTTCGAGTTGTCCCAACCGGGTGCTACCTGGTCACCGACCAGGGTGGCGCCGTTGGCCGTCTTGCCCACCGTCTCCTGCGGCACAGCGTCGCCCCAGACGACCTCGTTGTAACCCTTGGCGAAGTCAATCGCGTTCGGGTCGGTGTCCTGGCCGCCGTTGAGCGTGAAGACCTTCGGGCTGGGGACGTTCCAGGCCGTGAGGCAGTCCTTGAAGCCCTGACCGATGAGCTTGCCCACCTGGACGTTGTCGAAGCTGACGTAGTACGTGTTGGTGCCGGTGAAGGTGGCTCGGTCATAGCTGATGACCTTGACGCCCTTCGCCGCCGCCGCCGCCTGAATCTGAGTACCGACCGTGCTGTCGAGCGGGTCCATGATGAGGACTTTCGCGCCCTGCGTGATGTCCGCCTGGGCCAGCGCCAGCTCGGTGGCGTCGTTGCCCTGGGCGTTGTCGATCTTGAACTCAGACGAGCTGTATCCGGCCAGCGTGAAAGCCTTGGTCAGGTAGGGAGCGTCGAAGTTGACGTATCTGACCGAAGACGTGGTGTCGGGAAGGATCACCCCGACGAGGCCGCTGCCGGCCTTGTGCAGATCTGACAGCGTGGCCATGGCTGTGAAGTTGACGTCGAAGGAAGACACGCTGAGTGACGATGGGATTGTGGCCGTTGGGGAGTTCGACGATGTGCCTCCGCCCCCGCATGCCAGCGCGACGAGCCCGGCGACCATTAGCGCCGGGACAAGCTTGACGAACCTCAATGTGGTTGTCTCCTCTTAAAGCGATTCCTGTTGCCTTCTTCCCGGCTGATTCCGGGGCGAGAGTGCGCCGGCAAGCAGGTATCTACTCAGCAGCCTTGGCGGGACGCCGCCGGGGAGAGCATTACTTATGCCCGGCAGTTTGTCAAGAGATCGATACGGCTGGCCCCGATCCTTGTCCGAAGTCTTGACAAACCCGGGGATGACGCCATGATTCCCGTCTGGGTGGCGGGGAGGACGACGACCAAGAAAGGCGACGGTTCGCTCGCGTGGCTGCGAGAGCGAAACCGCGAGCGGGTCATCGCCGTGTTGAGGACGCTCGGCCGCACGAGCCAGGCGGACATCGCCCGGACCACGGGCCTGTCGCGGACGACGGTTTCCACGCTCGTAGGGGAGCTCAGGGATTCGGGTCTCGTATTCGAGGTCGACGCCAAGGCGCCTGAGCGGCGAGGCGGCCGGCCCCGCGTGCAGCTCGTGCTGCAGGACTCGTCGAGGGCGGTGGTCGGCATCGACATCGGACACAGCCACGTGCAGGTCGCGGTCGCCGACCTGGCTCACAATGTGCTGGCCGAGCGCCGTTACGACCTCGCCGTCGCCAATCGCGCCGTTGAAGCGCTCGACGCATCTTCCCGCATGGTCGAGGAGGTTCTCGCCGAAGCAGCCGTGCAGCGCGACGCGGTCATCTGCGCCGGGATCGGCATCCCGGGCCCTGTCGACCGCGCGCGCGGGACGGTCGGGTCGGCGACCATCCTGCCGGGCTGGCTCGGGCTTCGAATCGCCGCCGAGATGGAAGGACGCCTCGGTCTGCCCGTCGAGATCGAGAACGACGCCAACTGTGGAGCGCTCGCCGAGCTCACCTGGGGCGCCGGCCGCGACTGTTCGAACTTCGCGTACATCAAGGCAGCCACAGGCATCGGCGCCGGCCTCGTCATCGACGGCCGGCTCCTCCGAGGCGCCTCGGGGACCGCGGGCGAGATCGGTCACACGACCCTGGACGAGAGCGGAGCGCTCTGCTACTGCGGGAATCGAGGCTGTCTCGAGACGGTGGCGTCGGGCCCGGCCATCCTGCAGCTGGTGGGCCAGGGCCGCGCTGAGACGCTCACGCTCGGCCGGGTCATCGAGCTTGCGGCGCAGGGCGACGTCCGCTGCCGCCGTGCCATCTCCGACGCCGGCCGCGAGATCGGTGTTGCGGTCGCCGGCCTGTGCAACCTCATCAACCCGGAGCGCGTGATCGTTGGCGGCCTTCTCAGCCGGGCCGGAGAGCTGCTGCTCCAACCGATCCGGGAGTCCATCCGCCGGCACGCGGTGCTTGCAGCGGCAGACCGGGTGGAGGTCGTGCCCGCGGTCTTCGTGGAACGGGCCGAGCTGCTCGGCTCGCTCGCGCTGGCGCTCAGGGCCTGGAACCCCGCCGCCGCCGCCAGGGCCTGAGGTAGGTTCAGAAATTTCCACGGCGCTGCCAGAGTTGACCTGACCATGCATCTCGCCGCCGGTCTGGCCGGCTTGATTCTGGCGTTCGTCGTCCTGCGCGACGCCTTCGAGACCATCGTGCTGCCGCGGCGCGTGTCCGGACGCGTGCGCGTGTCGAAGATCTTCTACCAGGTCACCTGGAAGGCGTGGGCGGCGGTCGGCCGCCGCATGCGCGCGGGTGAGCGGCGCGAGAGCTACCTCAGCACGTTCGGGCCGATCTCCCTTCTGGTTCTGATCGGCCTGTGGGGCGCCATCCTGATCACCGGTTTTGCGCTGCTGCTGTGGGCGGCCGGCTTCGACTTCAGCTCGCCGATCACCGCGCTGTACGTCAGTGGTTGGACATTTACCACGCTGGGCATCGGAGACTTCGCGCCCAGGACGGACCTGGCGCGCATCGTCACCGTCGCGGAGGCCGGCCTGGGTTTCGCCTTCCTCGCGGTCGTGATCTCTTACCTGCCGGTCCTCTACCAGGGTTTTTCCAGGAGGGAGACGACCATCTCGATGCTGGACGAATGGGCAGGCTCGCCGCCGAGCGCAGGGGACCTGCTGCGCCGGGCGACGGCGGCGGGCGAGGTCAAAGAGCTGGTGCCCCTGATGGCGACCTGGGAGCATTGGACCGCGGAGCTGCTGGAGAGTCACCTCTCCTACCAGGTGCTTTGCTACTTCCGCTCGCAGCACGAAAACCAGTCGTGGGTGGCGGCGCTGACCGCGATCCTCGACTTCTCGGCGCTGTGGCAGGCAAGCAAAGCGACAGGCCGCACGTGGCAGGCGCGTCGCGTGTACGCGATGGGACGCCACGCGCTGGGTGACCTCAGCCAGGTCTTGCGGGCGGCCCCGCAGTTCGACGTGCCCGACCGCCTGTCCGAGGCCGAGCTGTCCGCCATGCTGCAGGTCCTGTCCAGTGGAGGCCTCGACGTCGACCCGGCCGAGTTTCGCGACCGCCTCAAGAAGCTGCGCAAAGGCTACGAGCCGTACGCGGTGGCTCTTAGCCACGAGCTCCTGATGGACCTTCCGCCCTGGATGCCGCTTGCAACCCGCCAGGACAACTGGGAGACGACGGCATGGGAGGGCGCCGCGCCGGGCGAGTCTTTGCACTAGCGCGACTCGCCCCACCCGGCACTGCGCGCCGACCTACCCACACGCTGGGGAGGTGAACTGACAATACGTTGAGTGGCTGCGACTCCCGGCATCGCCGAATCCACGCGCACCTTCGAGCGGTGGCTGAAAGATCACATCCGGCTGCACCGGCACGAGCTCGACTACAAGCACGAAATGATGGCCGCCGACACGTTCAGCTTCCTTCGCGCGACCTTCTATAGATGGGCTCAACTGGCGCCGCAAGCTCTGCCTGAGCTGACTGAGGCGACCCGCGTGCTCGCGGTCGGCGACCTGCACGTCGAGAACTACGGCACGTGGCGAGATGCCGAGGGCAGGCTGGTATGGGGCGTCAACGACTTCGACGAGGCCGACCGGATGCCCTTCACGCTCGACCTCGTCCGTCTCGCCACGAGCGCGGGCCTGGCCGCGGCCGAAGGCCACCTGAACATCGACCTGAAGCAGGCCTGCGCCGCCATCATCGCCGGCTACACGGGCGCGCTGCGTATTGGTGGCCGGGCCGTGGTGCTGTCGGAGAACGACCGGTGGCTGCGCAAGCTGGCCACCGGCAGGCTGCGCGACCCGGTTACCTTCTGGGCGCGCATGCAGGCCTTGCCTACCGCGCGGGGATCGCTGCCGGCGAACCTCAAGGCCTTGCTCGTCCGCAGGCTCCCGGACGGAGCGGGCAACGTACGTTTCGTGCGCCGTCGCTCTGGCCTCGGCAGCCTGGGTCGCGAGCGGCTGGTCGCGATCGCCACCTGGCATGGGTCGGCGGTTGCCCACGAAGCGAAGGCCCTCGCGCCTTCGGCCTGGGAATGGGCCCACGGAGATCACGCCGGCGGCCGGATCTTCTACCTCGACCTTGCCGCGTCGGCGGCGCGCTGCCCCGACCCTCTCATCGAGGTCCGCGATGGCTGGCTCGTGCGCCGCCTTTCGCCGGACTGCAGCCGCATCGAGCTGTCTTCCTTGCCGCGTCAGCGGGACGAGGGAAGGCTGTTGCGGGCGATGGGTTGGGAGGCGGGCAACATCCACCTGGGAACGCGCGGGGCGGGCAAGGCCATCCTCGCCGACCTCAAGCGCAGGAAGCCGGCGTGGTTGCGAGAGGCGGCGACGAAGATGGGCCGGCTCGTGCGGGACGATTGGAAGGAATGGCGCGCCGCGCGCTCTAAAGGACTTTAGAGAGGAAGGCCTTCGTGCGCTCGTGCTGAGGATTAGACAGCACCTCACGGGGGTTCCCGGCCTCGACGATGAACCCCGCGTCCATGAAGACCAGAGAGTCGCCCACCTCGCGAGCGAAGCCCATCTCGTGGGTCACCACCACCATGGTCATGCCGTCCTCGGCGAGGCCGCGCATAGCGTCGAGTACGTCGCCGACCAGTTCGGGATCCAGCGCCGAGGTCGGCTCGTCGAACAGCATCAGCTTGGGCTCCATCGCCAGCGCTCGGGCAATCGCCACGCGCTGCTGCTGGCCGCCGGACAGCTGCTTGGGATAGGCGTCGACCTTGTCCGCGAGTCCAACCCGCTCCAGCAGGCCGCGCGCCCGCGCCTCAGCCGTGGCACGGCTCTCCTGCTTGACATGGATCGGCGCCTCGATGATGTTCTCGAGCGCCGTCATATGCGGGAAGAGGTTGAAGCTCTGGAAGACCATCCCAATTTCTGAGCGCTTCTTGCAGACCTCAGAGTCAGGCAGCTCATACAGCTTGTCGCCTCGATCGCGATAGCCGACGAGCTCGCCGTCGACCGATAGCCTGCCCGCATCGATCTTCTCCAGGTGGTTGATGCAGCGAAGGAATGTGCTCTTGCCCGAGCCTGACGGCCCGATGATGCACATCACCTCTTTGGGATAGACCTCGAGATCGATCCCGCGCAGGACCTCGATGCGGCCGAAGCTCTTGTGAACGGCCTCTGCCTTGACCATCGGGGTGCTGCTCATGTCGGCGTGGGCGCGTGGAATGTGAAAAGCATCCGCCGGAACCTCTGGAGCGGCGTTGGCGGCAGCTCGCGCTGAGACCCGCGGGCGAAATAACGCTCGAGGTAGAACTGGCCCACGGTCAGAACCGAGGTCATCAAGAGGTACCAGAAGCTGGCCACGAAGAGCAGCTCGACGTACCTGAAATTCGAGTTTGCGATCTGGTCCGCGCGTGTGAAGAGCTCTGGCACGGACGCGACGAACGCCAGTGATGTCGTCTTCAGCATCGAGATCGTCTCGTTGCCGGTCGGCGGGATGATCACGCGCATCGCCTGGGGCAGAACAATGCGGCGCATGACCTGGAGCCTGGTCATGCCAAGTGCCTGGGCGGCCTCCGTCTGGCCATGCTCCACCGAGATGATGCCCGCACGCACGATTTCCGCCATATACGCGGCTTCGTTGAAGCCAAGTCCGAAGATGGCGGCCGCGACGGCCGGGATCAGGACGTTGGTGCTCACCCTGATTCCGAGGTGCGTAAGGGGAATCCCGACGCCGACGTAGGGCAGGATGATGGCGACGTTGAACCAGAAGAAGATCTGGACGAGTACCGGCGTGCCGCGGAAAAACCAGATGTAGAACCAGCTGACCGCCGACATCACCGGGTTGGGGGACAGGCGCATCACGGCCAGCACCACACCCAGCGTGATGCCGATCACCATCGCGGCCACCGTCAGCACGAGAGTGAGCCTGACCCCGTCCAGGATGAGCCGTTGAAAGAGAAACTGCCAGAAGGTCTCCCAGTGCAGCAGGGGCGCTGTTACAACGGTGTCTATGCCGGCGAAGACCAGGAGCAGCACGACGCCGGCCGAGAGCCACCGCCACCGGTGGCGAACTGGTATGGCCTTGATCGCCTCCGGCCGCCGCCCAGCTGGTGAGCTCGACGGCCCGGAGGCGATCTCAGTCACGTCAGGTTGTCGGCTCTGGCCTCAGGACACGCACACGGCGCCGACCGAGCTGTTGTCGTTCAGCTTCACGTCGGAGGTCTGGATGGCGCCGTCAGCGACGCCCCATTTGTCGAGCACCTGCTTGTAGAAGCTGTTGTCGATCATGTACTTGACCGCGTCGGTGATCGCCTGCTCCAGCGGGCTTCCCTTCAAGATCGCAAGCCCGTAAGGCGCGACGCTGCACGGCTGGCCGGAAAGCTTGAACTGCCCGTTCGACTGCTTGACCTGGTAAGCGGCCACCGGCTGATCGAGCCAGCCGGCGTCGGCGCGGCCCGACAGAAGCGCGGCGTTGGCCTCGGTCTGCTTGTCGAAGCTGAGCACCTTGATGTCCGCCTTGCCGGCGCTCTTGCACCTGTCCGTTTGGCCCGCCACGGGCGCGCCGCCGACGCCCTGGCCCATGAAGGTGTAGGCGTCGCTCTCCTCTGTGGTCCCTGTCTCGACCGCTACGGTCTTGCCGCAAAGGTCGGCCGCGCTATTGATCGTGGCTCCGCCCGACGCCTTGACGATCCATGCCTCCCCAGCCTTGTAATAGCTGATGAAGTCGATCCCGCTGTTCTCACGGTCCTGGGTCGGGCTCCAGCTCGAGAGGCTGAACTGGTAGCGCGAGCTGGTGGCCTTGAGCTGGGTGATGATCGTGCTGAAAGTGACGTTCTGGAATGTGCATTTGACGCCCATGATCGTGCAGAGCGCGTTGCCGAAGTCGATGTCCCAGCCGGTGATGTTGCCTGAGGTTGGGTCCACGAACTCGTTCGGCTCATAAGTCGCGTCGGTGGCGATCTGGAGCGTCTGACCCTTCATATCGCTGGGGATCTCGGCGGCGATGCGATCCACCTTGCCCAGTGTGCTTGGCGAAGAGCTTGAATTCGAGGTCCCGCCGCAAGCGGCCACCGCGACCACCGTCGCGAGCGCCAATACGGATTTCCGCGGGTTCATCTTTACCTTCTCCTTCGCAGCGTTGGACCAATCGGCCGAATTGTAATTCGCCCGATCATCGAATGCTAACGGGCAGTTGCTCCTGCTCTATTGGCGGACCGACTATGAGACCCCCGCCATTCTGTTCGGCCTGAAGCAGGCGCAGGTGACCGCCATCGTCATGCTGGTCACGATCGTCCCTATCTTCGTGGTCATCCGGCTGCGGACTCGGCAGCGCACCGCGTTGTTACAACCTTCCTAGTCGCCCCTTTATCGATCGCTTGAGCGCGGCCCTTATGATCAAATGTCGTGAAGGGTAGGCGGACGCTGTTCGCGGTGCTCGGACTCGGCCTGGTGGGCTCCCAGGCGGGGCACCTGCTCGCGTACCAGATTCGCTTTGGGGCCGCCGCGCAGCAGGTCCAGAGCACGGGCGCACATTCCTACTTTCCTGGGCTCGCGAAGATGAGCCTCGGCGTGGCCGCAGCAGCAGCACTCGCGGGCCTCCTACTGATTGCGTTCGCGAGAATCCTCGCGGGCCACCGCGTCCGGGCAAGCTCGCAACCCTCCTACGTAGGTTTACTGGCCGCCCTCTTCACCCTTCAACTGGCGGTCTTCGCCGTCCAGGAAATTGTCGAGTCTATGATCGCCGGCTCGATGATCGGCACAGCTCCGCAGCTGCTTCTGTGGGGCACGCTCGGCCAGCTCCCGGTCGCCGCCGTCGCCGCGCTCGCGCTGCGCTGGCTGTCGACACGGGTGGAAGCAGCCGTCGGGGCGATCAGAGATGTTGTCGCCGCCACGGTATGGATGCCGCTGGCGGCGCCAGTGGCGATACCCGTTTGTGCAGCGCCTGATCGGGCGCTGCTCATGTCCCGCGTGGCCGGCTCATCGCTGGCCACGCGCGGGCCGCCGTCCTCCTCGCGCATCAGCTCGAACTGATTCGCCGCGCGTCCAAGCGCGCCATTCCATCAAGGAGGAATTTCCAGTGAATCGCTATCGCATACCCATCGTCGTCGCGGCGGTGGTGATCTTCGCCGTGGTCGGCGCAGTGTTGATTTTTGCCAACCAGAGTGCGGGTGGGAAGGACGTCACCTTCAACGTCATCGTGACTGGCGCGAAGTCGATGTCGCCCGACACGCTCACAGCGCACCACAACGACAAGGTGACCATCAATATCACCAGCGGCACGGATGGCGAGGTGCACCTGCACGGCTATGACATCCACTTCGAGACCAAGGCTGGTCAGGTCGTGTCGCAGACTTTCAAGGCTGTGAACGCCGGCGACTTCGAGATCGAGTGGGAGTCCACCAGCACCCATCTCGGGCACCTCGTGGTGAGCTGATGCTCGCCACGGCAATCTTCCTGCACGGATTCGGACAGCGGTACGACCTGCCCGCATCGCTCGCGCTCTATTTGTTTGCGGCTGGCGGCGTCGTGGTCGTCTCGTTCGTGCTCGTGGTCCTCTTCGCCGGAGACCAGGTGGGCGCGAAGGCGATCCAGTATCCGCGGCGCGTGGTGCCATTCCTCCTGCCCATCGCGCGCTCACCCAGGCCGCGCATCGTGGGCGGCACGATCGGCGTGCTCGGACTGGCAGCGATCGTCATCACCGGACTCTTCGGTTCGCCTGATGCGACCAAGAACCCGGCCGAGTACCTGACGTGGATCTACTTCTGGGCGGCGACGGTGATCCTGTCAGGCCTGGTCGGCAACCTCTGGTACCTGCTCAACCCCTGGGCCGCGATCTACGACGCTTTGAGGAGATTGGGCCTCCCCTCACCCCCGCTGCGCGGGGGAGCTCCCCGCAGGGTGGGGAGCCCGGGTATCTGGCCTGCGGTCGTCGCCTACATCTTGTTCGCGTTCCTCGAGCTCACCACCGGCATGGCCAACCGGCCGTGGCTGGTCGGCAGCCTGGCCCTGCTCTACTCCGCCGTGACCCTCGCGGGCATGATCCTTTTCGGGCGCGACGAGTGGCTCGAGCACTGCGAGGCCTTCACGGTCCTGTTCGGGATCGTGGGGCGTTTCAGCCCCGTTGAGGCCGAGCGGGACCCAGAGGGCCGCATCACCGCGGTCTACCTGCGGCCGTGGGGGGTAGGGCTGCTGCAGCAGAGCGCGACCGGTTGGGACCGCGTGCTGTTCGTGATCCTCATGCTCAGCACGCTCGCCTTCGATGGTGTCGAGGCCACGCCGGCATCATGGCAGGACTTCACGATCACCCTCGAGCCGCTCTGGCTGCCATTGGGCGCATGGGGCTTCTTCCTGGTCAAGACGACGGGCCTCGTGCTGCTCACCGGCGCGTTCCTGCTCATCTTCATCGCCTTCATGGAGCTGGTCATATATTTCGGAAGCCGCAAGGTCGATCTGAAGGCAACCGTGACCGCCTTCGTCTTGACGCTCGTGCCCATCGCCCTCGTCTACAACGCTGCGCACAACTACAGCTATGTGATGGTCCAGTCGCAAGGATTGATCCCCCTGCTCAGCGACCCACTTGCGAAGGGTTGGCAGCTCTGGCCGGCGGTCGCCGGCTACAAGCCCAGCTTCGCCCTCGCCCAGGCGTCGACGGTCTGGTTCGCCCAGATCGTCCTTATCGTCATCGGGCACGTCATCGCCGTGTATCTCTCCCACCTCAAGGCCGGCGAGAAATTCCGAACCGCCCAGCGCGCGCTGCTCAGCCAGTACCCGATGCTGCTGCTGATGGTGCTGTACACCATGACCAGCCTGTGGATCCTGGCCCAGCCAATCACGGCCGGCGGCTGACCGGCCCCGCGAGTACCATGGGCGCGAAATGAGCCCCGCCAAGGCGAAAGCCAAGGCCAAGGACAGCGATTGGCGCTCTGTTCTCAACCTCAGCGAGGGGCGCCTCGCCGGCTACTGCTCGATTCTGCTCGCCGCCACCTATGTGCTCGTCGTCCTCTATTACGAGCTCCTGCCAGGCCATCCCAGGGACGCCAATGGCATCCTCAACCTGGCGGGCACTTCGCCCGGCTGGTTCAGGTTCCTCTATGGCACTCTGGCCGTCGGGGGAGTCCTGGGTCTTGCGGTCGTCGGCCCCATCACGCGGCTGGCCGGCGAGCTGGCGCCCGCGTGGATCGCATGGGCGCGCAGGCTGGCGTATGTCGGGTTCGCGGTCACCGCCGTGCAGGGTGTGCGGATGGCGACCCTGCTGCCGCAGCTGGGAACGCTGTACCACGGCTGTGGCAAGTGCACGTTCGCCCTCGCCGGTCAGCAAGACCTCGCGCGCTGGCTGTACACCACCCTGCCCATCGACCCCTCGTACTGGATCGTTTTCGGGGCGATCAGCCTCTGGACCCTGGCCGTCGCACTCGCCACACTGAACTCGGCGGGCCTGCCCCGTCCAGTGCCCTACATCGGGCTGGCGCTGACGGCTTCGTACTGGATCCTGGTGGCCGGGCTCGCGACCGGAAACTTCGGGTTCTTCACCTTCGCGTCCATAGTCGGCGGCGTGATCCTGGGTCCGCTCTGGTACGGCTGGCTGGGGGTGCTGCTCACGCGCCAGCGATAGCCGCAGACTTAGGAAGTCCGGCACAACACTGTCGCCGGATCTACGGCGTCTATGCTCGCCGAATGCCGGTGTCGCCTCCTGTGCGCGCTCGGTCACGCATCGACGGGATGCGCTCCCTCGCGTGCTCGTCGGCTCCTTGGCCTCGGCGGCCTATCCACCGTATCTCTCGACGCCAGGCCGCGCCGGACTTCTAGGGTGAGCTGGCCGCTGGATCCCACTGTTTACGCGGGCGTCGCAGCGCTCTTCCTCGGCCACGCGTGGCTGGCCCGCCGGGTGGACGACGCGCAACCCAGGCACACGCTCTATTTCGGCCTCGGGCTCGTCACCCTCTGGGTCGCGCTGGAGACCCCGATCGACACCATCAGCGACCACTACCTCGAAAGCGTCCACATGCTGCAGCACGTGCTGCTCGGCT
>WNFC01003446.1_pt1 | contig 32615 bp, 24 predicted proteins | sample 5400541 | NCBI WGS metagenome assembly WNFC01 (sample SAMN13153342, study PRJNA577476) | soil metagenome | isolation source: 120 cm saprolite under Douglas fir tree site 2 hole 2 replicate 1 | place: USA:California | collected 2015-04-18
CCATCGAGCCGCCTAGGACCGCAACAATCGCCCGCCGACGGCGATCGGCGCACCGTGGCGGTGGTGCCAGCGATGGTCGGCGAGCTCCGGCGCGTGGGCGGGTTGCCGCTGATGGAGGACGATCATCGCGGCGGAGAGCAACAGGACGGTCCAGGTTTTCGGCGCGACATAGGCGCCCGATGCTTGACCTAAGATCGCCCACGCCATCCAGCAGAAGACGGTGTGATGCCGCGCCAGCACCTTGAGCCAGAAATTCAACGTGAAGGCGACGATGACACCCCATACCAACCCGAGGTAGATCCAGTGGAGCCAGAAATAATTGGTCAGGGTGTCTGCGACCTTCTCGAAACGCCAACCCGAATAGAATTCGCCCGACCGCATGTAAACATTGACGATCTCGTCGCCGATATAATTCTCGGCAGTCAGACCGGCGCCCGCCCACGGGTGCCGCTTGATGACGTCGAAGGCGGTCAGGGCCGGACCGGTCACGCGGAAAAAGAAGCTCGGATCGTTGCCCTGGCTGATGTCGCGGAACCGCTCCGAAAAGACCGATGTTCCGGCCCAGGCGAAGGCGACCAGAACCAGCGCCGACATCACGATGATCTTGACCCCGCGTCCGGCGGATCCGCCATCGTTCCTCGCGTTGAGATAGAGCTCGACCGGCACGGCGAGGAGCAGCATCAGCAGCAATGTCGGGCCCGGCATCGCGACGACCGCCGCGCTCAGAAGCACCATGTAGCCGAGATATTTCCATCGCCAGCGCGTCGTCGCCAGCCAGGCGAAGGCGAAGAGCGTATAGCCGAACGTCACCGCAGACGGCTCCGAGGCGAATACTTTTGGACGAATGCGTCCGTAAAGAAGCTGATCGCGAAGATCGGCGTCGTAGATGCCGGAATCGAAGATCTTCAACCGAACCGCATCGCTGATAGGCCGCAGACCACCGAAATCCTCGAGTAGCGCACCAATGAGCAAGAGCAGCGATAAACCAAGAAACAGTCGAGCGAGCTGATCGCGCCCTGCCCGAATCAACGTGAGAAACAGGGCATAACTGATCACCAGCGAATAGGTGAGTTGCACCAGGCCAGTGAAGCGCTTGCCGAGGAACATGTAGTTGCCGGCCGAGAGAATTGAGCCGATATAGGCCAGGAGGACGATGACAAGCGCCGCCAAGTGGGACGGCGAAATGTCGTCGCGTCGACGCCATAGCAGCATGACGCCGGCGAATCCCGCCGGCGCTGCCGGCATCGGTATCTTCGCGGAGATCGGCAGCACTACGCCGAGATAAATGCCGGTCAGGAAGACGACGAGCAAAGCCCAGTCGATCGGGCTCAGCCGTTGCTGCACAAAAGTCGCGCTGGGCATCATAGAGGGGGGCGTCATAGAGAGGGGCGTCATAGCGCGTCGATAGCCGACAGCAGATATTGACCGCGTCGCGACCAACTGAACTCGTCGCGACAAAGCGCGTACGCACGTTCCTGCATGTGATTGAGCAGGGCAACGTCGTCGATGACTGCCAGAATACCGTTCGCCAGCTCCTCGTGGCTGCGATAGAGGAGGATGCCATCGCGATCGTGCAATGGGACGCCGGAAACCGACCCGACAAGGGCAAGTATCGGCATTCGATTGAAGACGTATTCAAGGACCTTGAGCTTGAACCCGCCGCCGCTACGCTCCGGCACAACGGCGATGCGCGCTCGGTCGAGATAGGGCGAGACGCTGTTCACCGGTCCGGTGAACTCGGTTGCCGCGGCGCTCCTGCGCAAGCGATCGAAGAACGATTCCTCACCGCTACCAACGACCTGAAGCTCGGCCCCGGCAGTGGCAAACATGGGATCGGCCACGTTGACGAACTCCTCGAGATTCATTCGCTTGGCGATCCAGTCGAAACTGCCAACCACCACGGCACGCCGCGGAACCGCTTCCGTAATCGAGCGCTGGTCGAGCCGTCTGCCGCAGTAGCCGGGCGTCAGAACGTGAATCGATTTGTCGGGCCGCCGGGCACGATAGAGATCGGCGTCCTCGGGCGTGATCGCGGTGACGAGATCGACCGCGTCGACAAGAGACCGCTCCAGGTGCCCTACCTTCGCGGCATCGATCCGGACCCCCCAGCGCTTTATTCCACTATTCTGATTCGCCGCAACAGCGGCGCGCAGCGACTCCTCGTGGTTGTGCGAGATGTAAACGAGCTTCGGCCTATCCTGCGCCTGTGGAAAGCGCCGCTGCACCGGCCGCAGCGCCCATCCGACCGAGATTCCATCGAACACGATCGAATGCCAGGTCTGACCCTCGAGCAGCTCCGTGAGGTTTCGCCGCATCGACTGCGTGGAACAGCGGTGTGCCAGATGCGGCAGGGGCGAGCCTAGGCTGGCCAGTCGGGACCGCGGGCAGTGCTCGGCCAATCGCCATGAAACACTGTCGTCGCCCACCCCATTTCGCCGCGGCGATTCTGGTCGTTCGAGGCCGAGAACCTTGACCTTGGCGCCGGCAGCGGCGACCGCATCAATCAGCCCACCGGAGTAGACGTATTGACCGTTGTGGCGTGGTTCAGGGTCGGCCAGGGTAAGCCACAGAACATCCATGCGCATCCCGCTCGACGTTCTCAGTAGGCGTAGCGACTCCGCAGCATCCCGGGAATCGTGCGAACGATAATCATGAGGTCGAGCAGGAGCGACCAGTTCTCGATGTAGTAGAGATCGTGCTCAACCCGCTTTGCGATCTGCGTCGTGGTCTGCGTCTCGCCGCGCCAGCCATTGATCTGCGCCCAACCGGTGATGCCGGGCTTCACCCGGTGACGCGCATCATAGGTTTTCACTGCTTCCTGATAGAGCAAGCCACCGGCTTTCGCGGCGGTCGCATGCGGACGTGGTCCGACGATCGACATCTCACCGCGCAAGACGTTGATGAATTGCGGCAGCTCATCGAGGCTGGTACGTCGCAGGAAGGCGCCGATCGGCGTCACGCGCGGATCATTGCGCCGAGTCAGCTGTTCGGCGTCTTGATCACGAGCGTGGTCGTACATCGTTCGGAATTTGAACACCTCGATCAGCTGATTGTTGAAGCCATAGCGCTTCTGCCGAAACAGCACCGGTCCGGGACTGTCAAGCTTGATGAGCAGGGCAATAATCGCCAGCAACGGCGCGATGAGCATGAGGATCGCCGCGGACAGGACGCGATCCTCGGCATCCTTCGCAATCAACCGCCAATCGCGCAGCGGCTTGTCGACCACGTCGAGGAAGCTCAGACCGCCGACGTGGCTGACTGGGCAATCCTTTGCCCGAAAGCCGAAATTGTCCATCGGCAGACGAACATCGACTGGCAGCAGCCGCAGCTTGTTCATGATCTCCGAAAGTCGCCACTCGGCGGCCAGGGGCAGCGCCACGATAACGACGTCGATCCGACGCTCGCGAGCGTCCTTGAGCAAATCGTCGACCGTGCCGCGCAGCGTATGGCCCATGCAACGCGGCGGCAGACGGGCCAGGCGATCGTCATAGAGGCCGACGAGGCGCACCAACGGGTCGCGCGTGACGCTGAGGTGCTTGAGCAGGCGCTGACCGATCGGACCGGCGCCAATCACCGCGATATTCTTGGACAGCCGGCCGGCGATCTTCCACGCGTTGAACCGCGCGCGCAGCCCGAGTCTAGTCGCCAGCAGAGCGAGGAGGCCACCGATGGTCCATAGAACCAGCCACTTGCGCATGCCCGACCCGTTGGCAAGATGGACGGCGGCAATGACGGTCATCATCGACATCACCCATGCCGTTGCGACCTGGCTCATCGCCAACTTGCCATCTCGCATTGCCTGACGTTGATAGCAGCCGGCGAAGTGAAGAACATTGACTCCGAGCAGAGTTCCGAAGGGAACGGTGACCGCGACGACCTGCGGATCGACGCCGTCACGCAAGGACGGCCAGAGCAACGGGGCAATGCCGCTGATGAAAATCGTCAAAGCATCGGCGACCCCGAGAAGCCCGACGACGACCGCCGGAGACACTGACCTGCGATCGGCGCCGGCTACGCCCGCCGGCAGTACGATACCGCTCTCATCGCGGTGTCTGATCGATGATGACGCGCCATGATTGGACATCGGCAGGGAACCTCACAGTTGCCCCCATTGTCCCTGCCTTCGGGCATCGCGTCCTGTGACCAACCGGGGGGCATCGTTGTGATCAAGTAGGGGCTTGACCACATGATCTGCGACGATGCTTGAGGAGTGAGAATCCGGTGGCTCGCCGCTCGCCAGCACGGCCGCGGCAAAGGCTTGCGGGGTGCGGCCGGCGGCGAAGCGCGCGGCAAATTCCTGATCGAAGCAAGCGGCGGGATCGTTGCGGATGATGGCGGCAAGCGCACCCGCCAAGGCCGCGGCATTGGTCGTGTCGACTGCCAAACCGAGCCGGTGATCCCGCACCAGTCGACCGACAAGCCCAAAATCCTGTGTCACGACCGGTTTGCCCCATTGTGCCGCCCATAGGAGAACGCCGCTTGAACCGACAAACCGCTGGTATGGTGCAAGAACGGCATCGCATCCTTCGACCAACGCCGCAATCTCGCCACTCGCCAGTCGACGATCTTCGACGTGAAGCCAGATATCGGGACGAACGGCAGAGATATCGCGGGCGACCCGCATCAACTCGTCGCGAAGATCGTCATCCGCCCGTCCGGCGATCATGATGGATGCACGGCTGCCCGTCTCGGGGTCGAGGAGAGGCAGCGCTGCGAGCAGCTCCAGAACGCCCTTCCGTCGTTGCAGCGAGCCAAAGAGGACGAAGCGCACCCGCCCGGAGGGCATCTGTCGGGCGAGCTGCCGGTCCGGGTCTGCGATGTCGACCGGCGGGAATACCGGATCAACCAACCCGCGCACTTTCCTGCCGCGCCAATAATGCGCGACGGCGAATTCAGAAAAATAGGTATCGAGGCTCAACACCCTGCCGACCGCGCCATTGGCGAGCATACCCCGATAGAGAACGGTCTTGCGCAGATCCCGAATGCGCTCTGAAACGCTGGGACTGTATGGACCGATCGTACGGTAGTGCACCGAGGGCCGAAACAGCACGCCACCGATCGCGATGTCACCGAAACGAAACCCCATCGCCAGCGGCAAGGACAAATGATCCAGCGACAGAGCAAAGACGCTCCTTGGTTTCATCCGTCGCAGATAGCGGCGCAGGATCCACCACTGCGCAAAGGCTCTGATCGTCAGTCGCCGGTCGAGGCAGAGACGCTCCTCCTGCGGCCGCAGTTCGACTATGCGGATGCGTCCGCGGGCGTTCGGTGGGACTTGCGCAAGAAGAGCACCATGGATTTGCCCAGCGACGATGAACCAGACCTGACAGGCTTCGCTGGACGCCACCGCATGCACGACATGTACGAGCCATTCCAATACATGACCTTCTGCCATTGGCTCGAAGATCACGGCATCGGGAGCGCCCCTGCCTTCAAGCTCATCGACCATCTCTCGAAGGCGACCGAGAACGCTCGATTTGGTGCAGTGCCGCTCGACGAATTGCCGACCGCGCCTCCCGAGCTCACTGCGCAGCATCTGGTTGTCGGCCAGGCGCAGAACCGCCCGCGTCAGTGCGCGTCCGTCATTGGGTGGGACGCATATGAAGCCGCGACTCTCTTCCTTGAGCCGCCACAGCGAGCTGCCGGGCCGGGCCGTCGCGACGAACGCACGTCCCGCCGCCATGATGTTAAAAACCTTCGACGGAACGGCAAAATCTGCCGCCTGTGGGTCTTGCGGGACAAGATGTATGTCCCCGCTCGCCAGCTCGTCGTTCAGGCGATCGCACGGAACCAGCCCGGCGATCTCGACATTGCGGAGCTGTCGCGCCGAGACCTCTGCCGCCAGCGCAGCCGCCTCATTGCCATTCCCCCGCAAGGTGATGCGAATATCGGGACGCCGTGCCTGAAGCTCGCTTGCCAGCTCGATGACCTGACCAAGACCTTGCTTGCGACCGAGATTGCCGCTGTAGAGCACTTTGGGCGAAGTACCAACAGCACGAGCGAGCGGACGAATGCGCTCGGCATCCACCCAAATCGGCACGACTTCGATCGACGTCATAACGCCGATGCCACGCAGTTGATGGGCCATCTCGTCGGTGGGCACAACGATCAGGTCGGCGCGATTGAGAATTGCGCTTTCGCACCATTTGAGCGCGGCGACGAAGCGACGGTTGTTGACCATCGCGAGACCCTGCGCCAAGCCGGACTGAATATCGTGCACGATTGCCACGTGCTTACCGCCTCTGCGTGTCGCTATCTCACCGAGCAATACGCTCAAGATCGACGGGCAGAGCGAAAAGACGAGCCGACTGCGTCTGACCCGTCCGCTTGCCAACGCCAGCAGCCCGAGCAAAAGGAAATGAATCTCGCTGACGATCCGCCGCAAGGCCGTCGGCCGACGCGGTATCCAGTTCGCGACGCGTGCCACGACCACGTCTTCGAGCACCTCGTCGCGCTGTCGACGCGGGTCATAGGAAGGCAATATCGTAAATTCGGGATAGTGCGGACGGCTGGTCAGCACCGTCACCGGGCCGCTGCTCAGCGCCCACCATTCGGCGAGCTCAGCACAGAAGGGCCCGGAACCGATCTGTTCCGGCGCATAGTACTGAGTTACGAAGAGCATGTCCGATGCGATCGCGGACATCAGCGACGCCCACTAACCCACAAACGCCGTGCGCTCGTAATCGTAGTGCAGGTGGCGGTAGGCAAATTTGCGATAACGCTTCGGATCGACGCGTGAGAATAGCGTCCCGGCGACGTCCGCTTGCGCCTCGATCAGCTGCTTCAGCGCGTCGAAGGCCATCTCTCGCTGCGTATGGCCCCAGCGGATCGAGAAGATCACCTTGTCGACGAAGCGGGACAGCGTCAGCACCTCGGAGCCGACCAAGACGGGTGAGCTGTCGAGAATCACCAGATCGTATCGCTTGGCGAACTGGTTGACGATTATCCGCATGCGCTCCGAGATCAGGGAGTGCATGGATTTCATCGTCATTTCGCCGGCGACGATGACGTCGACTCCCGACAGATCGTCGCTATGGATGATATCGTTGAGCGGCGCCGGTTCGTCATTGAGCAGCGCCGCCAGGCCGCCACGATTGGAGCAACCGAAGATGCGGTGCAGGGTCGGACGACGCCAATCGCAATCGATGAGCAGGACGCGCTTCCCATTACTCGCCAGCATGCGGCCAAGCGATGCCGCGACCACGGATTTGCCCTCGCCGGGAACAGCCGAGGAGAACATGACCGATCTCGGCGATTGCGCGGCCTCGGAGAGCTGCAGGCCGATATAGAGTTTGCGAAGCGCCTCGCTGTAGGGAGAAATCGGCCGGCGTAGAACCTGCAAGGCGGGCGGCGTCGAGCCGCGCAGGCTGGGAACCATCGCGAGGACCGGCAGACCGGTCAAGGTTTCGACCTCGTCGGCGCGGCGAACCGTGTGATCAAGCCGTTCGCGCAACAGCGCCAACAGAATCCCAATGAGGCCGCCCGCCATCGTTCCGAGGAACATGAAGAGGAACTTCGGCGGGAAGCTCGGCGCGTCCGGCGGCGCCGCCGATGAGATGAGCTTCGCATTGGCTTGCTGGAGCTCCTGCAACCCGAACGTCTCCTGAGCACGGTTGAGTGCGCTGGCCAGCATGTTGCGATTGACGGTCGCGTCGCGCTCCAAAGCCTCGAGGCGGATCGCCTTGTCGTTGACGTTGCCCATCTGCACTTTCAAGCGATCGAAGTCCTGTCGCAGCGCTTCGTATCGAGCATCGGCCGCTCGCGCTTCGTGCTGCAGACCTTCCACGACCCTGGCAACCTCGCCTCCGATCTTGCGCTTGAGATCGGCGAGCTGCCCGCGTGCCGTGATCAACTTGGGATGCTGTTCGCCATAGCTCGCCGACAAGTCCGCCACGTTGCGTTCTGCCACTGCCTGCTGCTCTTTCAACGACTGAATGAGGGGCGAACGGAGGACATCGGGTGCGCTTTCGCTGGTGATGCCTTTGCGATTCATGGCGTCAACTTCATTGAAGCGCGCATCGGCTTCGGCCTTGTTCGTCTGCGCTACGATCAATTGCGTATTGAGCTCGGTGAGCTGCTGGGACGTCACGCTGGTGTTGGCGCCCTGATAGAGCCCATTCTGGCGGCGATAGTCCTCGACTGCCTGCTCCGATTTTTCCACCTGCTGACGCAGCTCGGCGATGCGTGATTGGAGGAATTTGTCGACCTGATCGGCCGCTGCCACCTTGTTGCCGCGTTCCGCTGCCAAATACGAAGCGGCGAACGCGTTGGCGATTGCGGCGGCCTTGCCGGGCTCGTGGGCTTCCGCCTGAACGCTCAGAACATGCGACCGTCCGAGAGTCGTCGCGCTGACGTTCTTAAGGAGATTGTCGATTACTCGATTGACAATGCGATCTTCCGGCGTCGCAAAGTGATCGTTGCCACCATTCGACCGCCAGCTCGCCGGCAGATATCGCTCGACATCGAATATCCGCCTGAGAGATTCGCCCCAGGCGCTCTTCGGTCTAAGCTCGGCGTTGAATTCCGAATCGCCGGTCAGATGAAGGCGATCGCTTACGGTTTTGGCGAGTTCCCGCGATTGCAGAATGAAGCCCTCATTCTGCACGCGTTCGGCGTCGGGGTTGACGTCATTGATGATCGACTCGACGCTCAACGCTCTCGGGGTCGGCACGCCGACCAGCACCCGCGCCTCCGCAAGATAATTCACCGGCATGAGCTTTACGGCAACGAACGAGACGGCGGCGGACGCAATCATGCACAGCAGAATCGTCCCGCGACGCCGCCAGAGTCTGCGAAAGGTCTCGAGGAAATCCTCGGACGCTTCGACGCGAGGGCTGGGAAGGGCGACGTAAGGCCGGGCGCGAACCACGGCGGCGTCGCGGGGCTGCGTACGCTCGGGAAGAAGCATCAAATCAGTCTCTCCCGTCGGTGGTCGATTCGCCTGCCGGCGCCGGTGGGTTCCGTGCGTCGGTAGATTTCACCTCTCCTGACAGCGTAGGTGTCAGTTCTATCGGGGAGCGGCCGCGCTATGTTGTGATCAAACGGAGGCGACCCGATGAGTAACTTTGGCCGTGCAAGGCGCTGGTTTTTCAATGCCTTACGTTTACCGGCATGCTTTAGTGTCGCCCATAGTTGTCACTGATCCGAATGATGTCGTCCTCGCCGAGATAGCCGCCGGATTGCACCTCGATCAGATGAAGCGGCATCTTGCCGGGATTCTCCAGCCGATGCTCCATGCCGATCGGGATGTAAACCGATTCATTCTCGCGTAACAGCGACGTCTCGCCGTCGCGCTGGATCCGCGCCGTACCGTGGACGACCACCCAGTGCTCGGCGCGATGCAGGTGTTTTTGCAGACTGAGGGTGGCGCCCGGTTTGACCATGATCCGCTTGACCTGAAATCGGTCGCCGCTGTCGACGGTGTGGTAGTAGCCCCAGGGCCGAAAGACGGTGGTGTGTTCGATCGGCTCCTTTCGATTGCGCTTGTGTAGATCGGCCACGACCCGAGACACGTCCGCGGCACAGTCGGCACGAGATACCAACACCGCATCGTCCGTCGCCACGACCACCATGTTTTCAAGACCAATGGCGGCGATAAGCTTATCCTCGGCACGAATGTACGAGTTTCGTACATTATCAAGGATGACGTCGCCGGCGATGACGTTGCCGTTCTCATCGGCTTGATTGGCTTCCTGAAGGGCCTGCCACGAGCCGATATCGCTCCACGCCATATCGACCGGAACAACCGCCGCCCGGTCGGTATGTTCCATAACCGCGCGATCGATAGAGAGCATCGGCGCCTTGGCAAACGCCGTCGGTTCGAGGCGCAGAAACTTCGTATCCTCCTCGCCGCCCTCTAGAGCGCGCTGGCATGCATCGAAGATCGCGGGATGGAGTCGTTCGAGCTCGCGGAGATAATGCATCACACCGAGCAGAAAGATCCCGCTGTTCCAATAGAACGAGCCACTGGCAAGAAAGCGCTCCGCCTCTTCATGTCCCGGCTTCTCGACAAAGCGGTCAACCGAGAAAACCTTGTCGGCACCAGCGATCGGCGAGCCGGCTTGGATGTAGCCGTAGCCGGTTTCGGGTCGGCGCGCGACCACCCCAAACGTAACCAATCGACCCGCCTCCGCCGCCGCCATGCCAGAGACGACGGCGTCATGAAAAGCATCGAGAGAGCCGATGATATGGTCGGAGGGCTGTACCAACATGAGAGCTTCAGGATCACGTGATGCGAGCCACAGGGCTGCCACCGCGATTGCCGGCGCGGTGCTTCGCGCAACCGGCTCCAGGATGATCTGCTGCGGTACGACATCGATGGTCCGGAGCTGCTCATCGATGAAGAAGCGATGCTCGTCGTTGCAGATGACGATCGGTGCTGCGAAGCCGGCATCGACAAGGTTGCGGGCGGCCGTCTCCTGAAGCAGCGTGCGATCTGATGTCAGCGAGAGCAGCTGCTTCGGATAGAGCGATCGGGACAACGGCCACAACCGCGTTCCCGCTCCACCCGACAGAATGACGGGGTGGATCTGGGCCGAACTCTGCGCATCGACTTGATGCGACACAACGCGTGTATCCATTGGTCGACTCCGCTCGCTGACCTCTTCGGGCTCGCCGACCTCTTCGGCAGGCGGTGGCAATATGGAAACCGCGCGCGGCAAGCGCCAGTGATCTAACTGTGGTCCAGCTCACCCATCGACGGTCGGCAGCGCGACACGGACGCTGAAACCACCGCCAATTCGATTGGTCGCCGTCACACGGCCGCCAAGCGCCTCGACATTCCGCTTGACGATCCACAGCCCGAGGCCCGCGTGATCGGGGCGCGGCTGATCATTTATGATCTCTTCGCCCGCCGGCGTCGGCGGGCGACGCAAGGAGAAGTATCTTTCGAAAATGTGGTCGAGCTTTTTCGGATCGATTCCCGGCCCTTCATCCTCGAAGTCGAGATATGCCATGCCGTCCGTCTTGCCGAGCGTCACTCTGATCGTGGAGTCAGGCGGCGCAAAGCTGATGGCGTTGTCGAGGATGTTTTCGCAGACGACGACAAGCGTCTCTTTCGGCGCCCGCACTACGATTGGGTCGTCAAGCCTTCGCGCCAGGCGGATGCCGCGCTCCGCCAGCAACGCTCGATATCGCTGCAGCAGGTCGGCGACAACCTGGGTCACGTTGATCTCGCTGCGGGGTGCCTCGATCAAATCAGCGGTATTGTTGTCAAGACGCTGCGCCGCGTTAACGAGCGCTGCGAGTCGGTCGACGGACTTGTCGATGAGATCAATAGCTCGCTGGATCCACGGTTCGCCGCCGGCAACGCCGCGACGCAGCGTTTCAATGCTTGACTGAACCGTCGCCAGAGGCGTCTTGAAGGAGTGGGCGTTATCTTCCGCCGTCTGACGGATGTCGCGAGCGATGCTGCGAAGATCCTGGACAAGCTGATCGAAGTCGGCGGCGACGCCATTAAATTCCGGGACCGGATTGCGCGCCGCAAAGGATTGTGACGCGGATCGGCCCTGGCGGATCTCCCGCGCGACCTTTCCAAAGTGGCGCACGCTGCGCCGCACGCTGAGCGCTATGACCAAAGCGAGAAACGCGCCCAGTATGTAGATGAATGCCGCCATGCGGATTTCCGGCGTTTGCCAGAAAGGCAATCCGATCGAGGTCTTCAGGAACTCGGAGGTCGCGTGGGCGGAAATCAGAACCCAACATCCCCACCGCGTCTGAATAGGAATGACCGAGGTCAGGATTTGCTCGCGGCCGTTCGGCTGCCTGTAGCGAACCTCGATCGGTGCGTCCCAGCTGCAGGTCTCCGCGAGACGCGCGAGGATGCCGCGCTCGGCAAGCGTATCGAGCTCCGTGGTAAGCTGGTCCGCCGCAACCCGCGGGGCAGAAGCAACGTAGTAAAACTGCTTTTCCGCACCAGCGTCGCTCGGTCGGAACATCAGCCGCAGCGTGCTGCCGTTATCGGTGTATTTGCCGAGCTCTTCACCGAGCGAGGTATGCAACCGCTGACTGGGGCTATCGAGCAGCGGTGCCAGCGCCTGCGCAATCAGCCAACTCTGACGCTGAAGCGCACTGATGACCAGGTCACGCTCTTTGCGATCCGCGCTCTCGAACTGGCCGTAGAGAAGTATCGGCAGTGCCACGAAGATGCTGAACAGCGCAATCATCTTGAGCGTCAGCGAAGCCGTCAGCCGCCGGATGCCGCGCGCGCTCTGCCCTCGAGGCTCGACCTGCGCCGCGCCGGTGAGAGCGGCATTCCGGTCAGCGGTCAATCGGAGCGCGGTGAAAGCGGGCAACATGCAGCATTCCGGCTTAGCGATGTCCCGGCGACGGCGTCATCTGGGACGCGCGTGCGAGCGCAGGTCGGCCAAGCAAAGTCGCTCTTGCGCCGCGGTGTCCTCGCTGGTCACGACCTCGTAGCTCAGAGTGCGAAACACCCTAGTCTCGACGTCCGGGTAAAGCGCGAGATCGACCGTACACCTCTCACCACGGTACCGCCACGTTTTGGCCGGCGGCTTGTCCTCCTGTTCCGTGGGCGGGCCCAGCATCGCTTCGACTTGCCGCTCATCGAGTCCCACGAGATTCACCGGCTGGACCTCGGCCGATTTCGCCGCACCCGATCGAGTAGCAACTGATCTCGTCTCCGCCGGTTTGCTCTCAGTGCCGTTCGCGGCCGGATCACCGGAAGTCGGCCGGCTCCCCCACACCGGCTTCGACGATAGCGCCGATCTCGGCATGCTATCCGGCCGCCCGGCCGCCGAACGCAGCGTCCGATCAAACCCGCGAAGCTCATCGCAACTTGCCAGAAGAATGACGGCAATGCTTCCAGAGACGACGCATAGCACGCGCCGCGCACTCCACCTGGCCACTCGCGAACTTTTCAACTGTCGCGTGCTGCGCGCTAGACCCAGGCCGTTGCGTGGAACGGCGCAGGCTCTCTCCATAATGGCCCCCGATGGCAGCTCAGACTGTAAGAAAACGGCAGCGACCCGCGATCCGTTCCGCGCTAATTGCGGGTATTCGACCGCAAAAGCTCAGAGTGAAGCCTCGCGATGCTCACGGAATTGTCGCAACGGCAGGGCAGAGCCAGCGCGCGCAGGGCCCTCGAAGGGGTGATATATGCAACAGTCGGCGTGTCGAGTTGTTAGTGTCGAGGCATGACGGAAAACGGCGTCGCGTCCCTTGCGTCGGTGGCTCCCATATCGAGGAATTGGGCCCTCTTCCTGGATCTCGATGGGACACTACTGGATATCGCGCCGAGTCCGGAGAGCGTGCAGATCCCGAAAACGCTCCGTCGCGACCTCGAGCGCGCCGGAGAAGCGGTCAACGGCGCCCTGGCGCTGGTCAGCGGACGGTCGATCGAGACCATCGACCGGCTACTTGCGCCGCTCCGTCTGCCGGCTGCCGGCCAGCATGGCGCCGAAATAAGGTATGCGCCCGAAGACTCGGTTACCCTCTGCAGCAGAGTCGACTTGAGCGTGGCTCGGCGCCTCCTCACGCCGGTTACGGGTATTCCTGGCGTTCTCATCGAAGATAAAGGCGCCAGCCTAGCCGTCCATTATCGCCGCGCCCATACAAACGGCGAGCATCTCCATGCCTGGATCGTTGGCGCCCTCGCGCCGCTTGCGGCAGAGTTGGAGATTCTCCGCGGTCGTCGAGTGTTCGACATCAAACCGCGCGGGATCAGCAAGGCGACCGCCGTCGAGCGGTTCATGGCGAGGTCGCCCTTCGGCGGTCGATTGCCAGTCTTCGTCGGCGACGACAAGACCGACGAGGATGGCTTCAGGGCGGTCACCGCGCTCGGCGGCATAGCCATTCAGGTCGGACCCAACCATTCAACCGCAGCGACGTCATGGATCGAAGGCCCTGCCGCGGTCCGCCGCTGGCTGAGAGCGCTGCCGGCACCCCGCATGCCGGTTGCCGCCAATTCCTGATGGTGCCGCCTCCGGCTTGCGGCACGCGGCGAATTCGCTAGGGTTAGGGGAATGCCTGCGAACTGATCGGTTCGAGGATCGGTTCCGTTGGATTGGAGACCGCTCAGATGATGACGCTGCGCCAAGTGGAGGTGGTGCGCGCCGTCATGATCACCGGAACGATAGAGGGCGCCGCAAAGCTGCTCAATGTGTCCGCGCCCGGGATCAGCCGGCTCGTCAAATACACCGAAAGAGCTCTCGGAATCCGCTTCTTTCAGCGCCAGAACGGCCGCTATTCGCCGACCCCGGAAGCACAGAGCATCTTTGAGCAAATCAACGGGGTCTATAAGAAAGTCGACGATCTGACGGCGATAATCTCGAAAATTGGACGAGGTGCGCTATCCGAATTGCGGATCGGCTCGGTTCCGAGCATCTCGCACGTCATGGTGCCACGTGCGATCGCGCGCGTTCGCCGGCGCTATCCCGACCTGCGAATGGACATCAACATTCTCAAGATCGAGGAAGCAATCGACTTTCTCCTGCTCGGCAAGGGCGAGTGCGTCGCCATGAGCTATCGGCTCGATCATTCCGCGCTCGAGTTTGCGCCACTCGCGTCGGGCGAGCTCTTCTGCGTCGTTCCGGAAGGCCACGCGCTTGCGTCACGCGACGAGATCACCGCCGCCGAGATGACCCGTCATCCGCTGATCGGCATCGACCCGAACGATCCCTACGGCCGCATCATGGCGGGTATCTTTGCCCGCCATGAGCTCGCCTATGACATCACCATCAAGGCGCGCTTCGGCACTACGGTCTGCGCGCTGGTCAAGGCCGGGCTTGGGATCGCCATCATCGATCAGTTCACCGTGGCACATGGCGGCATGCCGGGCATCAAGCTGTTGCGCATCGTCGAGCCGACGCTCTTCGACACGTTCGTCGCGGTCAAGCGGGGTGCGCCACTGTCTCTCCATGCGGAGTTCTTCATCGATAGCCTGCGTACGGAGATGCAGGCGGTCGGACCCGGTCGAAATAGCAGTTAGCTGTCGAATTGTGACGGCAGAAATTAACATAATGTTATGTTAATGGGATAAATGAGTAATTGTGTAAGGCAGACGACGCGCTATTGTCTGGCGCATAGATCTGCCGTTCGGCGCGGAAATCCTCCGTCTCCCGACGACGGCTTCGAACGCGAAACCGATGCCCATATCCGACCCTCATGATGCCGCGCGCCAACGCTTTCTGACCGGTCTCATCGGAGCGCCGATCGCTCATTCGGCCTCGCCGGCAATGCATGAGCGCGCAGCGGCAGCGTTAGGCGCAAGCTGTCACTACCAGTTAGTCGAAATCGCCGGCGCCGGTTTCGCGGAGCTGCGCGTCCTGCTCGAAGGCGTGCGGCGATTGGGCTTCGCCGGCGTCAACATCACCTTTCCTTATAAGGAATTGGTGACCGGGCTGCTCGACGAGCTGTCGCCCGGCGCCGCCGCCATGGGTGCCGTGAACACCGTCGTCGTCAGCGACCATCGCCTGATCGGTCATAATACTGACGCTACCGGCTTCGCGCGCGCGGCGAGTGAGCTTGTTGCTGGGTCCGGGGGACGAAGCGTGGCCGTTATCGGTGCGGGCGGCGTCGGCAAGGCGATCGCCTTTGCTCTGGCCGAGCTCGGCGTGGGCGAGATTCGGCTCTTCGATGTCGACCGCGCGAAGGCCGCGACGCTCGCTTCCAGCCTCAAGGGGCATCGCGGCGTGACCGTGGTTACCCAACCGCGGCAGCCCAGTGCCGGAAGCGCTCTTGCACGATGGGCTGTGGGTCGCCGACGCCGTCTATACGCCGCTCTGGACACCGCTGCTGCTGGCAGCACGGTCTCGCGGCGCGCCGGTGATGACCGGGCGCGAGCTCGCAATTTATCAGGCCGCCGACGCCTTTGAGCTCTTCACCGGACTGACGCCTTCGGCTATCGAGATAGGACGAGCCTTCGACGCGGTGATGGCGGAACGGCAAGCAAAATCGTTTGGGTCATAGGAAGCGACCGCCGAACGGTCGCGATCAGGGATTGGAAACCAGCCAGGGAGAAGCAAAAATGCAGCGCATCATCGTGACCGGGCTTGTGCTCGCGACCTGCCTAACGAGCGTAGCCTTCGCCCAATCCGGCCCGCCGATCAAGCTGGCGGATGTCGCCGAACTGTCGGGAGGCGGCGCCACGGTCGGCACCAACTGGAAGAACGGCATCGATCTTGCCATCGAGGAGGTCAATGCCAAAGGCGGCATCCTCGGCCATAAACTCGAGGTGACCCACGCGGATTCGCAATCCAATCCCAGCGTCGCGCGGGCGCAGGTGCAAAAGGCACTCGACGGCGAGCCCTACGTTCTGCTCGGCCCCGGCTATTCCGGCTCGGTCAAGGTGACGGCGCCACTCGCCGCGGAGGCCGGCATCACGCAGATCATGGGCGGCGAAGCGGCCGAGCTCACCCAAGCCGGCAACAAATTCCTGTTCCGCACCTCGTTCGGCCAGCAGTCGACCATGCCGAAAGTCGCCAAATATATCGCCGACGATCTCAAGGCGAAGACGGTCGCCGTGGTCTGGGTGAACAATGATTTCGGTAAAGGCGGCCGCGACGTCATCAACCAGGAATTTGCCAAGCTCGGCATCAAGGTGGTAGCCGATCTATCAACCGAAGCTGGCCAAGCCGATTTCGCCGCCGACGTCGCCAAGGTGAAGGCCGCCGCGCCCGATGCGGTGTTCGTCTATGTCAACGAGGAGGAGAGCGCCCGCATTTTGAAAGAGCTGAAGCGCCAGGGCGTCTCGGCACCCCTGATCGGCGAGACCACGCTGGTCGGCCAGAAGGTCATCGAGCTGGCGGGCGACGCGGCCAACGGGGCACGCGGTCATGTCGGGCTCACCACCGACGCACCCGTCGAATCCATCAAGTCGTTCCGCGACCGCTTCGTGAAGAAATATAACTACGTGCCCGACCATAACGGGCTCAAAGGCTATCTTGCGATCTACATGATCAAGGCCGTCACCGAGAAAATGGGCAAGGTCGATCCGAAGGGGTTCGCCGATACGCTGCACGGCCTGACGATCAAGGCGGCCGATCAGCCCGGCATCCTGATGGATGTCAGCTTCGATAAGAACGGCGACATCGACCGCCAGGGTTTCCTCGTCGAGGTTGTCGGAGGGAAGCAGGTGGTGAAGCAGGTCCTGCCGAAACTCAACTGAGTGGCCCCAGCCAGCTACCCGGTCGCCGCCGACGCGCCGGTCCGCTTCAAGGGGGATGGATGTCGAATCTACTCGATCTGCTAATCGCCGGACTCGCCACCGGTGCGATTTACGCGCTGGTCGCCATCGGCTTTACGTTGTTGTGGCAGACCTCGCAGACAATCAATTTTGCGCAGGGCGAATTCGTCATGCTGCCGGCCTTCCTGATGCTCGGCGCAATGCATGCCGGGGCATCGTTCTGGCTGGCCATTCTCGTCGGCCTGGGTCTGTCGCTCATCCTGCTCGGGCTCGGCTTCAAGTTGCTGTTGGTCGACCCGATGCTGCGCCACGGCGTATTGCCCCTGGCGATCGCCACCATGGCGCTTTCGCTCGGGCTCAAGGAAGCGGTCAAGCAGTTCTTCAGCGCTGAAGCCTCGCCCTTCCCATCGATCGTGCCGGCGGGTGAGCTCGATGTCTTCGGACGGGCCGTGTCGTTGCAAAGCATCGGGGTCTTCGTCGTTGCGATCGTCGCCGTGATCGCTCTCAATGCGCTGCTCAGCCGGAGCTCGGTTGGCCATCAGATGCAGGCCGCCGCACAGAACCCGACAGTGGCACGCATCATTGGCGTGCCCGTCGAACGCATGATCCTCCTCACCTTCCTGATCAACGCCGTGCTCGTGGTCCTCGCAGCGTTACTGATCACCCCGATCTATCTCGCCAAATTTTCCAGCGGCGAGACGCTCGGCTTGGCTGCCTTCATCGCGGCGATCGTCGGCGGCTTCAACAACATCCGCGGTGCGATCGCCGGTGGGCTCCTCATTGGCATCGTCGACAACCTCGCCGCCGCCTATGTCTCGACGCAATACCGTGCCGCCGTGCCGCTGATCCTGTTGATCGCCATAATTCTATTCCGGCCGCAAGGCCTATTGGGTCGGCGCGAGGAGCGCACGGTATGACGCGAATGAGCCGGCTCCTTGGCCTCGCCTGCGGCGCCATCGTGATCGCCGCCTTGATCGTCGTGCCGATCAGTTTCAACCGCTACGGACTCTACATCCTAAGCCAATGGGCGGTGATGACCATTGCCGCCATGGGACTCAATCTCACGCTGGGTTATGCCGGCCAAGTGTCGCTGGCACAAGGCGCCTTCGTCGGTATCGGCGCCTATACGGCGGCGATCCTGACGACGCACGGCATCCCGCTGATCGCCGCCCTGGCCGTCGCAATCGTCCTCTGCGTCGCCATCGGCTGGCTGCTCGGCTACCCGGCGCTGCGCGTGCAGCACCATTATCTCGCCTTCGTCACCCTTGCCTTCTCGACTCTCGCCTTTCTCGTCTTCCGCAACGAGGAATGGCTGACCAAGGGGATATACGGCATCAGCGCGATTCCGCGTCCGGTCATTTTCGGCTTCGCCACCACGCGGCCGCTGCCGTTCTACTATTTCTGCCTCGCAAGCCTGGCAATCGTTTCGCTCGCCCTGTGGTGGCTCATCCGCTCGCCCTGGGGCCGCGCCTTCATGGCACTGCGCGAGAATCCGATCCGGGCGCTGTCGCTCGGCATCGACACGCGCCGCTACACGCTGATGGCATTCGCCCTCGGCTCGGCGCTCGGCGGGGTCGCCGGCACTCTCTACGCGCCGCTTACCCAGTTCGTCGACCCGACCCCCTTCGCCCTGTCGATGTCGCTTGATCTCTTGTTGATGGTGATCGTCGGCGGCGCCGGCTTCTTCTTCGGACCGTTTCTCGGCGCGATGATCGCCGTACTGCTGCCCGAATGGCTGCGCTTCACCGAAGGCTACTACCTCATGCTCTATGCGGTCGCGGTGATCATGTTGTTGATCTATTCGCCGACCGGCATTCTCGGCATCCTCGATCGGTTCCTCGCGGCGCGCCGTACCAAGGCTGCCTCGGCGCGTCGTCAAGCCCAGCGGTCGACGCTGGAGACGGCGCCATGACCCGTGTGCTCGAAGTCGGCAGCTTGAAGAAGCATTTCGGCGGGATAGCGGCCGTCGACGGCGTGAGTTTCCACGTCGATGAGGGCGAGATCCTCGGGCTCATCGGGCCGAATGGCTGCGGCAAGTCGACCTTGTTCAACTGTATTCTCGGACAGCTCACGCCGACTGAGGGCGAGGTCAAGGTGGATGGGCGGGTAGTGACAGGCTTGCGGCCTTGCGAGCTGAACCGGCTCGGTATCAGCCGCACGTTCCAGCTCCTCCAGGTCTTTCCCAAGCTCTCTGTCCGTGAAAATCTGATCCTCGCCGGCCAAGAGCATCGCGGCACCATGATCTCGCGGCTTCTCGGGCCGCCCGATGCCGGCCTGGGCGAAGCGGCCGACCAGATGATGCGTTTCTTCAAGCTCGACGCGCTTGCCGGCGAGTCGGCCGGCGGCCTCTCCTACGGCCAACAGAAGCTGCTCGATGCCGCAATGGCGTTCATGGGCGGGCCACGGCTCGTCCTGCTCGACGAACCGGCTGGCGGCGTGAACCTAACCATGCTCGCCGATCTCAAGGAGCGCCTCACCGCGATCAACCGCGAAAAGCGTGCGACCTTCGTGGTCATCGAGCACAACATGGAATTCGTCATGTCACTTTGCGCACGGGTCATCGTCATGGCGGAAGGCAGGGTTCTGGCCGAAGGCAAGCCGGACGAGATCCGCGCCAATCCGGCGGTCATCGAAGCTTATCTGGGACATTGATCATCTGGGACAATGAGGAGAGCGCCATGAGCGAGACCATCCTGGAGGTCCACGGGCTTGTCGGCGGCTACGGCAAGATGACTATCCTCAACGGAACGAGCTTCACCGTCCCGGCCGGCTCCATCACCACCGTCATCGGTCCGAACGGAGCCGGAAAATCGACCGTCTTCAAGGCGATTTTCGGCCTGTTGAAGCTGCGCGAGGGCCGCGTCGTGTTCAAAGGGCGCGACGTCACCGGGCGCAACCAACGCCAACTGCTCGCCGCGGGGATCTGTTATGTCCCGCAGGGCCGCAACATCTTTCCCGAGCTATCCGTGCGCCACAACATAGAACTCGGCGCGGTCCAGGCCGGACGCGGCATCACCGATCTACCGCGCCGTATTGAAGTCGCACTCGATCGATTCCCGGTGCTGCGCGAAAAGGCCAAACAGCAGGCCTCGACGCTTTCCGGCGGCGAGCAGAAGCAGCTTGAAATCGTCCGCGGGCTGCTGCTCGACCCCAAGCTGGTGCTGATCGACGAACCCTCGATCGGACTTTCACCGCTCATGGTGCAACAGACCTTCGATATCTTGAAGGAGCTGCGCGCGCGCGGCGTGTCGGTCCTGATGATCGAGCAGAACGCCCGCTCGGCGCTGCAGATCTCCGACTATGGCATCGTGCTCGAACTCGGGCGGACCCGGATGTTCGACACCGCCCGGCGGGTACTCGATGACCCGCGCGTCGTTCAACTGTTTCTCGGCGGGGTGATGACGGAGGCCGCAGCATGACCAAGCGCTCGATCGCCACCGTCTCGCTCAGTGGTACTCTCGACGAAAAGTTGCGCGCCATCGCCGCGGCGGGGTTTGACGCCGTCGAGATCTTCGAGGCCGATTTCCTGTCGTTTGCCGGCACGCCGCGTGACCTCGGTCGCATGTGCGGCGATCTTGGACTTGAGATCTGCGCCTTCCAGCCCTTCCGTGATTTCGAAGGCATGCCGGAGCCGCAGCGCTCGCGGAATTTCGCCCGCGCCGAGCGCAAATTTGAGCTTATGCAGGCGTTGGGTACCGACCTTCTGCTCGTCTGCAGCAATGTCGCGCCCAGCGCGCTCGGCGGCATCGACCGCGCGGCGGATGACTTGCGAGCGCTCGGCGAGCGTGCCGCTGCGCACAAGCTTCGCATCGGTTTCGAGGCTCTCGCCTGGGGCCGGCATGTCAACGACTTTCGCGATGCGTGGGAGATCGTCCGCCGCGCCGAGCATCCTTCGATTGGGGTCATTCTCGACAGCTTCCATGCACTGGCACCTGGGCTTCCCGTCGGTGCCATTCGGTCGATTCCCGGAGATCGCATCTTTCTCGTACAGCTTGCCGATGCTCCGCGGCTCGACCTCGACCTCCTGTCATGGAGCCGGCATTTCCGGTGCTTTCCAGGCCAGGGCGATCTGCCAATCCTCGTTTTCATGGAGGCGGTCGCGGCGACTGGATATGAGGGGCCGATCTCGCTGGAGATCTTCAACGACCAGTTCCGAGCCGGCTCGACCGGGCGTGTCGCCGTCGATGGGCTACGCTCGTTACTCGTGTTGCAGGACGAGCTGGCAGCGGCGTCACCAGCGCCACCGACGGCAAGATTGCCGCCACGGAGCGAAACCCGTGGCGTCGGCTTCATCGAGTTCGCCGTCGACGAGGGCACCGCAGGTGATCTCGCCGCACTCTTCCGACAACTCGGTTTCCGCCGGACCGGTCAGCACACGAGCAAAGCGGTCGAGCGCTGGTCGCAAGGCGCGATCGAGCTCGTGATCAACAGCGAGACCGACGGCTTCGCTCATTCGCACTATATCAGCCACGGCCCGGGCGTCTGCGCCCTCGGTATCGAGGTCGACGATGTGGCTGCGACAATGGCGCGGGCAGAAGTGCTCGCGGCACGAACGTTCCGGCAACCCGTCGGCCCGGGCGAGCTCGAAATCCCGGCGATCCGCGCCGTCGGCGGCAGCCTCTTGTACTTTCTTGAGCCCGGCGGAAAGAACTGGGATCGTGATTTCGCAGCGGTTGCCGATCCATCGCCGGGCGGCCATCTCCTCGCTGTCGATCACATCTCGCAGTCGATGCAATATGACGAGATGCTGTCCTGGCTACTTTTCTACAATGCGATCTTCGATTTCCGCCGCTTGCCCCAGATCGAGATCGCCGATCCCGGCGGATTGGTCCAGAGCCAGGCAATCACCAACGCCGATGGCAGCCTACGCCTAGTCCTTAACGGTTCGACCGCGACACGAACCCTGTCGGCGCGCTTTTTGTCGGATTTCTTCGGCTCGGGTGTCCAGCATATCGCACTTTCTTGCGAGGACATTTTTGCCGCCGTCGCGGAGATGCGCGCCCGCGGGCTGAGCTTCCTCGAAATCCCGGACAACTATTACGACGATTTGGAGGCAAAATACGAGTTCGACGCGACGACGATGACGCTGCTGCGCGCCAACCGGATTCTTTACGATCGCGACGGCAACAGCGAGTTCTTCCAAATCTATACGCACACGTTCGACGAACGGTTCTTCTTCGAGATCGTCGAGCGACGGAACTATCAGGGCTTCGGCGCGGCCAATGCGCCGATCCGTCTCGCGGCTCAGACCCGCGAATCGCGCCCGGTTGGCCTTCAACGTTGATCTGTCACCAATGGCGCAGCCATTCGGAAATGACCGTAAGTCTCATTACGGGCGGTAGCCCAAACAGAATGCGCCGGCGGCAATGCCCAAACAGGCGGCGAGGCGGCGGATCGTCAGAGCCTCGTTCAAGAACACGCGGCCGATCAGCGCGGCAAAGACGATGCTTGTCTCGCGCAACGCTGAGACCGGGCCAATGGGACTGAGCGTCATCGCCCATATCACGACGGCATAGCCGAGAAGGGAGATTATCCCGCCGACCACCGCCCTGAGGGTTTCCGGCGAACGGCGATCGATGATCAATCTTCCCCGCACGGCGACAAAGACGAGCGGCATGAGGACGCCATAGATGAGGCAGAGCCAAGCGGCATACGCCTGGGCATTGCCGGCGAGCCGCGCCCCCATCCCGTCGGTCACCGTATAACTGGCGATGAAAAGCCCGGTGACCAGCGCGGCCGCTACTGACCGCTTCCCGGTGCCGCTCTTGGCGGCGAGACTCATGATGCCAAACGACACCAGCGCGATACCGGACAACGACAAGGCGGTCAGATGCTCGCCGGCGAAGACGGCCGCGCCGAGCGTGACGAGCAGGGGCACGCTGCCCCGGACGATCGGGTAGGCCTGCCCGAGCTCGGCGTGACGGTAGGTGAGGACGAGAAAAACGCTGTAGCCGACCTGCAGCCCCGCGGACAGAAACAGGTAGGACCAGCTCGGCGCGGCCGGCAGCGGCAGCAGGACGGCAAAGGGCAAGGCGACGACGGTCATGGCGAGGCTCATGACGGTGATCGACCACAGCCGGTCGCTGCCGCTCCGCAATACGGCATTCCACGTCGCATGGAGGATTGCGGCGCAAAGCACGAGTGCGACGACAGCGGGAGTCATCGTACCGCTCTTCGGCCGGTGTGCGGCGGACACGAGCCAACGCGGTTGAACATGGACGCTACCATCCCTCCGCCGGCATTACCCGGATCAGGTTCTCGGGGTCGTCCTTATCGGACCTCTCAGCCGCGTTCGGCTCCCCCTGGCGAGGCATCCACTATGACGCGCAACGATGCAGTTTGCAAATCGCCGCGCCGGTAGTCATCGCTCGGCCCTCGGCGGCTTGCCCGACCAGTTCCGATAAGTCCGTGAGAAGTGTGCGAGCGAGCTGAAACCGCAAACAACCGCGATCGAACTGATCGACATATCGCTGTATTGCAACAACGACTTTGCGCGCTGGAGCCGAAGATCGAGATAATAGCGCGCCGGGGAGCGCTTGAAGTGGCTGCGAAAGAGCCTTTCCAGCTGCCGATTCGAGATGCCCGCGGTCGCGCAGATCTCAGCGCACGACAGGGGTTCCTCAAGGCGGCTCTCCATCACCGTGATGGCGCGCGCGAGCTTGTGGTGGGTGATCCCCTGCCGTATCGGCGGCGGCATGCGCTGAGCCTCGTGGGCGCCGCGGATCGGCGCATGGATGAACTGCTCGGAAACGGCGGCGGCCAATTGATGGCCGTGCTCCAGGCGAATGATGTGCAACATCATGTCGAGCGCGGCGGTACCGCCGGCGCAGGTAAAGCGATTGCGGTCCATCTCGAAGAGGAAGGATGTCACCTGGATGCGCGGAAACCTTTCCTGAAAACTGTCGAGACTTTCCCAATGGGTGGTGGCGCGATAACCATCGAGCAGCCCGGCCCAGGCGAGAAGGAAGCTACCCGTATCCATCGCACCGAGGTCGGCACCCGCGTTGGCGAGGCGCCGCAGCTGTGCACGCAGCGCGCGATCGTAATAACGCTGCGGCTCGAAGCCTGCACAGACGACGAGCCGGGGGACATCGCAGGCGGCGTCGAGCCCGCCATCGGCGAGCAAGCTCATGCCGTTGCTCGCCGGCGCCGGCGACCCGTCGCTGGTCAAGATGCGCCAAGCGTAGAGCGACCTGTCGCTGAGGCGATTGGCAACCCGCAGCGGCTCGACGGCTGAGGCGAAAGCCATCATCGAGAATTGCGGGACGAGGAAGAAGGCAACCTGGCCGGGCCCGTCCGTTCGTGGCGTGATCACGCAAAGCTCCTGCGATGTGGCCCTTCGTCGCGGGCGATGTCGTACTTAGTCAACTTATGACGGTTTTTGTGAAAACAACAAACCCTCTTTGAGGTAACCTTCCTTCCTGTGGTGAGCCCTGCAGGCTGTTCACGTTGCGCGAATGCAGGCGACGTGACGGGTGACGGAGGGGGAAAGCGCCGATGAATTGGGAAGTGTTCATTACCTGCGCCGTCACGGGGGCAGGCGACACAACGGGAAAATCGGCCAGGGTTCCGGTGAGCCCGAAGGAGATCGCCGAATCTGCGATCGAGGCGGCGAAGGCCGGGGCGGCTGTCGCTCATATTCATGTTCGCGATCCTGCAACGGGCAAAGGCGCCCGCGATCCCAAGCTCTACGCCGAGGTGGTCGATCGGGTTCGCTCGTCGGGCGTCGACGTCGTGCTCAACCTGACGGCGGGCATGGGTGGCGATCTGGTGTTCGGCGGGGTCGAAAAGCCGTTGCCGCTCGATGCCGGCGCGACCGACGTCGTCGGCGCCAAAGAACGCCTCGCGCATGTCGAGCAGTTGTTGCCGGAGATTTGCACGCTCGATTGCGGCTCAATGAATTTCGCGGCGGGCGGCGACTATGTGATGGTCAATACGCCGGACATGCTGCGCGCCATGGCGCGGCGCGTTCAGAGCTTTGGCGTGCGGCCCGAGCTCGAAGTCTTCGATACCGGCCATCTGGTTCTGGTCAAGGAACTGGTCCGTGAGGGGCTGATCGACGATCCGTTGGTGATTCAGCTCTGCATGGGCATTCCGTATGGCGCGCCGGACGACCCGAACACCTTGATGGCAATGGTCAACGCATTGCCCCCGGGGACGGTCTTCTCGGCCTTCTCGATCAGCCGGATGCAGCTGCCTTTCGTCGCCATGGCGGCGCTCGCCGGCGGCAATATCCGCGTTGGGCTGGAGGACAACATCTATCTTTCCAGGGGCGTCCTCGCGTCCAACGGCAATTTGGTCGAGCGCGCCGTGACGATCCTCGAGGCAATGAATGTTCGCGTTATCGGACCCGACGAGGTGCGCACGAAGCTGAAGTTGAAAAAGCGGAGCTGAAGGCAGAGGCATCGCCGCAACAGCGACGCTACATGCAAGGGTGGGATGGCATGCAGCAAGTCAGAACCGTCGGCCTTCTCGGAGGAGGAGTCATCGGCGCGGGGTGGGCAGCTCGCTGCGCCTTGATGGGCCATGATGTCGTCGTTTGCGACCTCGATCCGGAGGCCGAGCGCAAGATAGGCGAAGTGCTGACGAACGCGCGTCGCGCCTACGCTCGGCTGACGCTCGCGCCGCTGCCCGATTCCGGTCGCGTCCGCGTCGTTCGCACCATCGAAGCGGCGGTCGAAGGTGCGGATTTCATTCAGGAGAATCTTCCCGAGCAGGAGGCGATCAAGATCGCCCTTCTGGCCCGCGCGGACCGCGCGGCGCGCCCCGAGGTGATCATCGGGTCCTCGACATCCGGATTACGTCCGACTGCGCTTCAGTCGGGGATGCGCAACCCCGAACGGTTCGTCGTCGGACATCCCTTCAATCCCGTCTATCTGATGCCGCTGGTCGAAATTTGCGGCGGCGAGCGGACGAGCGCCGAGACCAAAGAGCGTGCCGCCGATTTCTATCGTTCGCTTGGCATGCAGCCGCTGCACGTGCGAAAGGAGGTGGACGGCTTCATCGCCGATCGCCTGATGGAGGCGCTTTGGCGCGAGGCGCTTTGGCTGGTTCACGACGATGTCGCCACAGCAGCAGAGATCGACGACGCGATCCGCTTCGGCCCAGGCCTGCGCTGGGCCTTCATGGGAACCTTCCTCATCTACCGGATCGCCGGCGGCGAGCCCGGCATGCGCCATTTCATGGCGCAATTCGGCCCCGCGCTGAAATGGCCGTGGACGAAGCTCATGGACGTGCCCGAGCTCGACGAGGCGCTGCTCGACAAGATCGTCGCACAGTCCGACACACAGGCCGGCGCCTCCTCGATCCGTGATCTCGAGCGTCTGCGCGACGACTGCCTCGTCTCGGTGCTGCAGGGATTGCGCGGTCATGATTTCGCCGGCGGTGCGGTGCTCAAAGCCTACGAGACAGCGCTGCACGAGCGCGCACACCAACATGTCGTCGACCGGGATAGCGATCTCGGACAGCCGCTCCGGCTCTACGCCACGCGGGTCGAGCCCGGCTGGGTCGACTACAATGGCCACATGACGGAAAGCCGCTATCTTCAGGTTTTCGGCTACGCGACCGACGCGCTGTTTCGCCTCATCGGCATGGACGAAGGGTATTTCGCGTCCGGCCTCAGCTATTACACGGCCGAGACGCATCTCATGCATCGCCGCGAAGTTGCTGGCGGCGAACCGATCCACGTTACGACGCAAATCCTCGGTGCCGACGAGAAGCGGATTCATCTCTTCCATGCGCTCTATCGGACCAGAGACGAAGCGCTGCTGGCGACGGCCGAGCAGATGCAGGTCCACGTCGACACCAAGGAAGGCCGCGCCTGCCCGGCGCGCGACGATGTCCGCAGTCAGGTGCGACGTCTTGCGGATGCCCACGCAAAGCTCCCGCGGCCCGATCCCGTAGGCCGCAGCATAGCAATGCCTCCACCGAAGGGGTGAGTGGATGGAATTCGGCCTCAGCCAGGAGCAGGAGCTGGTCGTCACGACCGTCCGCAGCTTCGTCGAACGCGAGCTCTACCCGCTTGAGAGCGAGGTCGAACGGACGGGAAGCGTTCCGCTCGATCTCGGCCGCGAGATCCAGAAGAAAGTCATCGATCTCGGCTTTTATGCCCCGAACATTCCCGCGTCGTTCGGCGGCGGTGGCCTCGATCAGCTGACGTTCGCGCTGCTCGAGCGGGAGCTTGGCCGTGCCTCGATGGCGCTCTCGGTCTGGTGGGGCCGCCCGTCGAACATACTTTGCGCCTGCAACGAGGAGCAGCAGCAGAGATATCTCGCGCCTTCGGTCAGCGGCGAGAAGATCGACGCGCTGGCGATGACCGAGCCGGATGCCGGCTCCGATGTGCGCGGCATGAAATGTCACGCGCGCAAGGACGGCGCCGATTGGATCGTCAACGGCACGAAGCACTTCATCAGTCACGCCGATATCGCCGATTTCGTCATCGTCTTCGTCGCCACCGGCGAGGAGGCGACGGCCGGCGGAGCAAAAAAGCGTATCACCTGCTTTCTCGTAGATCGCGGCACGCCCGGCTTCGAGATCCGTCACGGATACAACTCGGTGTCGCATCGCGGCTACCACAATTGCATTCTCACCTTCAGCGACTGCCGACTGCCCGCCGCCCAGATGCTCGGCGAGGAGGGGCAAGGCTTCGTTCTGGCCAATTCATGGCTTTATGCAACACGGTTGACCGTCGCCGCCATGTGCGTCGGCCGTGCGCGTCGCGCGTTCGATCTCGCGCTTGGCTACGCCGCCCAGCGCAAGCAATTCGGTCAGCTGATCGGCAAATTTCAAGGCGTCTCGTTCAAGCTCGCCGACATGAGCACAGAAATCGACGCGGCGGACTATCTCACCCTTGCTGCCGCGTGGCGCATCGATCGCGGCCTTGCGGCGGAACGACACGTCGCACAGGCCAAGCTCTACGCGTCGGAGATGCTGGCGCGGGTGACCGACGAGGCGTTGCAGATTTATGGCGGCATGGGACTGATGGACGATTTGCCGCTCGAGCGTCTGTGGCGCGATGCAAGGGTGGAGCGTATCTGGGACGGCACCAGCGAGATCCAGCGCCACATCATCTCGCGCGAACTCCTCCGGCCGCTGGGAGGCTGACGAGATGGAGGGGCAGAATTCATCTCCTGGCACCCTCCAACGACTTCTTCGACCATGCGCGATCGCCGTGTTCGGTGGCAAGGCAGCGGCTGCCGCGATACGGCAACTCCGCCGCATCGGCTATCAAGGGAAAATCTGGCCAGTTCATCCCAGGCACGAGACGGTGGAAGGCTTGAGAGCCTATCGCTCGGTCGCCGAATTGCCCGCGGCTCCGGAGGCGGCATTTCTCGGCATCAACCGTGAGCTGACGATCGAGGTGATCGCGGCTCTGGCGGCCCGGGGCGCCGGCGGGGCGGTGGTCTATGCGTCCGGCTTCTCGGAGTCCGGTACGCGCGGCGGGGATTTTCAGGAGCGGTTGATCGCCGCCGCCGGTGCGATGCCGTTCTTCGGGCCGAATTGCTACGGCTTCATCAACTATCTCGACGACGTGCTGCTCTGGCCCGATCAGCACGGCGGAAAACACGTCGACCGCGGCGTCGCGATCGTGACTCAATCGGGCAATATCGGCCTCAACGTCACCATGCAGCGCCGCGGTGTACCGCTCGCCTATCTCATCACGCTGGGTAACCAGGCGGTGGTTGGGGTCTCGGCGATGATCGAGGCCCTGCTTGAAGACCCGCGAGTGACCGCGATCGGGTTGCATATCGAGGGAATGGACGACAGCGCCAGATTCAGTCGCGCGGCGGCACGGGCACGAGCACAGGGTATTCCCCTTGTCGTCCTCAAGACGGGTGGATCGAAAATCGGCGCGCAGCTCGCCGTCAGCCACACCGCGTCTCTCCCCGGCCCGGACGCCCTGGTCGACGCGTTTCTGCGCAAATGCGGTGTGGCCAGGGTTCATTCACTCCCGGTTCTGCTCGAAAGTCTGAAGCTGCTCCACGTGCATGGTCCGCTTGCCGGCCGCGACATCGCCTCCATGAGTTGCTCGGGCGGCGAAGCCGCCCTAATCGCAGATGCGGTAGACGGGCGGCGGCTGCGCTTCCGCCCATTGATGCCGGCCGAACAATCGCGCGTCGCACAAACCTTGCCGGATCTCGTAACCGTCTCCAATCCGCTCGACTACCATACCTTCATCTGGGCGAATGAGGCGGCCCTGACCGAGACTTTCGCCGCGATGATCGGCGCCGCCTTCACCCTTACGATGCTCATTCTCGACTTTCCCCGCGGCGATCGCTGCGACCCTGCGGATTGGCAGATTTCGGTTGACGCCCTCATCGCCGCCGCGCGCCGCGTCGGGGGCCGCACCGCAGTGGTTTCATCCCTTCCGGAGACGATACCGGAAGACCGTGCTCAAGCTCTCCTGGCAGCCGGCGTGGTACCCTTGTCGGGTATCGACGACGCGCTTGCCGCGATCGAGGCTGCGGCCGACGCCGGCGATTCGATCGGGCGGCCCAACGCTGTTCTTCCCGTGCGCCCGCATATAGCGGGCGCTGCCGCCACAACGCTTACCGAATGGCAGAGCAAGCAGATGCTTGTTGCGCACGGTTTGACGGTCCCCGATGGTCGGCTGGTCGCCACACCTGAGGCGGCGCAAATGGCGGCTACCGAAATCGGATTTCCCGTGGCGCTCAAGGCGGTGGGGACAAGGATCGCGCACAAGAGTGAAATCGGCGGCGTCAAGCTTGGGCTCGGTGACGCGGCCGCAGTTGCGGTCGCGGCTGCGCAGTTGCGGCCTCTCGGTGACGCTATCCTGGTCGAACGCATGGTTGTCGACGGGGTAGCAGAGCTTATCGTCGGCTTCAGTCACGATCCCGTCTTCGGACCATATATGCTGGTGGGCTCGGGCGGCGTCCTTGCCGAACTCGTTGGGGACAGCCGCGTTCTCCTGCTGCGAACGACGCGCGAGGAGATCATCGAGGCGATCGGCACGCTCAGGGTTGCGGCACTCCTCAACGGTTACCGCGGCAATCCGATCGGTGATCTCGATGCCGTCGTCGACTGGGTGCTGGCGCTGCAATCCTTCGCGATCGACCATGCCGACCGGCTGCTCGAACTCGACGTCAATCCACTCATCGTCCGCACCAAGGGCCGAGGGGCGGTTGCCGCCGACGCCTTGATCCGGCTCACCGAGGAGACCGAATTTGGCTGAAGCGCCGCTTCACGTCACCCGTAACGGCGCCGTAATCGAGGTTGTCCTCGACCGGCCCAAGGCGAATGCGATTGATGCCGCGACCAGCCGGCTGATGGGCCGGGTATTCGCGGAATTTCGCGACGATCCCGATTTGCGCGTCGCAATCGTCACCGGCGGCGGCGAGAAGTTTTTCTCCGCCGGCTGGGATCTCAATGCAGCAGCGTCCGGCGAGCCGCCCAATGCGGATTATGGCGTCGGCGGCTTTGGCGGACTCCAGGCGCTGCCCAACTTAAACAAGCCGGTCATCGCGGCCATCAACGGAATGGCGGTCGGCGGCGGCTTCGAGTTGGCGCTCTCCGCCGACCTCATCGTCGCGGCGGATCATGCGCGATTCTCGCTGCCCGAGATCCGGTCCGGGACGCTGGCGGACGCCGCGACGATCAAGCTGCCGCGTCGCATCCCCTACCACGTTGCGATGGATCTCCTCTTCACCGGGCGCTGGATGGCCGCCGATGAGGCGTTGCGGTGGGGGCTTATCACCGAAGTCGTTGCCGGCGCCTCCCTGATGAAGCGGGTTCGCGAACACGCGGAAACTCTCGCAAAAGGCCCGCCGCTCGTTTTCGCCGCCATCAAGGAGGTCGCGCGGGAGAGCGAGAAGTTGTCGTTCCATGATGCGCTTTCGCACGTCATGCAGCGCCGCTTCCCAACCGTCGACCGGCTTTACTCGAGCGAGGATCAACTCGAGGGCGCGCGCGCCTTCGTCGAGAAGCGCGCGCCGGTCTGGAAGGGGCGCTGAGCCACGCCATGGCGAGAATCGGACCAGCGGCCACCATGCGGCGCGACACGCGAGCGGGGCGATCCTCATCGCGATTGCGCTATGATTTTGGCCTGCCTGTGCCTTACTTCTATGGCAACTGCCTTCAGTTGTTCCGTTTGATGAGTTCAAAGAGGGGTGTGCACGTGGCACGAAAATTGCCTAGGATTGCGCCTAACCCCTCGGGGATTTCGTCGGCAAAGCCGATAGTTGCTTGGCCGTTTCGAGGTGGTCGCGACCTTTCGCGACATGATGCAGGGAGGCAGAGATGACAGAACTAGAGTACTGGACCCAGCAGATCAAAAAGGGCCGCATCTCGCGGCGCGAGTTTATGGGCCGCGCGGCGGCGCTCGGCGTGAGCACGGCGCTGGCCACTACGTTGCTGAGCGAAGCGGGCGTTGCGCAGACGCCGAAGAAGGGCGGCTCGGCCAAGTTCGGACTGGCGCACGGCGCGACGAGCGATACCGGCGATCCTGCGGCCTATCCCGATACCGCGACGCAGATACCGTTCTGGGGCGCGATGTCGAATAGCCTGACCGAGGTCGACGCCAAGGGCAACATCCAGCCCGATCTTGCCGAGAGCATGGAGCCTGCCGACAAGACCGCGACGTGGATCTTCAAGCTGCGCAAGGGCGTGACCTTCCACAACGGCAAGGATCTCACCGCCGACGACGTCGTCGCCTCCTTCCGCCATCACATGGGCAAGGATTCGAAATCCGCGGTGAAGTCGGTGCTGGCGGCGGTCAAGGACATCAAGGCGGACGGCAAGAACACCGTCATCTTCACGCTCGATGGCGGCAATGCCGATTTCCCCTATCTGACCAGCGACTACCACATCCCGATCATGCCGGCGAAGCCCGACGGCACGGCCGATTGGCAGTCCAACGTGCGCACGGGTCCCTTCACGTTCGTGTCCTGGGAGCCGGGCGTGCGCGCCAAGCTGAAGCGCAACCCGAACTACTACGAGTCGGGGAAGCCCTATTTCGATGACGTCGAGTTCCTCTCGATCACCGACGTCGCGGCGCGGGTCAATGCGCTGACCACCGGCGAGGTGCATTGGATCATGCGCCCCGATCTCAAGACGCTTAACCTGCTGCAGCGCAATCCAAACATCCAGGTCTCCGAGGTCACCGGCTACGGTCACTACACCTTCCCGATGGACGTGACGGCGAAGCCCTTCGACAATGTCGACGTCCGCACGGCGCTGAAATGGGCGATCAATCGCGAGGAGATCGCCAAGAAGGTCTTCCTCGGCCACGCGATACCGGGGAACGACAATCCGATCGCGCCGTCGGTCAAGTTCGCGTCCGACCCGCAGCCGAAATTTACCTACGATGTCGAGAAAGCGAAGTTCCACCTGAAGAAGGCCGGATTGTCGACGCTCAAGGTCGATCTGTCGGTCGCCGACGCCGCCTTCAACGGCGCGATCGATGCCGCGGTTCTCTACCAAGAGAGCGCCAAGGCCGCCGGGATCGACATCAACG
>WNFC01001460.1_pt1 | contig 32614 bp, 29 predicted proteins | sample 5400541 | NCBI WGS metagenome assembly WNFC01 (sample SAMN13153342, study PRJNA577476) | soil metagenome | isolation source: 120 cm saprolite under Douglas fir tree site 2 hole 2 replicate 1 | place: USA:California | collected 2015-04-18
CGGGCCCGCCCATCGTGGTCCAGCCGGGCGAGGCCGCCGCATACGCGGCCCAGGCGCGCAACGGCGATTCGCTCGTGGCCGTCACCGCGGGGGAACAGCTCACCGAACGGCAGGCCCTGGAAGCGCTGCTGCTGCCATCAGCGGACAACCTGGCGTGGATCCTCGCTCGCTGGGACGCCGGCAGCCAGGCGGCGTTCACCGCCCAGATGAACACCACCGCCCGCCGGCTGGGGATGACCGACACCCGCTACACCGACCCCTCAGGGCTGTCCGCGTCCACGACCAGCACCGCAGCCGACCAGGTCCGCCTGGGCATGGCCGCGATGAGCCAACCCGCACTGGCGCACATCGTGGCACTGCATAGCGCCGTCATCCCGGTGACCGGGATTGTCCGCAACACCAACGCTTTGCTCGGCCAGGACGGGATCACCGGCCTGAAGACAGGGTCTGATACCGCCGCCGGCGGCTGCATCCTGCTGGCCGCCTGGCAGCAGGCGCGGGGACACCACACTCTCATCGTCGCTGCCACGTTCGGCCAGCCCGGCACGATGGCGACCATGCTGCCCAACGCGCTGCAGGCAGGCCGCCAGCTTGTGATGGCACTGGGCCGGGCCCTTGCTGGCCAAAGCGCACAGCAATCCAGCGGCAACAAAGCCGGAAAGCACGCGCAGCCCGGCTCGCGCGATAACCCGGAAGGCCCTCCTCAAGGGCCAGGCCGAGCGCGCGGGGACCAGAAGTACTCGCCTGCGCTCGGCTAGCCCGGCCGGGCGGGGCCTCGCGGATCGCGACCCCCGCTGTACGGCTCGGGTGCGCAACCGCCCTCCCGCCGGAAACACGCCTCCTGCTGTGAGGCATGCCAGACGCGCCCCGAACAGCAACAGCTCACTCTCACTACGACGAATGAAACTGGAGATAACGATGACGCAGGTGGACACGCCGGAGACCAGACAGGACGGCGCCAGCCGCTGGGATGTCCGCCTTGGGACTTGGCGCGCGGGCATCCGCCGGGCGATCCGAATCGGCTCCCGGCCGGAGCCATGGAAGCGCGGGCTGGTGCTCGCGGCGCTGGCCCTGCTCCTGGCCCTGGTCATGCTGCTGCACGCTGAAATCCCGGACTGGCGATGGAACCTCGGCAGCCTGGCGGAGACCTTCCTGCCGTGGCTTGGCCTGATCATCCCGGTGCTGCTGGCCGGGGCGCTGCGGCGCCGCTCCGCCTCCGCGCTGGCCGCGCTGCTGCTGCCGGCCGTGGTGTGGCTGAACCTCTTCGGCGAGGAGCTCAGCGACAAGTCCTGCCCTGGGGGCTTCCTGACCGTGGCCAGCGAAAACGTCAACGCCGGCAACCCCGACCCGGCCGGCACCGCCCGCGACCTGGCCGCCTCCGGCGCGGACGTCCTGGCGCTGGTAGAACTGACCCCGCAGGCCGCGGGCACATACGAGAAGGGGCTGGCGAAGGCATACCCGTACCACACGCTGCAGGGCACAGTCGGGCTGTGGAGCAAACTGCCGCTGTCGGACACCCAACCGATCGACATCATGGACTACGGGCCTCTGGCGGACACCATGCCGGCCGACAAGAAGATGGCCGCGGACCGGGCGCTGCGCACCACGGTGGCTACGGACCACGGGCCGCTGACGGTCTATGTGGCCCACCCGGGGTCCGTACGGGTGAATCCCAAGGCTGGTTTTTGGACGGCCTCGCGGGACATGGGGGTGCAGGCGCTCGGCAAGGCCATCGCCGCCGATCCGAGTAAGCGGGTGGTACTGCTGGGCGACCTGAACGGCACCATAGACGACCGAGCGCTCGCCGACCTCACCTCGCAGATGCAATCGGCCCAGGAGATGGCAGGGGACGGCTTCGGCTTCACCTGGCCGGCGTCCTTCCCGGTGGTGCGGATCGACCAGATCCTGGTTAGAGGCGTGGATCCGGACAGCTCCTGGGTGCTGCCGGCCAACGGCAGCGACCACAGGCCGGTAGAGGCCAGAATCAGCTGGTGAACACCGCGTAAGAGCTCCGAATCCATCCCGGGATCCGGGAAGGTCTGAGAAATCTGAAGACCAGCCACCAGAATGGATACTCTGCGCTCCTGCGACCGGAAACCCGACAGCCGGCCCAACCGCTCGTAATCGGCGTTATACGGTCATTAGCTACGCCCGATGAGCGCTCGGTTCGTTGACAGACTGTGATCTGGATCAGCGTTACGCCGTCAGGCTGGTGCAGCTCAGCCTTACTTCCGGTCTTCTCCCGGCACGGGCCTCCTCCTGGCCCCCGGTATGAGACTTGCGCGCATGAATGCCTCACATTCCGCTGATCGACGGTCAGGCGTGATGATGAAGTTGGTCTAGGCGGTTGCCGTCCCTGCGTGGGTGGTGATGGTAATCAGCCCGGTCGTGGCTCCGGCGGGCACCTGAGTCACCACCGTGGTCGCGGTGTCGGAGATGATCGGCGCCGCCGTGCCGTCGAACGCCACCTTGGTCGCGCCGCCCAGATTGAAGCAGGTGACGGTCACCCGGGTGCCCACCGGGCCAGACTGCGGGTTCTCGTCCGCGATCTGGGGCGTCACCGATGTGGTGATCCGCCCGATGATGTTTTCGCCGAAGGAGACGAACCATAGCGCGCCATCTGGTCCGGCCGTAATCGCGAACGGCTCGGTGCCGGTGGAGTACAGGGTCACCCTCCCGGTGGTCGTGATCCGCCCTATCTTGGAGCCATTGGTGAACCACAGCGCCCGTCTGATCCGGCCGATGGCGTTCGGATCGTCAATGGCTGGATTGGTGAAACGGTGACCTCCCCAGTCGTGGTGATCCTGCCAATCGAGATGTTCTGTGAGTTAAGGTTGGGGAACCAGAGCGCTCGGTCTGGCCCGGGTGTGATCGCGCTGAGGAATTGAATGCCGGGGCCGGTGAACGTGGTCACGGTCCCGCCGGTGGTGATGCGGCCGATTGAGATGCGCCGGCTGTTGGTGAACCGCAGCGCGCCGTCCGGCCCGGCGGTGATTGCGTGGGCTGGGAGATGCCGGCACCGGTGTACCTGGTCACGGTCCCGCGTAGGGAAATCCTGCCGATCGACTTGTTTCCGCCGTTGGTGAACCACAGCGCGCCGTCGGGTCCGTTCGTGATGGCGTTCGGATCGTCGATGGCCGGATTGGTGAAGACGGTGACCTTCCCGGTCATGGTGATCCTGCCGATCGCGCCCGGACCCGATGGCGAGATCATCCCGATCGAACACACCCGGAAGGAAGTGCCGTCCCTGCGCCGCTAAGTCGTACGAGCTCAGGTCCAGCCGGAGCGAGGGCTGATCGATCCCGTCACCGGAACCGCCAGCCCGGGTGTTCCCTTCCGATACCCCGGACGCTCACTTGGCCGATGATTCTGGCCCGCCTGCGCCAAGCTCGTTCTGAGCGGCCCGCTGCGATGCTGTCCGCCGTGTTGGAGACGCCAGCGGTCACGGGTTCTGGCCGGCGGGCTGTCAATGCCGGCAGGGCGGGTCTTTGCTAGCCTCGGGCTCGGGCGCGGCCTGGAAGGTGTGCCCGACCTGTGAGTGACCCGGGATGGCTGCGGGCAGGGCTGGTCCGGTGACCCCGGGGTTGTCGGGGTGTTTCCGTGTCGCGGCCTGGCTTGGGGAGCGCGAAGTGGACGGCGCGGTGGAGTTCACGTCGAATCGCCTTGGCTATGGCGCGATGCGGCTGACCGGTCCGGGCATGTGGGGTGAGTATCCGGACCGGGACGCGGGCATCGCGCTGTTGCGGCTGGTGACCGAAGCTGGTGTCACGTTTATCGATACCGCTGATGCGTACGGGCCGCATACCAATGAGGTGCTGATCCGCGATGCCCTGCATCCGTATCCGGCCGGCCTGGTGATCGCGACGAAGGGCGGGTTCATCAGGGGCGGGCCTGAGTACGCGGATTTCGGCGCGGTCGGTAACCGCGAGTACTTGCGGCAGTGCGCATTCCTCAGCGCCCGCCGCCTGGGCGTGCAGCAGATCGACCTGTACTACCTGCACAGCCCGAACGCGACGGACGTGCCGTTCGAAGATCAGGTGGGCACGCTCGCTGAGCTCCGCGAGCAGGGCGTGATACGGCGCATCGGCCTGTCCAACGTCACCGTCGCGCAGTTCCGCGCTGCCCGGCAGATCACCGAGATCGCGGCCGTCACGGCCCTGTACAACATCAGCGAGCGGGCCGGCGCCGGGCTGCTCGCAGCCGCGGAGAGCGCCGGCGTCGCGTTCTCGCCCTGGCATCCCACGACCGTGACCGAGCCGCCGGGCAGCGGCCCGGGATTCGGCCAGACCCTGACCCGCATCTGCCAAGCCCACCACGCCACGGTGCCGCAGGTAGCGATCGCCTGGCTGCTTGCCCGGTCCCCGGTCATGCTCCCCATTCCCGGCACAACGAGCCGGCGCCATTTCGAGGAAAACCTCGGCGCCGCGTCGGTCAGCCTCACCGACAACGACGTCGACGCCCTCACCCGCCTGGTTCCGGAATGAGCGTGAGCGGCCAGGTGAACCCGCTCGCGTCATGGACCGAGTACTTCCTGGCCCAGGCTGGCGCCGCAGCCGCGCTCACCGGCCTGCTTTTCGTTGCCCTGTCATTCAACCTGGACCGCATTGCCGCGGACCGGACCTGGCTAGGCCGCGCCGGCACCGGGCTGATCTACCTCGCCCAGCCGGTGGATCCAGGCGCCGGAGGCACCCGGACCGCTGGACCAGCCGCATCCGGGATCCTGAACGGCTTCCGCCGCCTGGCTACGACCCTGGCGTGGACGACCGCCCGCTCGGAGAAGGTTGTCGGATTAAGTGGAGCGATGCCATGCCGTCCGGTGATGGGCCGTCGGGGTCAGCGTTGGCCTTGAAGCGTGCCGAATGGACAGCGGGACGCCGTCCTTGGCCTGCGACAGGCGGGCCACGCCTAGAGCCGCTCTTGCTGTCACTGGCCAGCGCGGTCCGGGTCTGCGGAAGCGACCTCAGCCGCCCTGCTGACCTGCGTTTCGCCGAACAGCGCGCGACGATATCTGCGACGAGCATGACCATCAGGCAGGCAGGTCGCCGTCAAGCTGGATCACGCGCTTCCAGTAGTGGCCGTCCTCATCCCCGCAGGGATGTATCCGCGCGCCTGGCTTCTACCAGATGCTTCCCAGGAGTGCGCGGAGGTTGATCTCCCGCCGCCTGGCCGGCTCGACGGCCTCGGCCAGGGTCAGCCCTTCCTCCAGCCAGCTTGGCCACCAGTCGCAGTCGTTGTTGCGCTGCCAGACCTCGGCCACGCCCCAGCCGGGAACATCAGCATCGGGATCATTGAAACCGGGCCAGGTTAGCTACCGTCGAACTTTCACAGGTGGGCACGGGCCAGAAGCGGACCGGCATGTGCTTGATCCCGTTGACGAAATTGGACCGGAGCCTGCTGACCTGGCCGTCGGGCGCGATGGCGGGCATCCGCTGGGCCAGGGCTTTCAGCATTACCCGCAGCTCGAGGGCCGCCAGGTGTCTGCCGAGGCAGTAGTGCGGGCCGCCGCCGCTGAAGCCGACATGGGGGTTCGGTTCGCGCCCGATGTCGAACTCCTGCGGCGCGGCGAAGACGTCCTCGTCCCGGTTAGCTGAAGTGAGGAAGGCGACCACCTTGTCTCCCTCGGCAATTCGGTGGCCGCTGAGCTCGGTATCGCGGATAGCAGTGCGGCGGATCAGGTTCGCCGGGCTGACCCAGCGGACAATCTCCTCGGCCGCTGAGGTCGCGAGCGCCGGGTCGGCGATCAACCGCTGCCATTGCGCAGGGTGGTCGAAGAAGGCGAGCATGCCACCCGACGCGGCGTTGCGCGTGGTCTCGTTGCCCGCGACTGTCAGTAACAGGAAGAAGAAGTTGAACTCCAGTGTGGTCAGTTCCTGGCCAGCATCGTCGGGCTTCAGCAGCTGGGTCACAATGTCGTCGCGCGGCTGCTGCCTGCGGCACTCGGCCAGCTCGCCCGCGTAGGCGTACATCTCCGCCACGGCTTGCATCTGGTCGGCCGGCGAGGTGACCATCTCCGGGTCATCGAAGCCGACCACGCGATTGGACAACTTGAAGATCCGGTCCCTGTCCTCGACCGGCGCCCCAACCAGTTCACAGATCACCTGCGTCGGCAGCGGCGCCGCGATCTCAGTGACGAAGTCCACCTCGCCGTATCCCGCGATGTCGTCTAGCAGGCCGCTGCAAATCTGGGTGATGTGCTCCTCCAGCTGGCCGATCATCCGCGGTGTGAATCCCCGGTTGACGAAGGAACGCTGCCGGGTGTGCTGCGGCGGATCCATGTTGATCATCATCAGCCGCATCCGCTCGACCGCCAGGTCCGACCATTCCTTGAACGCCGCGGTGCGCCGGGCCGAGGAGAAAATCTCGGGGTGCCGGGTGACCTGCGCGACATCCTCGTGCTTGGTGACCGCCCAGAATCCAGGCCAGCCAACGCCGCCGCCATCGGCGTGCCAGAACACCGGCGCGTGTTCGCGCAGCCAGGCGAACTGGTCGTGCGGGGCGCCGCTGCGCTGGTAGATATCGAGGTCAACGAGGTTGATCTCCGGTTCCACCGCCATCGCCTGCCACCACCCTTCCCGCGGGAGACGATGACAATGACGATACGGCCATCCCCGGCCAAAGCGGCAGTCCTCGGAACGCCGATCTGACCAGTTCAGGCACCGGGGCTGGAACGCTAGCGCCTATGCAGCACCGTGTCAGAGACTCGACCTGTCCAACGGCACCGTCATCTGCACGTCGGCGGGCCGGCAATTCGTCGGTGCGACCAAGTCGAGCGGATCAACGGGAGCCGCCACCGAGCTCGGGCTGTGCCGCATGCCTTCGCGCCGACAGTCAAGTGGGCTGCAGGCAGCCGAAGATTCATCACTCAGCGTTGCTGTTGCGGCCCAGCGTGGTCGCGTTGAAGATTGACGACACGCGCAATCCCGCCGATCTGCTCGGCTTGCGAGCATGAGCTCTCGGTGGTCGCGGCCGTACATAGCGGGGTGTTCGGGCTTTCTGTATGAGGCGCGTTGCCCGTGACCTGCGAACGCTATATGCGCACGATCACTGTGCTGGGACGGGTGCCCGTTGGCCGATCATGAGCCAGGACGGGGGCATAAGGCCGGTTGCGGCGAGAAAGTTCATCGCGCAGGTCGTGTTCACGCGGCGCGCTGGATCGTCAGTCCCCGGATGCGGCTGCGGCTTCGATGTTGTCGAGGAGAGCCTCAAGTGTCAGGTCTATCCATTCGGCACAGAACTGACGTCCTGAGGACTGGCCGCTGTTGGCCGCCGCCACGGCTTCGCAGGGCCGTCGCCTACAACCAATTCGGCCTATGTAAATGCACGCAGGGCCGCCAGCCTGCGCCCGCCCTATGACAGCCGCTCCCGAAGTCTCCTAACCGCTTCCACCCACACGCCGGCGTCCGTATCCCGTGTCGGCGAGCGCGCTGACCAGCGCCCGCCACAGCTCGATCGCCTCGGCCGGAGGATTAGCGAGGAAGGCAGGTGTGCGGGGATCGAGCAGCACGGAGGCTGACGAGACGGCCCGCCGAGCCTGGCGGAGCTGAGCGGCGACGTCGGCCACTGTCACCTCTGACGGCAGCCGGACCTGGCCGCTGCGGTCGATGTCGACGTACAGGCCGCGCTGCTTGAGGCGGTCCTGATCCTGCCCGAGCGTCTGGGCGTTGTCCAGGATCTCCGCTACCCGTTCCGGCGCCATGGCGGTGAACTGGGCGGCCATGGTCCGGGTCCGGGTGCCGGGTGGCACGGCGGCGATCAGCATGCCGCTGATTAGTTTCAGCTGGTGCCACTCCAGCAGGCGCCCTGCCGGCGCTTGCGCCCGCAGGCTCACCGGCATCATCGCCAGGGCTGCCACGCTGGCGGCCTTGCCGGCCTCCTCCACGGCGAGCGCCGCGAGCGCGTACGCTCGTGGGCGCCGCCCGGCCGCGGCCAGCAACTCCGCGTCACCGAGCAGGTCTTGCGCATTGGCCGCCGCGCCGACGGCGCAGGCGGATCTGGGAGGACCTCCGCGCCCCTGCTTCGCGAGGCTAGTGAGGGATACCCGGCTGACCTGGCCGGTCGTGCCGCGGCCGATACCACACCGACCAGCACCCCCAGCGCGCTGCATGAGCCGCGCCGCCAGGCTCGAGCCGAATGCCTGGCAAACCCCGGTGCTGCGCCTCGTTCCCGCGCTCGCCGTTGCGCCTCTCCCCGTTGAGGGCGACCCACTCGACTTCCCCGCCGGAGTCGGCAGTGCCACAGCACGGGTCCCGAGCATCCGGTTCCTGATGGCGCTGGTGGCCCTGTACCGCTTCAAAACCAATCGCATGGTGTCTGACCTGGGGTTCATACCGTGAGCTAAGGCGGCCCGGTAGTACTCGTTGATGACGCCGCCGAGCGCCTTCCGCCGCTGGACCGGCAGGTCGATCGGAAGGTCGGCTTGGGCGGCTTGGCCGGGCGGTCGTTGCTGGCGGGACTGGTGCGGCCGGTGCTGGTTGTAGTGATCGGCGTACGGGCCCAGGACTGACCGAAGATGCGGTTCACCGTAGATGAGCATCCGGTCGGTGCACTCGGCTCGTGCCGTGCGGATCCATCTTTCCGCGTAACAGGTCGCCCTCGGGGTCCGTGGCGGGGCCTTGACCGTCTGCACGCCCCCGCTGGCGAAGATCGCGTCGAAGACGCCCGTGAAGTTGGCGTCACGGTCCCGGATCAGGAAACGGGAGGACCGGTCCGGTCACCGAGGTCCATGAGCAGGTTGCGGGCCTGCTGGGCAGTCCACCCGCCGTCCGGGTGGGCCCTCACGCCCAGGACGTGCACTCGCCGGGTCCTGACCTCCATGACCAATAGCGCGGACAGGCGCTTGAGGAAGATCGTGCCGGCATGGAAGAAATCGCAGGCCATCGGCCTGAGTGCGCAGGAACGGCCGCCAGGAGGTGTCCACGTTCCGCGGCGCCGGCCTGCGCCGCCGGGCGGGCAGGATCCGCCGCGCCGTCGCCGCACTGATGCGGTGACCGAGCCGGCACAGTTCGCCGTGCACCCTGCGGTACCCCCAGGCCGGGTTCTCCCGCGCCGGCCGCAACACCAGGGTGCGGATCTCCGGGCTGGTGCGCGGCCGGCCTGGCCTGTCCTGGTCCGTCCATTCGGGTGTGATCAGACGGCGATGCCAGGCCGGCAGCGTACCCGGCGTGACCAGCCGGCGGGCGCGCAGCACAGCTGGAAGCAGCCGGGCCAGCGCCGCCAGGACCGCCCGGTCGGCCCAGTCCGGCTTGGGCCGGGTGACCTGACGGCGGAGTACCGCGACCTCATCACGAAGCACCAGGATCTCCGCGTCCTTCGATGTCTCGCTGCGGGCTAGCAGCGCCAGCCAGGCAAAGACCCGGATCATGATGAGGTAGAGCAGACGAAGAGGCACAAACCGCGATCTTGCCGCAACCGGCTCATCCGGCCAGACTGCAGGTCACAGCACCCGCGGCGAGTTCTGAAGCGGTACAGGCCTTTGTCAACGTCACTGTTGGTGACAGCTTGGACGCGCGCATCCGGCTCGATATGTGCCCTTGAGGTCCGACTCTGACCGGGCTGGCGCTGGCGCCATAACTGGCTGATCTGGGAGGCTGCCGAACTTGCGTGCTCGGCGCGACGCCGACGGCAGCCTCGCCACCTAGGTGAGGGACCGGCACCAGCCCGGCTTTACCGGCCTTATTTCTTGCGCGCGACGCCGGCCCACAGGGCTGCCGGGCTGGCCGCCTCGGCCTCGGTCCGCGGCCGCCACTTCGATGCCTGCACCACCCCCGGTTCTACCAGGTCCAGCCTGTCGAAGAACCTGGCCACCGCGTCGTGGTCACGGAAGGTGACCTTCTCCGACATCGTCTGGTTCAGGGCCGCCGCCATCTTGGCCATCGACTCGGCGTCGATGTCGCTGGCCGGATGCGAGATGGTCAGGTAGCTGCCCGGCGGCACGGCGGCCATCAGCGTGGCCACGATCTTGTACGGGTCATCGGCGTCATCGATGTGCTGCAAGATCGCCATCAGCATCACCGCGACCGGGCGGCCGAAATCCAGCAACTGCCCCGCGCCGTCCAGGATCTGCCGCGGATCGCGCAGGTCCGCGTCGATGTAGCCGGTGGCCCCCTCCGGCCCGCTGGCCAGCAGCGCGCGAGCATGGGCGAGCACGATCGGGTCGTTGTCGACGTACACGACCCGCGAATCCGGCGCGACCGACTGCGCGACCTCATGGGTGTTGTCCGCGCTGGGGATGCCGGTGCCGATATCCAGGAACTGGCGGACGCCGGCCTCCCCGGCCAGGAAGCGCACCGCCCGCGCCAGGAACGCGCGGTTCGACCGCGCGGACAACCCGATATCCGGGAACGCCCTGATCGCCTGGTCGCCCGCCGCCCGGTCGGCGGCGAAGTTGTCCTTCCCGCCCAGCCAGTAGTTATAGACCCGGGCGACGTGCGCCACGCTGGTGTCGAACGGCACCGGCTCGCCGCGAGTCATTTCGCCGGCCCATTCGCCTGCCATTGGCCTTGCCTTCCTCCCGGCACCGCGCCCTGCCCGGGCGTGGCGCTCCCCGGTCATCTCCTGCCCGTGGTCCGTTCAGCCCCGAGCATAGCCTGACCCGCTTCCCGCGGATTGGCGTACGGCCATGACCGAACCTGGCTTTGGCAGGACCCGCAGAATGGCTGGCACCCCTCGCCTCGCGCCGCGGCAGGAGCAGGACAGGGCGGCGTGCGGCCTTTCAGGAAGCTGGCGTGGGCGGAGCTGAAACTGGTCGCCCGCGACCTCCTCACTGCTGTATCCGTGCTGGCCGTCCCCGCTCTCGCGCGGTCGGCGCCGCGCCCAGAAACCAGCCCGCCGACCGCGGCGTCTTCCGCGGGTCGGGCCAACGGATTATGCGCCCGGCGAGCACTCCCCGGGCCAGTCACATGCATCGCCCGCGACTCGACCACCAGCCGCACACGAGCGGGCGCGACCGCATCGAGGCCGGCGCGCTGCCGGACACGACCACGGCCAGGCGGCGATCTGACCACGCATTCACGCTCAGTTACCAGCGCACAGAATGCTCGACGTGCGATACCCGCCGTTAGGAGCGGCGGTAAAATCGGGTTCCGTGATGCTGGCAGCCGTCCATATCCGAACGATCTGAGTGGCAAAGCTCCGCATGGAGGCTCCTGTCAAATGGCGTTCACGAACTGCCGCAGGCGGGCCGGGTCTGCGTACAGTTGCTGGAACATCGGTGCGCCGGTGTGTTTGATCTCGTTTTGTGGCTGGCCGGTGCGAAGTCACGAGCGCTGGTGATTCCGATTTGGTTCCCAGCCGCCGCGTATTGACGACTTCCAATCCGGGGGGCTGTTAAACTTTCGCCTGCATGAACGCCGGGTTCGCCGGGTCCCGAAGGACGGCTGGGAGGGAGATCCTCATGAGAAAGCCTTTCAATGTGCTGCTCGTGCTGGGATCAGCGGTTGCCTTGGTGATGGTCAGCGGCCCGCCGGCGGCTCAGGCCACTGCGGACGGCTCGGTGAACGTCACCAGCGCCAGTCCGACGCTTCCGTTCTCGCAGAACAAGCAGAACGAGCCGGCCATAGCTGTTGACGCCAACAACAACAACATCGTGGTGGCAGGCTCGAACGACGAGATCGACGAGCAAGCGTGCAGCAGCCAGTTCCCCTCCAACCCCTGTCCATTCACCCCGGGTGTCGGCGTCTCGGGCGTGTACTTCTCCTTCGATTCGGGTAAGTCGTGGACCCAGCCGATGTACACGGGCTACACCGCGCGCGGCTGCACGGCTAACTTCAGCACCCCGGTGTCAGCGTGCGCGCAGGCCGAAGGCCCGATCGGTACGCTGCCCTGGTACGAGGAGAGCGGCCTTGTGTCAGACGGCGATCCGGGTCTCGCGTTCGGCCCTGCTCCCGGGCCCAACGGCTTCAGCTGGAGCAACGGCGATCGGCTCTACTACTCCAACCTGGCTTCGAACTTCCCGACCGGCGGTGGCTTCAAGGGATTCGAAGCCATCGCCGTCTCCCGCATGGACAACCCCACCTCGAGCAGCATCCTGAAGAAGAGTTCATGGATGAAACCCGTGGTGATTTCCAAGCAGTCGAACACCACATTCTCCGACAAGTCTCAGATCTGGGCCGACAACGCCGCATCCAGTCCCTTCTTCGGCAACGTGTACATCTGCTGGGCGATGTTCCAGGGCCAGGAGGTCAGCCCCTTCGCCGTCCCGGCCGCGCTCCAGGTGGCCGTCTCCCACGACGGTGGCGCCACATGGACGCAGCACCAGATCTCGGCGGCCGCCAACAACGGCCAGCGCCAGCCCCCTGACGGCTGCACCATCCGTACCGACAGCCTGGGCAACGCATACGTCTTCGGCATCGGATCCGTGCAGTCAGCGGGCGGGCAGTCCTTCGAGCTGATGTCGGTGTCCCACAATGGTGGCGCGACCTGGTCGGTCCCGGCGCCGGTCGTCGGTCCCGTCCACCAGCCGGGGATCTTCGACACCGTCCAGGGCCGTCCCGAGATCGACGGGATCGCCGGAGCCCGCAGCGACCTGGCCCCGGCACCCAGCGTCGACATCGCCAACGGCGCACCGACGGGCAATGGCGCTACCAACCACATGGTGATGAGCTTCGTCAGCAGCCAGGCGACCGCCGACGAGAAGCCCCATGTCTACTTCACGGAGTCGAGCAATCACGGCGGCAGATGGACAACTCCCCAGCAGATCGAAACCCCTGGGGACCGCGGCATCTACGCGGCGCCCGCCATCTCGCCCGACGGCAGCACCGTCTATGTCGTGTACAACGCCTTCACCACGCCATACCAGACCAACACGAGCAACCCACGAGACCTCGTGGGCGTGGTCATGCGGGGAACCGTGAACTCCGGTGTGACGGGGTCGTGGTCGACCCTCAACCGCGGCGCCACCGGTGACGCCCGCGGCTCCAGCGCCAACTCGCAGATCGCCGAGTTCCTGGGTGACTACGTGTACGCAGCCGCCACCAACACCTTCGGCGCCGCGGTGTGGAACGACACCCGCAATGCCCAGGACTGCCCTGCGGTCGACACCTACCGCGAGAACCTGCAGCTGGGGATCACACCGAACCCGAAGCCGGATCCGCCCACCTCGTGCGGGGCTACGTCAACGTTCGGCAACTCGGACATCTTCTCGTTCTCGAACGCGCCCTGACACTTCGTGACCAATGGGTCGCCGGCCGTTGGCCGCCGGCGACCCTTTGTCTTCTCGACCGACAGATGCGCACCTCGGTGACCTGCCTCCCTGAAATCGGTCCACCCCCTCTGGCCGACCTGATGCCCCGCCCGGACGCACCGCATCGCGCCCTAGCCCGAAGATGCCGTGACCCGGCCAAGCCTGCCCAGCACTCCGCACTCCGCCGGCGTCAGCCCAGCATCCTCGCGCAGTCGGGCGTCAACGCGGCGCTGCTCAGACGTGCCGCCACCTTCACCGATCCGGATGGCCGCCGAAATGCGCCGGGATCGACGGCCCGATTGCTGGGCATGCCACCGGGCGTAGCGGATCAGCATCGTGGCATTCCGAGCGGACCGTCCGCCCGCCGCACGGGCGCGGGCAACGGCGCAGAGCAGGATGATCTGCGCGCCGCTACCCGTGCGTTCGGCACAGCTGTCAGACGCGCCGAATCGGCGATCTGAACGAGAGAGCGGTAAAACTCAATACAATTGCTGGTCACCCTACGTGACGGCTCTCCACCCTGTCCCCGTCAAGGCATAGACAGGCTGATAGGGAGTGACGCCACAATCTCGTGATCATCTTGAGTGGCAGATCGAGTGGCAAATCGCGCTCGCGTGAGCCTGTTTCACGCTCGCTTCTGCTGGCGTGAGCTAGCGTCCTGCCAGGTCAGCCGCGCTGCCTGCAGCGATGCGATGGCGGATCAGGAAATGGTAAGGAGAAGGTCTACGGTTCGATTCCGTAAGGGGGCTCTGAGGTCATGGAGCTTTTTCGAACACGGAACTGAATACCTCGCCGACTTGGACGTGCCACTCGAGTGGCACTCGGAGTGTTGCCTGCGTCCGCTCCGGGTCTGCTGGTGAGGCGGTCCGAGCTCCTGACCTGGGCTGACAGAAACCTTGGAGCGTTTCCCGGGCGCGGAAGCGCTCCTGGCCGATCAGGGGGCGGGGGGACGGCCGTGTTTCTGCTCTTCGGCGTTCGTTCCGCGGCCAGTTGGTGCCGCGGTGGGGCGGCCCAGATCCCAGTCCGGATCACTTCGGCAGCTGCGGCGCCTTCACCTACGTCGTCTTCTGCGCGTCCATCACTGTGCGTGACCAGTTCCTGACGTGGCCGGCGCACGCGTACGGCTCTTGGTTTCAGGCGATAAGCGCAACGCCCTCTTCCGGATCCAGTTGGATCTTGGCCGGGAGGTGGCGGGATTGGACCAGATTTCGGACGCGGAACGGCAGCGGATTGCCGAGCTGGTGGCTGAGGGGGCGCCGCCGTGGAAATTGCTTCAGGAGATTAACCGGTCGCGGTATGCGATCAGGCGGGCAGTCATCGCGCTGCACCGGCCTGCGGGGCGCCAGCGCGAGCGGTCGCCGCTGCGGCTGTCGCTGGCCGAGCGGTAGGAGATCTCCCGGGGCCTGGCTGCGGGTCGATCGGTGCGGGCGATTGCTCGCGGGCTGGGCCGGGCGCCGTCGACGGTGTGCCGGGAGGTGGCGGCGAACGGAGGGCCTGACCGGTATCGGGCATGCGCGGCCGGCCGGCGCGCGGTCCGCAAGCTGCGGCGGCCCAAGCCGGCCAAGCTGGCGGCATGCCCGCGACTGCGCGAGGTCGTCGAGGCCAAGCTGGAACTACGCTGGTCACCGCAGCAGATCGCGGCCTGGCTCAAGATGGCCTACCCCGGTGACCCGGAGATGCGCGTGTCCCACGAGGCCATCTGCCTGTCGCTATTCATCCAGGCGCGAGGGGCGCTGCGCAAGGAGCTGTTCCGCTGCCTGCGCACCAGCCGCGCCCGCCGGCGGCCCCATGGGCTGACCGTGATGAACGGGCAGGGGCAAGATCCGCGGCATGGCCAGCATCTCCCAGCGGCCCGCCGAGGCCGCCGACCGGGCGGTGCCCGGGCACTGGGAAGGCGACATCGTGTTCGGCGCCAGCTACACCGCGATCGCCACCCTGGTCGAGCGGAAGAGCCGGTTCGTGATGCTGGTCCGCCTGCCCGGCGGCCACACCGCCGAGGCCGTCGCCGACGCCCTCTCCAGAGCGGTGATCACGCTGCCGGCGCAGCTGCGCCGGTCCCTGACCTGGGACCAGGGCAAGGAAATGGCCGAGCACGCCCGGTTCACCATGGCCACCCAAATCCCGGTCTATTTCTGCGACCCGCATTCACCATGGCAACGCGGCAGCAATGAGAACACAAACGGGCTGCTGCGCCAGTACTTCCCCCGCCGCACCGACTTCCGGGCGGTTACGCAGGGTGACCTAGACCAAGTTGCCGCCGAGCTCAACGGCCGGCCTAGACAAACCCTGGAGTGGAAGACACCATGTCAGGCACTGGACGAGGCGTTGCGATGACCACCTGAGCCCAAGCTCGATAGGTGCGTCAGTGCGGTGATTGCTGGCTGCCTGCGCACAGCGCGAGAACGTGCATTCTGTTGCGCCGACGATGTGGTGCGCTTTCAAGAGACCGCTGGCCCGGCTCCAAATTGCGGCTGCGGCTCAGCTGGCGGGTTCTGTGTTGGCGCGGTCGGCCACCGCGCGAGATGCTGACGACTACTGCCATGGCGCCACCTCCCTCGATCATGATCGCGAATCTTGATCTTGGCCAGCGCTGACCTTGATCGTCGTGATGCATAGGCGTTTAGTTGTAGTTCGGATCTGAGCGGGACTTGATGATGACAGAATCGGCGGAAGCGTGCAGATTGCAAGATCATTATCAGTTCGCAGGAATGTGGTGATTTCCAAGATCATCTGCTGTGCTGTCGCGGACTAGGTGAGCCAGTCTCAGGGTTACGGGGCCATTGGGCTCTTCAGTTCTCAGCAAGATGGGCCACTGTGTGGCGCTGCCGGCGAGGTAGCCGGGGCATGCCTCAGCGCCCGGGGCCACGGCGACGAGGCGGAACTCGGCAGGGGCGACGCATGCTTAGGTCGCGGTACTATCGCGAACCGCTGGAGGTTTGATGTCATTTCCCGACGTCGGCAATTATCCGATTTTTGCGGCGATGGCCGGGGCCGAGGGCATGCGCGCCGACGACGGTGAAAGCGGCGGTGACGGGGCAGATCATTTCGTTCACGCGGCCGGACGGACGTGTAAGAACTGTGACCAGCCGATCGAGAAGTACCAGCCCGCCCGGCGCAGAGGTGTCGATGACTGGGTGCACGACGTGTGCCCGCCGGTGTTCGACTCGTAGGCCCGTCGGCTCAGCCCCGTAGTCCCGGGCCTTGCCGGACCGTTGTCTACGCCTCAGGTGGTTAGGATGACCGACCTGGCCAGGTTGCGGGGCCGGTCCGGTTCCAGCCCGCGGGCGCGCGCCAAGGTAGCGGCAAGCAACTGCGCTCGGACCAGTTCAGCCAGCGGATCCTCCTGGCTCTGCCAGGTGACACCACCCGCGGCCGCTATCTCGTTGTCGAGGCCGGGCGGCAAAGGCCCGAACAGCCACACCACGCTCCGGGGGCTGGTAACTGCCGCGGGACCATGGCGATATTCCATGGCCGGGTACGCCTCAGCCCACATCCCAGCCGCCTCACGCAGCTTTAGGGCGGCCTCATTGGCAATCCCGACTGTCCATCCAGTGCCGAGAAACGTGAATTGATGGGCAGCCATCATCGCCGCCGGAATCGGCTCACTGAGCACACGCTCCGCGGCAGCCGCCGCCGGCCCGATGTCATGCCCAAGATGGGTACGCAAGAGGGCCAGCTCAGTCGTCGCAAAACGGGTCTGGACCACGGACTTCTCGTCTGCGAAGCTCAACTCGATCACCGAGTCTGCCGCCCTCGCCACGGGGCTGTCGGCCTGAGCGGTGATCGCGAGTGTCAATATCTTGCCGCGGAGCTGCGTCAACAGTCGCACCAGCTCGGTCGTCGTGCCCGAACGTGACAGCACCACAAGCCTGTCGTAACGCCGGCCCACTGGCATCTCAGAGGCTGCGAAGGCGTCAGTTTCGCCGTGCCCGGCGGCCTCTCGTGCCGCGGCGTAGGCCTGGGCCATGAACCACGACGTCCCGCACCCGGCTACGGCCACACGTTCCCCGCTAGCCGGGAGCAGCCCAGCCACTTGTGCGGCTAGCTCTTGGGCCTGGCGCCAGCAGGCCGGCTGGGAGGCCACCTCGAGCTCAGTGCTACCCGTGCTTGCCAGGCTCGCCTGCTCCCCCACTTCAATGCCCTCCTTCGGGCCGTTGTCCAGCGGGCGGATACAACCGCAGCGGCTCTGCGCTCAGTATTGCGCGAAATTGCTCAATCTAAGTGCAATCCTGCGCAAACCGCAGACGGCTGTCAAGGCTGGATCAAGCCTGCCCAGTGGCCGCGGCTGCGAGCCAGAGCCGCCGACTGGGCCGGGCGTCAGGTACGCCAAACCTCCACTCCAGCCCGCTCGAACGCGGCGACCTGCTCCTCGCTCGTAGCAGTATCGGTGACGAGGAGATCTACGGCATCCGTGGTGCAGATCTGGGCGAATTTGACCTTCCCGAGCTTGGTGCTGTCGGCTACGACGATCACCCGGGCGGCGCGCCGGACCAGCATCGCGTTCGTGAGCGCTTCCGAGTCGTTGTGTGTCGTGCATCCGGCAACCGGATCGAACCCGTCGACGCCGACGAAGGCAACGTCGATGTTGTACTCCTGAATGGTCCGCTCCGCGACAGGGCCGGACAATTCGAATGAGGCCGATCGCGCGATCCCGCCGGTCATCACAAGCCGGATGTTTGGCCGCAATGCCAGCTCAGCCCCGATGTTCAGCGCATTCGTGACGACGGTCATGTTTTGCCGGGTAGCCAGGGCACGACCTACCTCCATCGTCGTGGTCCCCCCGGTCAGCCCGACCACGGCACGGTCCTCCACAAGGCTTGCCGCCAGGGCCGCGATGCGTCTCTTCTCCGCCACCTGGGTCGTCGTCCGGTACCGGATCGGCAGCTCATACGCCAGCTCGGCGCGCAGTGCCCCGCCATGTGAACGTACGACGAGACCATGTTGCGCCAGCTGCGATAGGTCGCGCCGGATGGTGGCGGCGGAAACCCCCAGCGTCTCGGCGAGATCCGCGACTGCAGCAGTGGAGTCGGCTCCGACCAAATCCAAGATCATGCGAAGGCGGTCGGCCCTGTACCGCGGATGCGGCTGCAGTCGCCTGGCTTCGGGCTCAGCACGCGCACTCATGGCACCCGCTCCGCGAACGGCAAGCACAACTGGGCCATGTGCTCACTATCGCTCAGCCCGCCCTGCAGCATCCAGCACACAAGCAAGCGCCTGGCCGTGATCCTCCGCGTCATCGCACTCCTCAGACGGTTGGCGCGGATCCATCAGGCCACCTGATCGACAGCTTATCGGCTCCACGCTGAGTCGCTCCTGCGCACGGCTGACCAGCCATGATGACACCCGCGGGCCCCCTTCCACAGTGATCACCGGACTGGGCGGCCAGATGCCTCGTGGATACCATCGCAGCGTCCTCCGGCAGGCAGAAAGGTGCAGTTAGACATCAACTAGGACACCAAGCCATTTATGCTGAGGCACCGCATGGAACCGTTGACATTGATACGGAGCCTAACCTAAACTAACGCGAAACGATCATGATCACGCAGCTTTGCTTACTCCTCTAGCTCAATTGAACAGACTGTGCCAGCCGCCGCCTGCGCCGCAACACCTGGAGCACGTGGCGTGGCCACCAAGCTGAGCGTCATGACAGCGTCATGACTCAGCGCGTGCCGAGCGCCAGGAGGTCGTGTCTTGGCACAAAAGGGCAGCACACCTCGACTTCGAGCTGACGCCGAAGCTCGTCGATGAGAGTCGTCGACGCGCAAGCCCGGCACCTGCGAATGTTTGACTCAGCCTGAGGTCCTAGGAGGGATCGAGATGGCGACTTCAGCTACGACAAAGCGGCGAGCGTTTGGCGTGTCTACAGTGTTCGGTGTCGCGCTGCTGCTCGCCGCGTGCGCCACTTCGTCGAGCGGGCAGTCTCCTTCTGGTAACGCCTTCTCGCCGCACGCGTCGGTCCGCGGTCAGCACATCACCGTGCTCCTTCCGTACCCGGTCTCGCAGAAGATCCTCAAGCAATTCACCCAGCAGACCGGCGTCACGCTGACCTATGAGACCGCAGGCTGGGATAACGTCAAGGCAAAGCTAATCGTCGCGAACGAGGCACAGACATATATCGCCGACGTGACTGAGTTCGACTGGTCGTTTACCGGCCAATTCGGCGGCGGTGGCTGGTCTGAACCGCTGGAAAGCGCACTCGGGCCCACACTGATCAAGGACTTGGGTAACGTCAATCGCGCGTTCGATACCAAAGGACATACTTACGCCGCCTGTTACTCCAACGATTACCGTTTTCCCATCTACAATAAGAAGGACTTCGCGGCAGCTGGTATCAAGCAGTTTCCAAGCACATTCGCTGAGCTGGCCAGCGCCCTGAACACGCTCAAGCGCAGTAAGGCGGCTCCGTACGCGATGTCGCTGCCGCTAGGCGCAACCGAGGGCGGCGTCACCCCGTGGTACCTGCTTACCCTTGCGATGGGCGGTCACCTGTTCAACGACAAGAATCAGCCTGTGTTCGGAGCGCCCGGTTCGCCGGCGTATAAGGCGTTGCAATTCGAGATCACGGCGCGGAAGAACGGGTGGATCTCACCTGGTTCTGTCACCCTCGACGACACGGCGGCACTCAACAACTTTGAGGCCGGAGACGCAGCGCTCATGTTGGCCGCCGGTCCCGGCAATCTGCCGCTGGCCAACGATCCGAGTCAATCGAAGATCGCACCGAACGCCCAGGCCGCACTCATGCCGGGCGTCAGCGGACCAGGTGGCTCCTTCGGGCTGCCCGAGGGCCTGGCCATTCCGGTCACCGCCCAGCACAAGAACGCCGCTCTGGCGTTCGTCAAGTGGTGGCTTGAGCCGAAGATCCAGGTGGAGCTGTATAAGTCGGCCGGCTTCCTCCCCTGCAGGATCTCAGTGCTCCAAGGCCTTGCCCGGCAGGGTTTGCTGCAGGGAAGCCCCGCTGCTCTGCAGGAAATCAGTCACGTAGAGCCGCTCTTCCCCGCGGGAACGCCAATCTGGTATTCGAAGTTTGACACCGAAGCACAGGAACTGATCAACGCCGCGAATAGGGGCACGATGAGCGTGCAACAAGCCATCCAGAAGCTTTCATCGGATACCGCAAAGCTGGCAGGCGGTAGCGGTTCTTGAGCATTCGCGGGCTGCGTTCTACCGGCCGGCCGTGGACAGCCGCGGTACAAAGCGGCGAGTTCGGGCGATCGGGGTAGGGCATGCCGAGCGTGGCTCTGAAGGAACCACAGGCGGGGCAATCGGGGGCGCGGTGGCCTGCCCGGTCGGGCTTGTGGGGCGCTACGGCAGCGCGGGAGGAAGCAAGGCTAGGCCGCTGGCTGGTGCTTCCGGTCGCGGCAGTAACGGTTGCTCTGGTTATCTACCCCCTGGTGCTTGGTTTCGAGACCAGTCTCTACGCGGCAGGAAGTACCTTGAGCGCACGGGGCAACTTTGTGGGCGCCGGGAACTACGCGGAGGTCATCAAGGATCCCGCGACCATCTCCGCGGCGCTCCACACGTTGGAGTACGTGGGGATCTGCCTCGTACTCCAACTCGCCGGCGGATTGGTCACCGCGGTGGCCCTGCGTCGCGCGTTTCGCGGCCGCGGGCTCATGTTCGGCGTCCTGATCATGCCGTGGGCACTGCCATCGGTGGTCAGCGGGGTGCTGTGGCGTCGGTTCTTCGCGCCGGACAATGGATTGCTCAATAGTCTCCTGCTGCATCTTCATCTGATTCACAACGCGCAAGTCTGGATGGCGACCGGCTGGGCTATCCCATGGATCGCGGTGGTCCATGTTTGGGGCACCCTGCCGCTGATTACCCTTATCCTGCTCGCCGGGTTGCAGAGTATTCCCGACGAGGTTTACAGTGCCTCGGCAGTCGACGGCGCGACGCCTGCCCGTCAGTTCTGGCATATCACGCTGCCGCTCCTGCGCCCGGCGCTGGTAGTCGCGGCGATTATCGGCCTCGTGGATGCGGTAACCATCTTTGATGAGATCTATGTGCTCAACGGCATCGCGCTGAATACGTCATCGGTAGTGATGCAGGTTTACAACTTGATCTTCGTCCAGGCCGATTTCCCGCACGGAATCGCGTTCGCGTTTCTAATCGCGGCGTTCAGCGCCTTGTTGGCAGTCGTGGCCCTGATTGCCGCGCGACTCAGGCGGACTGCATGAAGCCCTCGCCAGCCGCCCGCGCGCTACGCACGATCGTTATCGTCGTGATCGCAGCGTGGTCGCTCGGACCGGTGGCGATCGGCGTGCTCACCAGCATCTCAAGCCAGAATGACGTGCAAGCAGTTCCGGCACGATGGTGGCCACACCAATTGAACCTCGATGCCTACCGGGCGATTGTGGGCGGTGTGCACTCGGCGGGAACCGTCGCGGGCTGCGTGGGGTGCAACACCGCTGCCGACGCCAGCGCATTCGGCCAGTCTTTGCTGAGCAGTGTTGAGGTGACGGCCGAGGCAACGTTGGCGACTTTGCTCGTGTCAGTAGTCGCTGGTTACGCCTTGAGCCGGCTGCGCTTTCGGGGCGGCAAGGTGCTGCTCTGGGCGGTCGTGGGGACTCTGGTCATCCCCCTATTCACCCTCGTCGTGGCTCTGTTCCGGATGATGGTGGAGCTACATCTCATCAATACTCAGCTCGGACTCGTCCTCGTCTACCTCAGCGCCGAGGCACCGCTGGCGATGTGGCTGCTCTATAACCACTGCCGCGACCTGCCACCGGAGCCGGAGGAGGCGGCTTTGATGGATGGATGCACCCGCTGGCAAGCGTTTCGCATGGTCGTACTCCCCCAGATGCGGTCCGGAATCGCGGCACTCGCGGCGATAGTAATGCTGCTGACCTATGGCCAGTTCCTGATCCCGCTGCTGCTGGGATCCACTCCGAGCACGACGCCGGTGACCGTGCTGATCACGGAGTTTGTCGGTAAGTACACCACCAATTATCCGATCCTGGCTGCGGCTGGAGTGATAGCAGTGCTACCGCCAGCGATTATCGCGCTCCTGCTCAATCGACATATTCGCGGCATGCTAAGCGGAGCGACCGGATGAACGCGGATAGCCCTGCGAACAGCATCGTTCTGGAATCGGTCCGCAAGGAGTTCCAGGGCGGCGTGGTCGCGGTCCGAGACATCAGCCTCGAGGTCGACCACGGCGAATTCATCGTGCTGGTGGGGCCCTCGGGCTGCGGGAAGACCACCACCCTGCGAATGGTCGCGGGACTTGAGGAGGTAACCGGCGGGGAGGTCCGCATCAACGGACGGGATGTCACCAGGTTGCCGCCGCGCAAGCGGGACATCGCGATGGTCTTCCAGAACTACGCCCTCTACGCGCACATGAACGTCCGCGGCAACATTGGGTTCGGCCTCAAAATGGCCGGCGTGCCGAAGAATGAGATCCGGGACCGCGTCGAGGCGGCGGCGAGGATGCTGGAGATCGTCAGCCTTCTTGACCGCAAGCCGAGGCAGCTCTCGGGCGGTGAGCGCCAGCGTGTCGCCATGGGCCGCGCGATTGTCCGCGAACCGGCCGCCTTTCTGATGGACGAGCCGCTCTCGAACCTTGACGCGAAGCTGCGGGTCGAGATGCGCGAGGAAATTGTCAACCTGCAGCGCCGTCTCGGCACGCCGACGCTCTACGTGACCCACGACCAGGTCGAAGCGATGACCATGGGTGACCGGGTCGCGATCCTGTGCCTTGGCGAGCTCCAGCAGCTCGGCCCGCCGGAGGAGGTGTATGAGAATCCGGCAAACCTCTTCGTCGCGACGTTCATCGGCTCACCGGCGATGAACGTCCTCACTGCGCGCTTGGAGTCCGAGGACGGCCACTGCGTCGTCTCCCTCGGCAACCAGCGGCTACCCGTTCCGCCGTCCGTGCTGGGGCGCCGGCCCCGGCTCGCCGACTACGGCGGACGCGAGCTGATCCTGGGCGTCCGTCCTGAGGACTTCCGGCCCGCCAACCACGGTCCTGGCGGCGACGAAGGTGTCGTTAGCGTCACCATCTCCCGAGCCGAGTCGCTCGGCTCCGAGCTGATCGTCTACTTCACGCTCGATGGCGTGGGCGAGCCGAGGGAAGGGGAGCCGGCTCCCGGGCCGGAGGCGATCGCCGCGATCCGCGATCAGGTCTCCATCGTGACAGCGGGGAAGCTGACCGCACGGCTTGGCCGCAATGCGCTGCCGCGGGAGGGAGGTCGCGCGGACCTTGCGGTCGACCTCGAGCACCTCTACTTCTTCGACCCGAAGACCGGCGCTGCGATTGTGCGGTGAGCAAGTTCGTGCAGACTGGGGAGACGCGATGAGCGGTCCGCATCCGCTAGATCCGCTCACGGCGGCCGAGGTGTGCCAAGCGACCGCGCTCATTCGCGATGCATCCAGCCCCCCGCTCGGGTCACGCACCCGGTTCGTCTTGGTTGAGCTCGCCGAGCCCGAGAAGGGCGCGTTCCTGGCCTGGAAGCACGGCGGAGCGCGGCCACCCCGCGAAGCGTTTGCCGTGCTGCTTGACCGAGACGCGTCGCACGGGGACGGCGCAACCTATGAGCTGACCGTGTCACTGACTGAGAGTCGGGTGGCGTCCTGGCGGCAGGTTCAGGGCATCCAGCCCCTGGCCGACGTGACCGAACTCGCCGAGGCCGAGGAGGCACTACGGGTTCATCCGGCGTTCCAGGAAGCCCTTGCCCGGCGTGGTGTGACCGACTTCACCACGGTTCAGGTCGATGCGTGGCCCGCGGGCAACTTCGGCCATGCCGAAGAGCTGGAGCGCAGGCTCGCTCGCGGACTGGCGTTCATCCGGCCCCACGGTGAACAGAACGAGTGGGCGCATCCCGTCGACGGAGTAATCGGCTTCATCGATCTCAACCGGCTTGAAGTACTGCGGGTGGAGGACCACGGTGTCGTGCCGATTCCTCCTGAACCTGGCGAATTCGGCCGCGATCCGAACGTTCGGACCGACCTGAAGCCTCTGGAGATCATCCAGCGAGACGGCCCTAGCTTCACCATTGATGGCAACGTCGTCGAATGGCAACGCTGGCATATCCACGTGGGCTTTACGGCTCGTGAAGGACTTGTGCTGAATGACGTCGGCTACCGCGACCAGGGGAGGCTGCGCTCGATCCTTTATCGTGCAGCCTTGTCCGAGATGGTCGTGCCGTATGGCGACCCTAGCCCGACCCATTTCTTCAAGAACGCGTTTGATGCCGGCGAGAACGGCGTTGGGATCGCCACGGTATCTCTGACCCTGGGCTGCGACTGCCTCGGCGAGATCCGCTACCTCGACGCCGTTCGCTGTGACGCTGATGGCCAGCCGGTCGAGATTAAGAACGCGATCTGCGTGCACGAGGAAGACGTGGGCGTTCTGTGGCGTCATGTTCAGTGGCGCACCGGAGTTGGCGACGTGCGGCGCTCACGCCGGCTCGTCATCTCAAGCTTCGCCGGCATCGGCAATTATGACTATGGATTCTTCTGGTACTTCTACCAGGACGGCACGATCGAGTACGAGGTCAAGCTGACCGGGGTGCTGTCAACTGGAGGCGTACCGCCCGGCACCCAGCCCGAGCACGGCGTCCTCGTCGCTCCCCAGCTCAATGCGATGCTGCATCAGCATTATTTCAATATGCGCCTGGACTTCGACGTCGACGGCCAGCGGAATACCGTCGAAGAGGTCTGGACAGAGTCGCTTCCGGCCGGCCCCGGCAATGCCCACGGCAATGCGTTCCGCGTCCGTCGGCGTGCGCTGAGATCTGAGCTGGATGCCCTGCGACGTCTTGATCCAGGTTCAGCACGGTACTGGGAGATCGTCAATCCCGCACTGCGGCACCGCCTCGGCGGACCGGTCGGTTACCGCCTTGTCCCCGGCGGGTACGCCGTTCCCTTCGCCCTGCCCGGCGCGCCCGTCCGCAGACGCGCGGCGTTCATCGACCACCACCTCGCCGTAACCCCCTACCGGCGCGAGGAACGCTATGCGGCAGGCGATTATCCCAACCAGCATCCGGGTGGCGGCGGGCTGCCCGAGTGGACGAGGGCCGACCGGCCTATCGTCGACACCGACATCGTTGTCTGGTACACCCTGGGCACCCATCACGTGCCGCGCCCGGAGGACTGGCCGGTCATGCCCGTCGCGACCGTCGGCTTCAAGCTCATCCCGGCGGGTTTCTTTGAGCGCAACCCATCTCTTGATGTACCCCCGCCCGCAGCCGAGCATCACGACGGCTCCCACGTTCCGGAGCAGAGATGACATCCATGACAACACTTGCCGCCCGCGTCGCGCTCGTGACCGGCGCCAGCCGTGGCATTGGCGCGTCGGTCGCGCGGTCGCTCGCCGCCGAAGGAGCGCTGCTCTCGCTCGTCTCGCGTGAGGCGAACACGCTCGGCATCGCGGACGCGCTTGCAACGCGCTGCGACGTGCGGGACCCGGCGCAAGTCGACGCGGCCGCCGCCGCGACAGCCGAGCGGTTCGGCGGCATCGACATCGTCGTCGCGAACGCCGGCGTGGGGGCCTACGGTGACTTCGTCAGCCTGGACCTGCGTGAACTTGATGAGATCATCGACGTCAACGTCAAGGGCCTGCTGTATACGGTGCGCTCGACACTCCCTTACCTAATGCGCAGCGCTGCCGCCGATCTGATTGTCATCGCCTCTGTGGCCGGGCAGGCCGGACCCGCGGGCGAGGCAGTGTACGCCGCGTCCAAGTTCGCTCAGGTGGGGTTCGTCCGGTCGATCGACCACGAGCTGTGGCACCGAGGCGTCCGATGCCAGATGCTCTGCCCCGGAGGCGTGGCTACCGACTTCGCGATGGGGCGCGGGCGCACCCCGGACGATCCTGATCTGGCCAACTTCATGACGCCGGATGAGGTGGCACAACTTGTTATCCAGACACTTCGCCGCCCCCGCACCCACCGCGTACTTGAGGCCAACATGCTGCCGATGGCCGAGGATTCCATGGGCTGAAGACGAGCCTGACCGATCGTCGACGGTTCTGCGCGAAGCGTCGGTTCTATGCCAACCGAGAAGGGCAGTCATTTATGGGAAAGCGCATCACGGTAATCGGAGGTGGCAGCAGTAGCTTCGTGCCCCCGCTTATCCGCCGGCTGATCGAGTCCAGCTTGCTCACCGATGCCACGCTGACGCTGATGGACACCAACGCGGAGCATCTGGAGGTCATGGCAAAGCTCGCGCAGCAGGTCGTCGAGAGCGAGGACAGCAACCTGCAGATACGCAGCTCGACCGACCGGCGGGAGGCGCTGACCTATGCCGACTTCGTGATCTGCGCGATCTCCGTGGGCGGCATGGCGGCCTGGGAGAATGACATGGAAATCCCGGGCCGTCACGGTCTGATCATGCACGTGGCCGACTCGATCGGACCTGGCGGCATCATGAGGGCCCTGCGCAACGTCCCGGTTCTGCGGGACGTGGCGCGCGATGTCAGCGAAGTTGCGCCCGATGCCTGGATCTTCAATTACACCAACCCGACCGCGGTCGAGGCTCGCGCCATGCTGACGGTTCCCGGCGTCAAAGTGACCTCCCTATGCTCGTGCAACGGCTACGTGAGCAGCGCCGAGTGGCTCGCCTTCGAGGCCGGGGTTACGCCTGACGAGATCGCCATGCCGCCGATAGTAGGAGGCCTCAACCACTGCGCTGCCGTGACCGACCTGCGGTTGCGGGACGGCAGCGATGCTATGCCGCTTGTGCGCGCTAAGGCAACGAACCCGGTCATGAAGTGGGCCCTGGACGTCTACGGCGTCATGCCCTACTGCTGGACGCATTGGGTCGAGTTTCACCCGGGCCTGCAACGGCTCGACGAGCCCTACCGGGGCACCGCGCAGGGCGTAAAGATGCGCTACGGCATCCGGACCCATGAGATGGCCGAGCAGCGTGCCCGTCCCGCCGAGCTGGCGGAACTCGCACGGCGCTGGACAGCGCCAGGCGCTGGCCCGGTCCGGCTCGCGGACCTGCCCATGGGCGATGAGGACCAGGGTATCGAGGTCATCGACATCATCGAGGCGGTCATCGGCAACCGGCACGAGATCTACACCGTCAACACGGTCAACGCGGGCGCGATACCCAACCTGCCCGCCGACGCCGTCGTGGAGGTATCGGCAGTGGTCGACGCCTATGGTGTGCGGCCGCTGCACACGGGCCCCCTGCCCGAGAATCTGGCCGCGCTCCTGCGGCAGTACGTCAGCCTGCAAGAGCAGATGGTCAGGGCGGCGCTGAGCGGCGATCGTGACGAGGTTCTCCGGGCGCTGCTGCTCGACCCCACCACGCAGGCAGTGCTGGACGTTGATCAGATTGCGAAGCTGTGTGACGAACTGCTGGCGGCTAACGCCGACTTCCTGCCGTTGTTTGCTAGTGGCTGAGCGCCGCACATGGAAGAGCTGCAGATCTTCATTGACGGCCGCAAGGTTGCGGGCGCAGGGCAGCGGCGAACGCAGGTGATCAACCCAGCCACCGGGGAGACGTTCGCAACGGCGCCTGTCTGCGGAGCGGACGACGTCAGCGCCGGGTTCGCGTCGGCGTCCGCTGCTCTCGAAGTCTGGCGGAACACCACTCCGGCAGAGCGCAGCCTGGCTCTGCTCAGAATCGCTGACGCGATCGAGGCCCGGGCGGACGAACTGACAGCGGTGGAATCGCAGAACACCGGCATGCCCTTGACCCCGGACTACGATGACATTCCCGGGATGGTGGACCAGATCCGGTTCTTCGCGGCGGCGGCGCGGATGCTCGAGGGGCGCTCCGCGGGGGAATATCTTGCGGGATTCACCTCATGGATCCGTCGCGAGCCGATCGGCGTGTGCGCCGCGGTGACGCCGTGGAACTATCCGATGTCGATGGCGACCTGGAAGTGGGCGCCGGCACTTGCGGCCGGCAACACCATGGTGCTCAAGCCGTCGGAGACCACACCGGTTAGCACCCTGCTGCTCGCGGAGATCATGAGCGAGTTCCTGCCGCCAGGGGTCTTCAACGTCGTCACCGGTGACCGGGACACCGGCAGGCTGCTCGTCTCGCACCCGGTTGCGCAGATGGTGTCGATCACCGGCAGCGTCCGGGCCGGCAAAGAGGTGGCAGCCGCCGCGGCGACCAGCTTGAAGCGCGTGCACCTTGAACTTGGCGGCAACGCGCCGGTGATTGTCTTCGACGACGCCGACCTGGGCAAGGTAGCCGGCGAGATCGCCACCGCGGGTTACTTCAACGCCGGGCAGGACTGCACCGCCGCGGCCAGGGTCCTGGCCAGCCCTGACGTTTATGGTGATCTGGTCGAGGCGCTGGCCGAGCAGGCCGGCGCCCAGCGGATCGGGTCCCCAGACGCCGACTTCGGCCCGTTGAACAACGCTGCGCAGCTGGAGTGGGTCTCCGGTCTCATCGAGCGGCTGCCCGGCCACGCACAGGTCGTGGCGGGCGGCACGCGCGCGGGAAGCCGGGGATATTTCTACGAAGCGACAGTCGTCGCCGCGCTCCAGCAGCGCGATGAGATCGTTCAGTCTGAGATATTCGGGCCGGTCATTACCCTGCAGCGGTTCAGCGATGAGGACGAGGCGGTCCGCTGGGCGAACGACACCGAGTACGGCCTGGCGGCATCCGTCTGGACCTCCGACCACGGGCGCGCGATGCGGGTCGCCGCAGGGCTGGACTTCGGCTGCGTCTGGATCAATACGCACAACAACATGACCGCCGAGATGCCGCACGGCGGCTTCAAGCACTCCGGGTACGGCAAGGACTTGTCGATCTATGGGTTCGAGGACTACACCCGCATCAAGCACGTGATGTCGTCGCTGCAATAGCGAGCGGAGGGCCGACAGTGAGCTCTGCCGAAGCGACCGTCGTGGTCACGCTGGACATCGGCGGCAGCGCCGCGAAGGCCAGTGCTTATGATGCCGCACGCGAGGTCTGCCTCGGCAGCACCGCCGTTCCGTACCCGCCGAGTACCGGCCAGGATCCGGGCATGTTCGATCCGGATGGCTTGTGGTCGGCCGCAGTCGGCGCACTGCGCGACCTGCGGCAGCTCGCCGGCGAGCCCGCCGGCCGTTACCTGGCTATCACGGTCAGCGCGATCCGGATCCCGTTCGTGCTGCTCGACGCCCAGGGCAACGCGGTTATGCCTGGCCTCCTCAACCGAGATCGTCGGGCAACGCCGCAGGTCGCTGGCCTGACTGCAGCAATCGGTGCCGATGAGTTGTACGGGATCACCGGCCACTGGCCGGCGCCTGAGTTCGGCTTGCCGAAGCTGCTGTGGGTCCGCGATCAATACCCGGACGCGTGGCGCGCTACCCGGACGGTGCTGCAGTTGCACGACTGGTTCGTCTACCGGCTGTCCGGCGTGCTGGCCAGCGAGCGGTCCTCGGCGGGGATGAGCCAGATGATCGATGTCCGCAATGGCGGCTGGTCCGCTGGAGTGCTGGCCGCGCTGAACATCCCGGAGTCGCTGCTGCCCGAGCTGCGCCGGGCCGGGGCTCCGGCCGGACGCCTGCTGCCCGATGTAGCCAGGGCGAGCGGGTTCGCTGCGGGAACGCCGGTGCATTTCGGCGGCGGCGACACCCACATGTCCGCCCTATCGGCGCAACCGGCCCAGCAGGCGCGGCCCGGGCCATCCCCGGTCTGCCCCGTGGTGGTGGCCGGCACGACCGCGCCCGCCCTGTTGCCAGTGCCGACTTCCCGTCTGGCCGACGGCCCCTATGCCTTGTTCCCGCTTCTGGTGAGCGAACACGTCGTGGCAGATATGTCAGCGCTGGAGGCAAACGCGGGCCCGACGGGAATGGTCGCCGACCTGCTGACAGGTCTTGACGACCGGAGCGGCGACGACCTCCGGCGCGAACTGGAGAGGCGGGGCCTGGCCCTGACCGGCGGCAGCGGCGACGACGAGCTGGTCGTTCTGAGCGGCAACCCGTTCTTCGGCCCCGATGGGTGGGCGTCGGTACCGCCGCCGACGGTCGTCGGGCTGCGCGACTGGCATAGAGGCAGCGACGTCCACCGGGCGTGCCTGCGGGGGACGTGCTACTCCATCCGGTCGATCCTCGACTGCCTCACGCAGCGGTCCGGCGCACGACCCGGGCCGGTGGTAGCCACCGGCGGGATGAGCCGCAGCGCCGAGTGGGCTCAGATGCTCGCCGACATCACTGGTGAGGACGTGATCGTGTCACCGCTCGACCAGATCGCTGGGCGGGCAGGAGCGCTGATCGTTATTGGCGCCGCGACGGCCCCTGACACCACTTTCCATCAGCGCACATTTACGCCCACCGCCGAGCTGGCAAGCAGGTACGCAACCGGATCGGCCAGGTACCGCGAGCTTTACCAGGCCGCGCAACGCGGTTCACAAAGCAGGCTGGAAAGCAATGTTCGCCCTCGTTAGCGCGGCAATCAGGACGGGCGCCGCTGAGGCCCTGGCGGCGGAGCGGTCCTGGGAGCTGCGACATGTCCGCTCAGTGCGCGATGCGGTGGCGGCGATGCCGCCCCAGCGGCGGGCGTCGGTCCGAGCGCTGATCGTGGAGACCGAGCAGGTCGGCGAGGACCTGCTCGGCCAGCTGCCCGAGCTAGAGCTGATCGCCTGTCTGAGGTCCGACCCGGTGAACGTGGACTTGGGTGCAGCGACGGCGCGCAACATCCCGGTCCTGCACACTCCGGGTCGCAACGCCGAGGCCGTCGCTGACTTCACGCTCGGCCTGTGCCTGGCAGCGGTGCGCAGCATCGCGATATCCCATCATCAGATCGTGTCCGGCGAACTGACCACGTCACAACCTTCCGCCGGCGCGCATGCGCCGGCGGACGACGTGATCTGGCGGCCAGAAGACCCTCAGGCACCGGTTCCGTATGTCCTGTTCAAGGGGCGCGAACTATCCGGCCTGGTGGTCGGGGTGGTCGGGTTCGGGTGGGTCGGCCAGGCGGTGGCCCGCCGGTTCGCCGGGCTGGTCCGCGAGGTGCACGTTGCTGACCCCGCCGTGGCGGCGGAGGTAATCAGCGAGCGAGGCTACATCCCGGCGACGCTGGCCGAGCTGCTCGCCTCAGCCGACGTAGTCACTATTCACGCCCGGAGCGCAGCCACGGTCGTAGGGCGGGACGAGCTGCGCCGGATGAAGCGGGGCAGCGTTCTCATCAACGCGGCCCGTGCCACCGTGCTGGACTACGACGCGTTGCTGGAATCGCTGGATTCTGGGCACCTCAGGGCCGCCGCGCTCGACGTATTCCCCGAGGAGCCGATCCCGGGCAGCAGCCCGCTGCGCAAGCAGCGCAACCTGACGCTTACTCCCCACCTCGCCGGATCGACCGCAGACGTGGTCAGCCGGCAATCGGAGATCCTTCTGGCGGCGGTGCGGGGGCTCTATCACAGCAACGCGTCCGACAGCAGTTGGGCTTTGCTGCCGGTCCGCAATCCCGAGGTGCGCCCTCTCTGGAAGGCTGCCGGATGATGCCCTCGCGAGTATGTTGGGCTGCTGTGCTGCCTGCGTAGATGAACCTAAGCTGCGAAGCCATGGCTGACTGGATTTTTCAAGGCAACCCCCGGACTACGATCTGGACGCTTCCGTGGCCGCGTCCCGACAGCAGTGGTGGGGCACGCCGCGGTACCGGGACCGGATGGCGGTCGACGACCGGGTCTGGCTGCAGGTCGTGGGGCCGAAAGACCCTGGCATCTACTACGTCGCGACGATCGTTTCTGAGACCTACGAGCACCCTGTTCAGCCATCTGACCCCGCGCACTTCCGCTGGCGGACCGACATCCGGCTCGACTACCGCATCCGCCCGCCGCTGTTCAGGTAGGAGCTGCTCGAGGACGTCCAGCTCGGAACGTTCCGCCCGTTCCGCGGCTTCCAAGGATCGAACGTGCCAGTGCCGCCAGACGTCGCGGCCGCCCTGGCCGCGCGAGCGGCACCGCGCCTCGAGCCCGTGCCGCTCAAGAACGGATGAGGCCTCGTCACTGACGGTCGGCATCCCGGCAACGTCTATACAAGGTTGGCCTGGAGCGCGAGGCGGGCCAGATCAGCGCGCCGCCGAGATCCGGTCTTATCCCGGATGCGATCGAGGTGGGACCGCCCCCTCGTCGATGTGCACCACGTCGGTTTTCTCTGGTGCCAGCCGCAGCCCCAGCGGGGCGAGCACGGCCGCCACCTCCTCCCGCAGTTCCTCCGCGTGATGCCGGTCACCCGACACCATCAGGATAAAATCGTCGGCGTAGCGGATGAACTTGTGGTTCGCTTTGCCGTTCCGCCTGCGCTTGGCCCGCTGCCATCCGGTTCCCATCTCCTGCCGCCATTGCCGGTCGAAATGATCGTCCAGCGCTGACAGGGCAATATTGGATAGCAGCGGTGAAAGAATCCCGCCTTGCGGGGTGCCGGTGTATGTTTCTTCCCTGGTCCCGAGTTCCGTGAGGACCCCGGACTTCAGGAACGCCTTCACCAGCGCGCACATGCGCTTATCCTTGATCCGTGCCCGCAGCCGGCTCATCAGCGCCGT
>WNFC01004911.1_pt1 | contig 32606 bp, 28 predicted proteins | sample 5400541 | NCBI WGS metagenome assembly WNFC01 (sample SAMN13153342, study PRJNA577476) | soil metagenome | isolation source: 120 cm saprolite under Douglas fir tree site 2 hole 2 replicate 1 | place: USA:California | collected 2015-04-18
CCGACGCGGGCCCCTCCTGCTGCGATAAATCTTTCCCCGGTTGCCCGGGCGCATGCGGTATTAGCCGAAGTTTCCCTCGGTTATCCCCCACAACAGGGCAGGTTCCCACGCGCTACTCACCCGTGCGCCACTCCCCAGAAGGCCGAAGCCCTCAGGAGCGTTCGACTTGCATGTGTTAAGCATGCCGCCAGCGTTCGTTCTGAGCCAGGATCAAACTCTCATGTTAATCCCAGCCAATCCATTCATGAACTTGCATGATTGGATCGACTCAAATAAGGGCCGCCAAACGCTCGAACCTAAGAGCGCGAACGTACAGCGACACTTACGCCGCCGCCCGCGCATCCCTTCCTTCTCCCACAATTCCAATCAACAATCGCCTGCGCCCGAGGGCACGTCCGGGCTCACCGCGAACAGCAGCTGATGCCACATTCTCGCCGAAACCGGACCGCCACGACCCACAAGGGGTCCGGGCGAACGGTTAAGATAGTGCCCCTTTGATGGTCTGTCCAGCACCGGATGAACAAAAATTCAGCGGGGCTCGACGGCGGCCCCAACCCTACCACACGTCACCCGATTCACCAGAGGCCAAGCGAGCGCAGCTCGGCGATCAGCCGCTCCGGCATCGCGCTCGCCGCCGCGTCGTGCATTTGCCAGCCGCCCGGCGCGTCGGGCGGCGCGTCGGCCGGCGAGAGGTAGCGCCAGCCCTGGAACGGCCGCCACGGCCGCCACAGCGTCGCGACCAGCTCGGGATCGACCTCGATCAGGCAATAGCCCCGCCCCTTCTCGTCGCGCTCGCCGCGCAGCCCGGTGATGCGCTGGCGCACCCGGATCTGGCCGCGGATCACCCAATAGATCGAGCCGCCGCCTAGGACCGCCGCCGCGCGGCGCGGCTGGTTGCGGGTATAGACCCAGCTGCCGCCATGCTGCTCGATGCGCGCGGCGCGCACCCGGCGCAATTCATCGATATCGGCGATGCCGACCGCCATCTTCAACAGGTGCAGCGGCTCGGCGGCACTTGCCGCGGCGCCGGACAGATCATCGGCCGGAATTTCCCCCGGCATCAGCCCGTCCCGTCCGTCGCCGGCGCTCGGGCGGTCGGCTCATCGACCGGCACCAGCGCGATCACCTCGGCCCCCTCCTCCACGAGATCGCCCGGCGCGTAGTGCACCGCGGCGACGATGCCGTCGCGCGGCGCGGCGATCGTGTGCTCCATCTTCATCGCCTCGACGACCATCATCGCCTGGCCCCGGCGGACCCGATCGCCGGCCGCCACCAGGAGCTGCACGACCCGACCCGGCATCTGCGCGGTCAGCCGCCCGACGATCGCCTCGACATCGGGCGGCGGCATCAGCGGGTCGACCTCCTCGATGATCCAGCTCTCGCCTTGGGCAAACACGGCCAGGGTCGCGCCATGTTCGAGAACGCGCACCGGGAGCTTCACGCCATCGAGGGCGACGGGGAGGCGCCCGTCGGCCCCGCGCTCGGCTTCCGCCGCCATCAGGCGCTCGCCGAGGCCGAGCTGCCAGCCCCGGCTGTCGCGCTGCGCCAACACGGTCCATTCCTCGGCGCCGCAGCGGAAGCAGAGGCTCTGCGGCGCCGCAGCGAGGTTGAGCCGCCAGCCAGCGACCGCGGCCCACGGGCTGAACCGGTCGGCCCCGGCCGGCGTGGCCACCGCCTCCTCGCGCGCAAGAAGGCGGTGGAGCGCCGCCGCAGCGCGCGCCAGCTCGGGCACGGGGCCCGGCGGCGCCAGCACAGCCTCCCGGCGCCGCTCGATAAAGCCGGTATCGACCCGGCCCGCGGCAAAATCCGGGTCGGCGACAATGCGCGCCAGAAAACCCAGATTGGTCGTCACCCCGAGGAGCGCGGTGTCGGCAAGCGCCCGGTGGAGCCGGGCGCGGGCGGTCGCGCGGTCCTCGCCCCAGGCGATGATTTTGGCGATCATCGGATCGTAGAACGGGCTCACCCGATCGCCTTCCCGCACCCCGCTATCGACCCGCACCCCCTCGCCCTCCGGCAGATGCAGCGCATGGAGCGTCCCGGTGGACGGCAGGAAATCGTGCGCCGGGTTCTCGGCATAGAGCCGCACCTCGATCGCGTGACCGTTTAGCGTGATTTCCTCCTGGCGCCGCGGCAGCTTCTCGCCGGCGGCGACCCGCAACTGCCATTCGACGAGATCGATCCCGGTCACCATTTCGGTCACCGGATGTTCGACCTGGATCCTGGTGTTCATCTCCATGAAATAGAACGCATCGCCGGCTTTTTTATCGGTCGGGACGATGAACTCGACGGTGCCGGCGCCGACATAGCCGACCGCGCCCGCCGCGGCGAGCGCCGCCTTCCCCATCGCCGCGCGCCGCGGATTACTGGGTCCCTGGTCGAGCCCAGAGGCCGGCGCCTCCTCGACAATCTTCTGGTGACGGCGCTGGATCGAGCAATCGCGCTCGAAGAGATGCACGGCGTTGCCGTGCGTGTCGCCGAACACCTGCACCTCGACATGGCGCGGCGCCGCGAGATAGCGCTCGATCAGCATTCTGTCGTCGCCAAAGGCGCCCATCGCCTCGCGCCGCGCGCCGTCGAGCGCCGGGGCGAACTCGCCGGCCGCAGCGACGATCCGCATGCCGCGCCCGCCGCCCCCGGCCGAGGCCTTGATCATCACCGGAAAGCCAATCCGCTCGGCCTCGGCGAGCAGCCTTCCCGCATCCTGCTCTGCGCCGTGATACCCCGGCACGACCGGCACCCCATGCGCCTCCATCAGCGCCTTCGCCGCCGCTTTCGAGCCCATCGCCCGGATCGCCTCCGGCGACGGGCCGATAAAGACCAGCCCCGCTCCCGCGCAGGCCTCGGCAAATTCGGCATTCTCCGAGAGGAAGCCGTACCCCGGATGCACCGCCTCGGCGCCGCTGTCGCGCGCCGCCGCGATGACCGCGGTGCTATCGAGATAGCTCTCGCGCGCCGGCGGCGGGCCGATCAGCCGTGCCTCGTCGGCGAATGCGACATGCAGCGCTTGCGCGTCGGCCTCCGAATAAACCGCGACCGTCCCAATCCCCATCCGCCGCGCCGTGCGGATGATGCGGCAGGCGATCTCGCCGCGATTGGCGATCAGGATCTTGGCGAACATGCCGGTTCCTGTCGTCCCTGCCCGGCTGCAAAGCCGCTCTGCGTCCTTCGAGACGCGCCCTCCGGGCGCTCCTCAGGATGAGGTAAGTTTATGATGGCATTAAGAAAGAACCTCATCCTGAGGAGGCCGTGAAGCGGCCGTCTCGAAGGACGCACTTTGCCTATCCAACCAGCCATTTGCCGCCGCCCTCACATCCGGAAGACGCCGAAGCGGCCCGCACCCCCGGGCGCGGTCCCACCGGACCACGCCTCGATCGGCGCGTTGAGGCTCGCCGAGATCGACAGCGCCAGCACCAGCCTTGTCTCGGCCGGGTCGATAATGCCGTCGTCCCACAGGCGCGCGCTGGCGTAATAGGGGTGGCCCTGGGTTTCGTATTGGGCGCGGATCGGCGCCTTGAATGCCGCCTCGTCGTCTTGGCTCCATTCCCGCCCGCGCGCCTCCATGCCGTCTCGCCGCACCTGCGCCAAGACCGAGGCCGCCTGCTCGCCGCCCATCACCGAGATCCGGGCGTTCGGCCACATCCACAAAAAGCGCGGCCCATAGGCCCGTCCGGACATCCCGTAATTGCCGGCGCCAAAGCTGCCGCCGATGATCACGGTGAATTTCGGCACCCCCGCAGTTGCCACCGCGGTCACCATCTTGGCACCGTCCTTGGCGATCCCGGCATTCTCGTATTTCCGGCCGACCATGAAGCCGGTGATGTTCTGCAGGAAGACGAGCGGCACCCCGCGCTGCGCGCACAGTTCGATGAAATGCGCGCCCTTCAGCGCGCTCTCGGAGAAGAGGATGCCGTTATTGGCGACAATGCCGACGGGATAGCCCCAGATCCGCGCGAAGCCGCACACCAAGGTCGGCCCGTAGAGCTGCTTGAACTCGTCCAGTTCGCTGCCGTCGACGATACGGGCGATGATTTCGCGCACCTCATAGGGCCGGCGCACATCGTCGGGGATGATCCCGTAGATCTCCTCTTCCGGGTAATCGGGTTCGTGCGGCGTCTCAAGAACGGGCGGTATCGTCTTGACATAATTTAGGTTACCGACGATGTGCCGAGCGATGCCGATGGCGTGGCGATCGTCAAGCGCGTAATGGTCGGTGACCCCGGAGACGCGGCTGTGCACATCGGCGCCGCCCAGATCCTCGGCGCTGACGACCTCGCCGGTCGCAGCCTTCACCAGCGGCGGGCCGGCGAGAAAGATCGTGCCCTGGCCCTTGACGATGATGCTTTCATCCGACATCGCCGGGACATAGGCGCCGCCCGCCGTGCACGAGCCCATGACGATAGCAATCTGCGGCACGCCCTGCGCCGACAGGTTTGCCTGGTTGTAGAAGATCCGGCCGAAATGCTCGCGGTCCGGGAACACCTCGTCCTGCGCCGGCAGGAACGCGCCGCCCGAATCGACGAGGTAGAGGCAGGGCAGCCGGTTGTCTCGGGCGATCTCCTGGGCGCGCAGATGCTTCTTGACGGTCATCGGGAAATAGGTGCCGCCCTTGACCGTCGCGTCGTTGGCGATGACGACGCATTCGCGGCCGCTGATCCGCCCGATCCCAGTGACGATCCCGGCCGCCGGCACCGCGCCATCATACATGCCATAGGCGCCGAAGGCCGAGAGTTCGAGAAAGGGCGACCCCGGATCGAGCAGCAACCGCACCCGCTCGCGCGCCAGCAATTTGCCGCGCCCCTGATGCCGTTTGCGCGACGCTTCGTCGCCGCCCTCCCCGATTGCCGCCGATTTGGCGCGCAGGTCCGCGACAAGCGCGCGCATCGCCGCTTCATTGGCGCGGAACGCGTCGGAGCGGCGGTCGAGCGCGGTGGGGATGACGGGCATCGCCCCCGCACCTTATCGCCGCATCCCGGACGGGCAAGCGGAAATGGCCGGTGGCCCGCCCAGCCTTACCGCAGCCGTGGCGTTACGCCTCTTCGCGCGCGCGGTCGATGACGCGCTTGGCCGCCTATGTCAGAAAGCCCGAGCGCGTGAACCCGTGCGCCTCGGCGTAGCGGTCGATTTGCGCGAGCACGTCCTCGTCAATCCCGCGGATTTCATGATCCGGGCAGTGAGCCGAGCCGGACCGTGTCGGTTGTGACGAAGGCGCGATCGGGAACCCTGCTTTGTTCGGGACCGTTGAAGGGCATGCCAGGGAAACCCTGGCGCAAGCGGGGCATAGAGGCCGATGAACAGGGCTCTGATCGGGCTTCCGGCGCTTGCCCTCGCGGGCGCCTGCATCGGCGGAGTGGCCCACGCCCTGCCGGCAGGACCGCCGCGCGCCGCGACCACCGCGGCGCAATCGGGGCCGGTTCTGCCGGCTCGTGCGCATCACCGCTACCAGCACGCCGCAGACCCGGCGCCCGCCACGGCCGGTTCCGGGGGGGTCAAGCCCGGCCAATGGGAGTTCACCACGCGGCTAGACGGATTCGTGAAGCCGCCGGGATCGCAATCGCCGCCGACGCCATCCCCACAGACGCAATCCCCACAGGCGACCCAATCGCTGAGCGGCAGTGCCGCCACCTACCTCAGTTGCATCCAGTCCGACCGGCCGGTGCCGTTCCAGTTCGACGGCGCCCAGTGCAAGCTCGACAGCCGGGAACGCCAGGGTCCGCGCGTCACCTGGTCGATGACCTGCACGAACCCGCAAGGCGCGGTCCGCTCCGACGGCACGGCGCAGTATCACGGCGACACGATGGATGCGACGCTGATCAACCACTTTCCCGCCGCCAACGGGACCGTGACAGACCTGACCCAGCGCATCACCGGCCGCTACATCGGGGCGTGTCCGCAAATGGCGCAAGGCGCGCCGCCCCCGCCGCGCCCGAGTGCTCCGCCGGAGGCTGCCGCGAATGCCGCATCGGGCGGCTCCGCTCAATGGGTCGAGCCGCCGGCCGCAGCGGGGGGCGCCAAACCTCCCGCCGCCGCAGCCGGCACCACGCCGTCCACCGCCCCAGGGGATGCCAAACCGTCCGCAGCGTCCAGGCAGGAGGCTGCGACCGCCGCGCCAGCCGAGGCGCGTCCCCCGCCGCGAACCCGCTACGCGCATCATCGCCGCCACTACTACCGTCGTTATTACGGCTACGGCGGCGGAGCGTCGCCCGGCGGTGGTGGGCTTTTCGGGATCCGGATTCCGTTTCTGGGCAGCCTCTGAGCCGCGCGATTGCGCCGGCTTCTATCTGCCCTTGCGCTTGCGGGCCTTGCGGGCGGCATAGCGGGCGTCGCGCGCCGCCTGCTTTTCCGCTTCCTCGGCGGCTTCCCGCACGGTGCGCTCGGCGAATTCCACATCAGCGGCCTCTTTCTGGGCCTGCAGCTCGGCCGCAATTCGGGCGGCCTCGGCGGCCTGCGCGGCGGCGAGGGCCGCAGCCTGACGTGCTCGCTCGGCCAGTTTGGCGGCCTTGCGCTCAGCCTCGCGGGCAGCGCGAGCGCTGGCGATCGCCTCCCGGGCCGCGCGCCGCTCGGCGGCCTCCGGACTGTCGGCCGCAGCCTTCGCTTTGGCCGCCCGCTCCAGTAGGGCCTTCTTGGCGTTTGCGGCGGCGCTCAGACGATCGGCAATACTGGTGTTTTTAAGGCTGTTCATTGGTACCTTTATGGGCTCCGTTGCGGCTGATGGACCAGGCTTCTAGCACGGCACCTGGTTTTCGGTCGACTATTCGGAACCGGAAATTGGCTGGGATAACGCGCCAAATGGACCCAAGCATCGATGACAGCCGATCTCGCGCGCCTCGATGATGCCGCCGCGCTGGTGCGCACGGTGGTGCCGGCGACCCCGCAATATTGCTGGCCGCTCCTGTCGCGCCGGACCGGCGCCGAGCTCTGGGTCAAGCACGAGAACCACACCCCGATCGGCGCCTTCAAATTGCGCGGCGGCCTGGTCTATCTCGACGAGCTGCGCCGCGCACAGCCGCAAATCCGCGGCGTCATCACCGCGACCCGCGGCAATCACGGGCAAAGCATCGCGTACGCTGCCGCGCGGCTCGGCCTGGCTGCGACGATCGTCGTGCCGCACGGCAACAGCGTCGAGAAGAACCGGGCGATTGAGGCCTTTGGCGCCACCCTCGTCGAAGAGGGCCATGATTTCCAGGCAGCCTACGAATACGCGATGGCGCGCGCCTCGACCGACAACCTCCACCTCGTGCGCTCGTTCGACCCAGCGCTGGTGCGCGGCGTGGCGAGCTGCGGCCTCGAGCTGTTCCGCGCGGTCGACGGGCTCGATACCGTCTATGTGCCGATCGGGCTCGGCAGCGGGATCTGCGCGATGATCGCGGCGCGCGAGGCCTTGGGAGAGACCGCCGAGATCGTCGGCGTCGTCGCCGCCAACGCGCCGACCTATGCTCTGTCGGTCGCCGCCGGCCGGCCGGTCCCCACCAATTCGGCCGACACGATCGCCGACGGGCTCGCCGTCCGCGTGCCGGACGCAGAGGCGCTCGCGATCATCCGTGCCGGCGCGGCGCGCATCGTCACGGTGTCGGAATCAGAGATCCGGCGGGCGATGCGCATCCTCTTCACCGACACGCACAATATCGCCGAAGGCGCCGGCGCCGCCCCGCTCGCCGCCGCCCTCCAGGAGCGCGAGCGCCTCGCCGGCAAGCGGGTCGCGATCGTCCAGTCCGGCGGCAATATCGACCGCGCCCTCTTCGCCGAGGTGCTGGCCGAGGCGGATCTGGAATAACCCCGAGGAAGCGATTATTCTTTGGCAATGGAGCTCGCGTACAAACTGCTGAGCGTCGACGAATTCCTCGACTGCTGCCCGAACGACCAGCGCCATTACCAGCTGATCGACGGCGTCATCGTCGCGATGGCGCCTCCTGCGATTCCGCACCAGATCATCGCCGGGAACCTGACCGGCGAGATTTACTCCGCCGTCCGATCGAACCGCCCCAATTGCACCGTGCGCAGCCAGGCCGGCATAGCCCCGCAGGGTCTTAGCGGCCGAAATCATTTCGAAACTGACATCACGGTCACTTGCGAGCCGGGCGGCTATAAGGGCATTGCTGCCGAGCCGGTGCTGATCGTCGAGATACAGTCGCCTTCGACCGAGCGCGACGACCATTTCGTCAAGCTGCCGCACTACCAGAACCTCCCAAGCCTGCAGGAGATCCTTTACGTCGAAAGCCAGCGGGTCGCCGCGACGCTCTACCGGCGCAGCGGCGAGGGTTGGCAGACAATCGAAATCGATGGGCCGGAAGCGTCGCTGCAGCTTGAGACCATCGGCCTCGACCTTCCGTTGTCCTCGCTTTATCGCGGCGTTCCCGGATCTTAGCGATCAGCCCTTGGCGATCTCGCGCGCGATCAACAGGCGCTGGATATCGCTGGTGCCCTCATAGATCTGGCACACCCGAACGTCGCGGTAGATCCGCTCGACCGGGAAATCGGCGAGATAGCCATACCCGCCATGGATCTGGATCGCGTCCGAGGCGACGCGCTCGGCCATCTCCGAGGCGAATAATTTCGCCATCGCCGCGGCCTCAAGGCAGGGTTCGCCAGCGTCGCGGCGCTCGGCCGCGTCGAGGATAAGGCCGCGCGCGGCGGCAAGCTGCGTCGCCATGTCGGCGAGGCGGAACGCGACCGCCTGGTGCGCCATGAGCTTCTGCCCGAACGTCTCGCGTTCCCGGGCATAGGCGAGCGCCGCCTCATAGGCGGCGCGGGCCATGCCGAGCGCTTGCGCGGCGATGCCGATGCGCCCGCCTTCGAGATTGGCGAGGGCGATGCGATAGCCCTCACCCTCGCCGCCGAGCATCAGATCGGGGGTCAGCTCCATCTCCTCGAAGACGAGCTGCGCGGTGTCGGAGGCGCGCTGGCCGAGCTTCTTTTCGAGACGCGCGACGCGATAGCCCGGCGTTGAGGTCGGTACGATAAAGGCACTGATGCCCTTGCGCCCGGCGGCGGGGTCGGTAACCGCGAAGACGATCGCGACCTGCGCGCTCTGTCCCGAGGTGATGAACTGCTTGGTGCCGTTGACCACCCAGCGATTGCCGTGGCGCCGCGCCCTGGTCTTGATCGCGGCGGCGTCGGAGCCGGCCTGCGGCTCGGTCAGGCAGAACGCCGCGAGCATGTCGCCCCGCGCCATCGGCACGAGGAAGCGCTGCTTCTGCGCTTCCGAGCCGTAACGGAGCACCGGCATGCAGCCGACCGAATTATGCACGCTGAGGATTGTCGAGACCGAGCCGTCGCCGGCGGCGATCTCCTCGAGCGCCAGCGCGTAGCCGACATGATCGGCCCCGGCCCCGCCATATTCCGGCGGCACCAGCATGCCCATAAAGCCGAGCCGGCCGAGCGCGGCCAGCGCGGCGGCCGGGAACTGCGCGGTGCGGTCCCATTCGGCCGCGTTGGGCGCGAGTTCCTTCTGCGCGAACTCCCGCGCCGTGTCGCGCAGCATAAGCTGCTCGTCGGTGAGCCTCATGGGGTGAGCCTCATTCGATCACCTCGTCGGCGCGGCCGAGGAGCGATTGCGGCACGGTCAGGCCGAGCGCCTTCGCGGTTTTCATGTTGATGACCAGCAGAAAGCGGGTCGGCTGCTGGACCGGCAGATCGCCGGGTTTCTCGCCGCGCAGGATCTTGTCGATGTAGCCGGCCGCACCAAGAAACTGCACGGCCGGATTGGTGCCGTAGGAAACCAGGCCGCCGCTTTGGGCATAGATCGGATAGCTGTAGACTGCCGGCAGACTGTATTGCGCCGCCAGCGCATGGATGCGCGCGCGGTTGGCCGCGGCAATCGCATTCGACAGCACCACGAGACTACCGCCCGGCATGCCGGCGAATGCCGCTATTTCCCGTTCGTAGTCGGTAATCTCGCGAACCAGCGCGCTGGTGGCCGCCACGCCAAGCGTCGGAGCAGTCGTTGCCACCGCGTCGCGCTGCACCAGTTGCGCCGGCGCATCCGCCAGCGCCAGTACCAGGACCCGGGTAATTTGCGGGGCGATCTCCTTGAGCAATTCGACCCATTTGCCGGCGATCGGGGCCTCGGCGACACTGAACCCGGTGATGTTGCCGCCCGGATGCGCCAGATCGGAAACAAAACCGCTGCCGACCGGATCGCTGACGAGCGTGAACACGATCGGAATGGTTTTTGTCTCCGCGAGCAACGCCGCCAGACGCTCCCCGCCGACGCACAGGATCACCCCCGGTTTCTGGGCGACGAGGTCCTTGGCGCTCGCCCGGATGCGCTCCCGCCCAAACCCGGAAAAGCGGTGATCGATCGTGATGTTGCGGCCGTCGGCCCAGCCCAATTGCCGCAATCCGTCGACCACCGCGCGCGTCTGGAGGACTCCAAGCTGGTCGTCCGGAGCACCGGTCGCGGTGGTGAAGTAGCCGATGCGGCGTATCCGGTCGGTCGGCTGCGCCCGTCCCGCCACCGGGATCGCGACCGGCAGCGCGCCGAGCATCGCGATCAGATTGCGCCGCCGCATCAGGCCGGTCATCGCTCGCCGCCGCGAGCGCAACGGGCCGTGACCTCGATCTCGATCTTCATGCGCGGGTCGACGAGCCCGCAAATGAGCGCCGTCGCCGCCGGGCGGACCGCGCCGAATGCTTCGCCCAGCACAGGTACGATGCGCGGCCAGTCCGCGGCGTCGGGCAGGTAGTATTTGACCCGCACGACATCCGCCAGGCTCGCGCCGGCTTCGGCGAGCGCCGCCGCGATGTTGCGCAAGGCCTGGCGGGCCTGCTCGGCCGGGTCGTCGGCAATCGTCATCGCGGCATAGTCGAACCCGGTTGTGCCGGCGACGAACACCCACGCGCCATCGACCACCGCGCGGCTATAGCCGGCTTCGGCCTCGAACCGCGAGCCCGAGGAGATCAGCCGGCGCATGTCAGGCGCTTTCCTCAAACAATTCGCGGCCGATCAGCATGCGGCGGATCTCCGAGGTGCCGGCGCCGATCTCGTAGAGCTTGGCGTCGCGCAACAGGCGCCCGGTCGGGTATTCGTTGATGTAGCCGTTGCCGCCCAAGATCTGCACCGCGTCGAGCGCGATCCGGGTCGCCGCTTCGGCGGCATAGAGGATCGCGCCGGCGGCGTCCTTGCGTGTGGTCTGCCCGCGGTCGCAGGCCCGCGCCACGGCATAGACATAGGCGCGGCAGGCGCTGAACGCCGCGTACATGTCGGCGAGCTTCCCCTGGATCAGCTGGAACTCGCCGATCGGCTGGCCGAATTGCCTTCGGTCGTGGATATAGGGAATGACCACGTCGAGGCAGGCCTGCATGATCCCGAGCGGCCCGGCGGCCAAGACCGCGCGCTCGTAATCGAGCCCGCTCATCAAGACGCCGACGCCGCCATCGAGGGCGCCCAGTACATTCTCCGCCGGCACCTCGCAATCCTCGAACACCAATTCCGAGGTCGGCGAGCCGCGCATGCCGAGCTTGTCGAGCTTCTGCGCCGGGCGGAAGCCCTTCATCCCCTTTTCGACCAGAAAGGCGGTGATGCCGCGCGCGCCCTCATCGGGCCGGGTCTTGGCGTAGACCACCAGCGTGTCGGCGTAATGCCCGTTGGTGATCCACATCTTGCTGCCGTTGAGGATATAGCGCCCGCCTTGCCTGTCGGCGCGCAGCCGCATCGAAACGACATCGGAGCCGGCGCCCGGCTCGCTCATTGCCAGTGCTCCGACGTGCTTCCCCGAGATCAGGTCGGGCAGGTATTTGCGCTTTTGCGCGTCGCTCCCGTTGCGGCGGATCTGGTTGACGCAGAGGTTCGAATGGGCGCCGTAAGAGAGCCCGACCGAGGCCGAGGCGCGGCTCACCTCCTCCATCGCGACGCAATGGGCGAGATAGCCCATGCCGGCGCCGCCATATTCCTCCTCGACCGTGATGCCGTGCAGGCCGAGCGCGCCCATCTCCGGCCACAGCTCCACCGGAAACCGGTCGGTCTTGTCGATCTCGGCGGCAATGGGCGCGATCCTCGCCTCGGAAAAATCGCGCACGCTGCCCCGCAGCATGTCAATCTCCGGGCCGAGATCGTGGTCGAGCATCAAAAGCCGGGTGTTCTGCATAGGTCCTATATGCCCACAGGCGCCGGCTTTGGCGAGAGGCAACCGCGCCGGCCGGCTCCCCCGCCCTCTTCAACCCATCTTAACCATGCTCCCCTAGCCTTGCGCCGTCCGCTCACCCGGTGGTGCGATAATGGTCGATGCGCCGCAGATTCCGGCCCAACCCATCCTGCCTGGCCGCGCGCTGCGGATCAGCCTGCCGAGCGTCCCGCTTTACGCCGCCACGCTCTTTGTCAGCGCGCTCCTATTGTTCTGGGTCCAGCCGCTGATCGCCAAGATGATGCTGCCGCTGCTCGGTGGGGCGCCCGCCGTGTGGAACACGGCAATGATGTTCTTCCAGCTCGTCCTCTTGGCCGGCTACGGATACGCCCACCTCCTGACCCGCGCGGTGCCGTCGAGCCGGCAAGCCTGGATCCATGGCGCGGTTCTGGTTGGCGCCGTCACCGCCCTGCCCTTCGCCGTCGGCGACCAGGTGCCGCCAACCGATGCCGCCTCGCCGGTCGTCGCGCTGTGGCTTGTCGGACGCTTGTTCCTGATTGTCGGCCTGCCGTTTTTTGCTCTGTCGGCGTCCGCGCCGCTATTGCAAAGCTGGTTCACGCGCACCGGCCATCCGGCGGCCGGCGATCCGTATTTTCTCTACGCTGCCAGCAACCTCGGCAGCCTCGCCGCGCTGCTGGCGTTTCCGCTGGTGCTCGAACCGCTCACCACGCTGTCGTTGCAGAGCCGCCTGTGGATGGGGGTCTTCGGCGTGCTGGTGGTCATGGTGCTCGCCTGCGCGGCGCTCGCGCGGCGGACTTCGCCGCGCTACAGCGAAAGCCCCGCTGCCATCGGCGCCACAACCGGCCCCGCAGCGCAATGGCGCGCCCGGGCGCTGTGGATCGCGCTCGCCTTCGTCCCCTCCAGCCTGCTGCTCGGCGTCACATCGTACATCACCACCGATGTCGCCTCGGCGCCGCTGCTGTGGGTGATCCCGCTGGCCCTTTATCTGCTGTCATTCGTCGTCACCTTCGCGCGCCGGCCGCCGGTCAAGGCGTCCTGGGCGTTGACCGGACAGGCGGCGAGCATCAGCATCCTCCTGTTGCTCTTTATGACCCCGACGCCGCCGCTGAACCTCGTAATCCCGGCGCATTACCTTGCCTTCTTCTTCATCGCGCTGGTGTGTCACGGAATGCTCGCGGCACGACGCCCGGCGGCAGCGCGGCTCACCGAATTTTATTTCTGCCTGTCGCTGGGCGGAGCGCTGGGCGGTGTTTTCAACGCCCTCTTGGCCCCGATCCTGTTCTCCTCGACCTATGAGTATCCGCTGGCCTTGATCCTCGCCTGCGCGCTTCGCGCCGCTGCCGGGCCGGCCGCCAAACCGAACAGGATGGATTTTCTACTGCCGCTCGCCGTCCTGGCCGCCGTGACCGCGGTCATCGAGGGGTGGTCCTGGCTCGGGGCGATCGGACCGGCCGCGGTGATGGCGGCCCTTTTCGCGATCGCGATCGTCGTCTTTTCTCTCAGCAACCACGCCCTGCGCTTTGCCCTGGCCGTCGCCGCGGTGCTCGTCCCGGCAACCCTCGACCGCAGCACCAAGGGCGTCCTCGATCAGGAGCGCAGCTTTTTCGGGGTCCACCGGGTCATGGTCGATCCCGCCGCTCCGATGCTGGAGCTGGCCCACGGCACGACGACGCATGGCGCCGAATTCACCGATCCGGCGCGGTGGCGGATGCAGGTCAGGTACTATAACCAGGGCGGCCCGATCGGGCAGTTCTTCGCCCGGCTCCGCGCCGTCCACCCCGAGAAGCAGCGCGTCGCGGTCATCGGCCTGGGGGCGGGGGTGCTCTCCTGCTACGCCCTCCCGGGCGAGCCCTGGACATTCTATGAGATCGATCCGGTTGTCGTGCGGATCGTCCATGACACGCGCTATTTCCATTACCTCGAACAATGCGGCGGCAGCGCAACGATCGTGCTCGGCGACGGGCGCCTGTCGCTGAAGGCGGGACCGAGCCACGGCTACGATGTGCTGATCCTGGACGCCTTCAACTCCGACGCAATCCCGATGCACCTGCTGACCCGCGAGGCCATCGCGCTCTATCTCGATCAGCTGGCGGAGTCGGGCGTCCTGGCGTTGCATATCAGCAACCGCAACCTCGAGCTGAAGCCGATGCTGGCGGCGATGGCGCGCGATCTCGCTCTCGCCTGGCGCGAGGAGCTCTATCAGCCGTCCGCGGCGGAGGAGGCCGACGGGGCGGTCGGCTCCGAGTGGGTGGTTCTGGCGCGCCGCCCGAGCGGTCTCGCCTTCCTCGATGGCGAGCCGCGCTGGACCGAATTGACATCGGACCGCCGGGTCAATGCCTGGACCGACGATTTCTCGAATATCGTCAGCGTGCTGAAATGGTGACCGGCCTGCCGGGTTTGGTGCGGTCGAGAAGACTCGAACTTCCACGGAGTTTCCCCCACAGCGACCTCAACGCTGCGCGTCTACCAGTTCCGCCACGACCGCACGCCAGGGAGGGCGCGTCATTAGCAAAGACGCGATACCATATCAAGCAAGCGCGCCCGAGCTGGTCTGGCTCTTGGAACACCCGCCGCTCTACACCGCCGGCACCAGCGCGCGCGTCGAAGACCTGCTCGATCCCGCCCGTCTGCCGGTCCACAAAAGCGGCCGCGGCGGGCAATACACCTATCACGGGCCGGGCCAGCGCATCGCCTATGTGCTGCTCGATCTGGATCGGCGCGGGCGCGATGTGCGCTGCCATGTCTGGCGGCTCGAAGAATGGATCATCCGGACGCTGGCGGGCTTCGCCGTGAAGGGCGAGCGGCGTGTCGGGCGGGTCGGGGTGTGGATTGCCGGACCGGGCGGACGCGACGACAAGATCGCCGCGATCGGCGTCCGTGTGCGCCACTGGGTCAGCTATCACGGCGTCGCGCTCAACGTCGCTCCCGACCTCGACCATTTTCGCGGCATCGTCCCTTGCGGCATCGCCCCCGAAAGCTCCGGGCATGGCGTCACGTCGCTCGCTCGGCTCGGCATGACCCCCGCGATGCCGGAAATCGACCGGGCGCTGCGCGCCACCTTCGACGCGGTGTTCGCCGATACCGCTTCCTGCCGTGCCGCGTAGGATGCCGGGCTGCCCGCCGAATTGCGCGCGATGGGGTCCCGGTGCGGTTCGAAAAATCGCCCACTCGATTGATCTAGTGCGATCCTGTGCCGCGAAACACGCGAGGTTGCCGAATTCGCGATCGTTTCCTACCATCGTATGAACAGAATCGATACTAACCCCTCTATCTAGTAGGAGTATCTGTGACTGGGACGGCTTGAATGAGCTTGATTTCTAGAAATACACACGGCAAAGATACTCGCAGTCTATGATTATTTCTCGGCAGGTTACTGCTGATGAGCGCCTCGTCATCCCGGTTATTTTCATTTCGGCAAATAGCCGCCCAGCCGTTTCGTATACGTGCTAGGCCGTTGGAACGATGACCGCTTCGAACCATTTCGATGCCGGATTGCGCCGCGGGCGCAGCCGCGGCGCTGGGCGCTGGTTGCCCTTCCTCGTCGTCGCGCTGATCGGCGCATTCGCGGCCGTTTTCGCCTTTCGCATCGCGGCTGATGCCGACGACACGCGGGCTCGCGGTGCGATGGAGCTGCGTGCCGAATGGCGCGCGCGGGATTTCGAGCGGAAACTGGGCATCCTCGCCGATCCCGTCGAGGCGATGGCGATCCTCCTGACGTCAGTGGCGAAAGTGAGCCCGGATCTGTTTCACCGCTTCGCGGCGGGGTCTCACACCCAAACCGATCCTCTGCGCCGCCTCGCCTGGGCTCCGCGCGTGGCTCGGCAAGAACCCACTTCCGGTACCGGCGCCGATTCCTTTCCTGTGGAGCTCGAACATAGCTTTACCGAGACCCGCGCTCTGGAGAACGTCGATCTGGCGGCGGAGCCGGCGCAGCGATCCACCATCGAGCGGGCGCGCGATGAAGCGCGGCCGCTGAGCACGCCGACTCTGCAGCTTCTTAAAAGCTCGGCTATCGGATACGCCGTAATTTGGCCGATCTACCAGGATGGGGTGGCGCCTGCCGCAGTGGAGGAGCGCCGGGCGAGGCTTCGTGGCGTCGTCGAGGGTACAATCGGACTGGCCGACGCCCTCAATGCCGCGATCGAGGGCACCCCGCCGATCATCGAATCGATCTACTTCTTTACCGGTGAACGATCCAAATCGACTGTACCGGACGCAACCTACTCGTCCGCCGGTTCCGTTGCGCAAGGCGGGGAAATGCCGTCCGCGCCTTCTGCAGGAGCACTTCGAATCAGCCGCTCAATCGATGTGTTCGGGCAGCAATGGATGCTGGTCTTCGATTTCGCTCCGTCCGCGCTCGCCCCCCTGCGCTCTTCCGGAACATGGGCGTTTCCTGCCGGGATCCTCGTGTTGACCGCTCTCCTGGCGGCATATCTGGCTCGCGAGCAAATCTACCGGAGGCGAGTCGAGAGCCGCGTCGCCGAGCGCACCGCCGACCTCCGCACCGCCAACGATGCGCTGGCCCGGGAGATCGAGGCCCGCAGGAAGGCGAGCGAACAGCTGGTACAGTCGCAAAAGCTCGAGGCGATCGGCAATCTCACCGGGGGCATGGCCCACGATTTCAACAATCTTCTCGGCGTGATCATCGGCAACCTCGATCTCTTGCGGGACCGGCAAAGCGGCGATCCCGAGGCGGACGAGCTTTCCCGCGACGCTCTCGAAGCGGCGTTGCGCGGCGCCGATTTGACCCGCCGGCTCCTCGCTTTTGCGCGCCGCCAGCCCCTCGCGCCGGCGCGCACCGACGTCAACCAGTTGATTGCCGGAATCGTCAAGCTGCTGGAGCGCACGCTCGGCGAGGAGGTCCAGATCACCTTGGACCTCAGTCCGGAAACCTGGCCCGTGGTGGTGGACCCGGCACAGCTCGAATCGAGCCTGGCCAATCTCGCGACCAACGCGCGGGACGCAATGCCGGGCGGCGGCCAACTGATAATTATGACCGGCAACAGGTTTCTCGACGCCGACTACGCTTTTCAGCATGCGGAGGTGCAGCCCGGCGACTATGCGATGATCGAGATCAGCGACACCGGGACCGGCATGCCGCCGGACGTCGCCAGCCACATTTTCGAGCCCTTCTACACGACCAAGGAGCAAGGCAAGGGGACCGGTCTCGGGCTCAGCATGGTGTTCGGCTTCATCAAGCAGTCCGGCGGACATATCAACGTCTACAGCGAGGTCGGGATCGGCATGACGTTCCGTCTCTATCTGTGCCGCGCCGAAATTGAAGCGGAAGCAGCCGGCATGGCCGCGCCCGCCGCGCTCGTCCGCGGCAGCGGCGAGACCATCCTGGCGGTCGAAGACAATGGCAGCCTACGTCGCGTCGTCGTGCGGCAGCTTACCGAATTGGGGTATCGCGTCCTCGAGGCTGAGGACGCCCAGACTGCGCTGCGGGTGCTTGAGAGCGAAACGATCGATCTTCTCTTCACCGATGTCGTCATGCCCGGCGGGACCAGCGGCTACGAAATTGCCCGCATCGCTCTGACGCGCTGGCCGGCGATCAAGATCGTGCTGACTTCCGGGTTCCCCGAATACAAGCTAAACGGCAATGGCGCCGCCGCAAACCTGCGGCTGTTGAGCAAGCCCTACCGGAGAGACGATCTTAGCCGCGTCGTCCGCGAGGTTCTGGATTCGTAAGTCCGAACCCATATGTCCGCGGCGATGAGCACGCTCTTTGAAACCCAGGCGCCGCGCCCGCTGGCCGACCGGCTGCGGCCGCAGAGCCTTGCCGACATCCTCGGCCAGGATCATCTGATCGGACCCGAGGGCCCGATCGGCCGCATGGTCGCGAGCCGGCAGCTCGCCTCGATGATCCTCTGGGGTCCGCCGGGCTGCGGCAAGACGACGATTGCCCGCCTTCTGGCGCAAGGTACCGACCTCGCCTTCGACCCGCTGTCGGCGGTGTTTTCCGGCGTGGCCGATCTGCGCAAGGTGTTCGACGCCGCGAAGAAGCGGCGCGAGATGGGGCACGGCACGCTGCTCTTCGTCGACGAGATCCACCGCTTCAACCGCGCCCAGCAGGATGCATTCCTGCCCAATGTCGAGGACGGCACGGTGATCCTGGTCGGCGCGACGACCGAGAACCCGTCATTCGAGCTGATCGGCGCCCTTTTATCGCGCGCCCAGGTGTTCGTTTTGCGCCGGCTCGACGACAGCGCACTCGAAACCCTCCTGGCGCGCGCCGAGGGGCATCTCGGGCACGCGATGCCGCTGACCGATGACGGCCGCGCGGCATTGCGCGCGATGGCCGATGGCGACGGGCGTTTCCTCTTGAACCTGGTCGAGGAAATCGACCGCCTGCCGCGCGAGCCGGCGCTCGGGCCGAAGGAACTCGCCCGGCTGGTGCAGCGCCGCGCGCCGCTCTACGACAAGCAGCAGGAAGGCCACTACAATCTGATCAGCGCGCTGCACAAATCGCTGCGCGGCTCCGATACCGACGCGGCGCTTTATTGGCTGGCGCGCATGCTGGCCGGCGGCGAGGACCCGATCTACATCCTGCGCCGCCTGACCCGCGCCGCAGTCGAGGATATCGGCCTCGCCGACCCGCAGGCGCTGGTGCAGGCGCTGGCTGCGTGGGATGCCTACGACCGGCTCGGCTCGCCCGAAGGCGAGTTGGCGGTCGCGCAGCTCGCGATCTATCTGGCGACCGCGCCCAAGTCGAACGCCGTCTATGCCGCCTTCGGCGAAGCGCGCAGGATGGCTGACGACACCGGCTCCCTGATGCCACCGCTGCACATTTTGAACGCGCCGACCCGGCTGATGCGCGATCTCGGCTATGGCAGCGGATATGTCTACGACCACGCCACCGAGGAAGGCTTCTCCGGCCAGAACTATTTTCCGGACGGGGTCGAGCGCCGCAATTTCTACCGCCCGGGCGAGCGCGGCTTCGAGCGCGAGATCAAGAAGCGGCTCGACTATTGGGACAAGCGGCCATGGCCGGCTCGAAAAGCTGTTGCGCACCGGCCAGGTCCGGGTCGACGGCAAGCGCGCCCGCGCGGGCGATGCCATCACGCCCGGCCAGGCGATCCGGGTGCCGCCGCTGGCGGAACCATCGACTCCGCCGCCGGCCCGGCGCGTTCGCCCGCAGGACGAAGAGCTGTTGCGCCGGCTCGTGCTTTATCGCGACGCCTCGGCGATCGTGCTCAACAAGCCGGCTGGGCTTGCCGTGCAGGGCGGCACCAAGACCGGGCGGCATGTCGATGGCCTACTCGACACGTTGCGCTTCGACAGCGGCGAGCGCCCGCGCCTGGTGCACCGGCTCGACAAGGACACTTCGGGGGTTCTCCTGATCGCGCGCCACGCGGCGGCGGCGGCGTCCTTCACCCGCGCCTTTCGCGAGAAGACGACGCGCAAGACCTACTGGGCGGCGGTCATCGGCATGCCCAAATTGCCTCAGGGGCGGATCGATCTGGCGCTCGCCAAGCGGGTTGGTGCCGGCGGCGAGCGGGTGCAAGCCGATGACGAGGACGGCAAGAGCGCGGTCACCTATTACCGCGTGATGGACCATGTCGGCGACCGCGCGAGCTGGCTCGCGCTCCTGCCGATCACCGGGCGCACCCATCAACTGCGCGCCCATTGCGCCGCTCTCGGCACTCCGATCCTGGGCGACGGCAAATATGGCGGTGCCGCCGCCCATCTGGCGGGTGTCGTCGCCGCAACCGGGCTGCATTTACACGCCCGCAGCCTTCAGATCCCGAGCCCGGAGGGCGGCACGTTGGAGGTCACCGCGCCGCTGCCGCCGCATATGCGGGAGACGTGGGATCTGCTCGGATTTGCAAGCGATTCGGCTGATCCCTTTGCCGAGCTTGAATCGCCGCGATGAAACGCGTCTACGCCACGGTCGCAACCCGTCCGGTCGAACGCGGCTGGGGGGTCGCACTCGACGGCAGGCCGATGCGCACCCCGGGCAAGACCGCGCTGATCCTGCCGAGCAAAGCGCTCGCCGCCGCGATCGCCGCGGAATGGGATGCGCAGCGCGAAGAAATCCGTCCGGCGACGATGCCGTTGACCCGGCTTGCCGCGACCGCGATAGACCGCACTCCCTCGCAGCGCGATCTCATCGTTGCCGAAACCGCCAATTATGCGGACACCGATCTGGTGTGCTACCGCGCCGACCATCCGCCGGCGCTGGCCGCGCGCCAGCACGCGGTATGGCACCCGCTGATCGACTGGGCGGCGCGGCGCTACGACGCGGCGCTCACGGTCACCTCGGGGATCGCTCCGGCCCGGCAACCCCCCGCGACGCTCGCCGCATTCGCCGCGATTGTCGCAGCGCAGGATGATTTCCGCCTGACCGCGCTGCACACATTGACCGCGTCCTGCGGCTCGCTCGTCATCGCGCTGGCGCTCTGCGAAGGCCGGCTCGACCCCGATTCGGCCTTCGCCGCCTCCCAGCTCGACGAGACCTTCCAGATCGAGGCCTGGGGCGAGGACGGCGAAGCCGCCATCCGCCGCCGCAACATCGCCGCCGACATCGAGGTGGCGGCACGATTCATTGCGCTGCTAGAAGGGCGATAGCTGCCGCGTTTTCGCCAAGACAGCATTTCTTGTATTTCTTCCCGCTCCCGCAGGGGCACGGGTCGTTGCGCCCAAGCTTCCGCTGGGGGTTGAGGTAGGGTTCGCCGGTATTTACTACGGCCAGCCTTTCTCTTGCGGCCTCGTCGGCGGCCAAACGTGCCTGGTCTTTCTTGTATTTTTCCGTGAAGTAGTACCAGTGCGAAAGTCGGTCGATGGCACCCTCAAACGGCCCAAGGCGATCGAATTCAAAGCCCGCCATGCGTTCGGGGTCATCCAGAGTACGCCGTAGATCGTGATCAAAATCCTCGATCCTCATGCAGAAGGGATCGATGAAACGTTCCATGACGCTCTCGACCAATTCGGCGTAATCCTCGTATCCGAGGTGCGCCACCGCCAAGACCCAGCCCAGCCACACGGGGCTTTCGGCCTGCGGCTGCATCTCGGCATGGAGATGCCGCAGATAGGCACGCATCTCCTCATCCGCGATCCGGCCGGTTCGTGCGAGGTATCCCATCGCGTCCAACGCCGAGTCGCGGGCCCATTCGTCGGCCGCGGGATCCTCGATCAGCTCCTTCAACCCGGGCAGGTTTCCATCAAAGGTGCTGATCAGGATTTGCGGCAGCGTTTCCGAGATTGCGTCGCCTAGGACATCCTCGGCCATTTCCGGATCCCGCAGCAATCGGCACAGCGGCCCGAATGCCCGGGCTTCTGCCTTTTCGCCCAACAGGTGGATGACAAAGAACAGCGCCGCTCGGCTGCGATCCGAGCGCTCCACGCCGCCCGCATGGCGTTCGAGCAATTCGATAAAACCAGGCGCCGCCTCGTCCCAATGGTCGAGCGCCCATTGCATCGACGCACGTGGCAGCGTGTTCTCGGTCGTCTCAAAATCCCGGATGACATCGTCGATGGTCATGGCTGAGGCCCCGCGCGTTGGAACGTGCCATTCCTCTTAAGCGACCTCCCTGCACCGTTAAAAGGCTTCGTTCACCCGCGATATGCGGCAACGCGTTGTCGAGCTGGTGCCGGCCGGACAGACCAAGCGCGCTGCGAATCGCCGCTCAAATTGCCGCCGGGACCCTACGATTTTCCCGCCGTTTCCTCGCGGTATTCGCGGAAAGCCTTGCTCGCCACCATCATGCATTCGCGGATGATCGGCACGCCGATATAACCCGAGAGGTGGAGGAGTACCTCGGTCAGCTCGTCCTCGGTCCAGCCCTGGCGCAGTGCGAAGCGGATGTGGAGGGCGAGTTCCGGCTCGCGGCCGGTGCAGGTGTCCGAGACCACGCAGATCAATGCCCTTGTCTTGGTGTCAAGCCCGGGCCGAGTCCACAGCGCGCCGAACACGGTCTCGGTCGCGACATCGATGAATTTCTTCATCACCGAATCGCTGTAGATCTCGCGCGCCGATTTCTCGACCGCGGCATCGCCCATCAGCTGCCGCCGCATCGCCGCGCCCTTTTTGTATAGCTCGCTCTCAGGCATCGCATTCTCCTTGGTTGCTGAGCCGATAGCCCAGATTGACGATCAGGTCGCCGTAGCGCCGTTCGAACTCGCCGAGTTGGGCGGCCGACAGGAAATCGCGCCATTTCGAGAGTGTACGAGAATGGATGTGCGGGTTCCGCGCGACCACGTCATCGCTCATGCGCGCGATGTCGTGCGGAGCCGCCAGCGCGATTGCCTGCTCGCACTCAGCCTCGTTGAACCCGAGATGCAGGAAGATGGCGCGCAGTACGCCGTCGAAGTCCCGCGTCACGGCTTCAAGCTGCACGTCCAGCACATCGTCCGTCGTCAACCGCCAGCCGCGCATGGCGCTGAGCGTGCACCCGGTATAGCCCGCGAGCTCGAAAGCGAGGCCCGCCGCCTGGTCGCGCTCGAGCAGATTGCGCTGATAGGACTTGCCGCCGAGCCACGCCAGATATGCGCCCTTCCAGCTCTCCGGGTAATGCTGGAACGAATAATCGACGCGCGGATAGGCGATCGGCGGGGACGGATCGAAGTTGCTGTTGACACACCAGCCTTCCGGACAAATGCGGTGGTAAAGATAGCCCGACACCCAGATGTCGCGCGGGTCGCGCACGATCCGTATCGCGCGAAACCGGCGCGCCGCGAAATCGGGGCCGACCAGCGAATGCGCGAGCAGCACGATGTCCGCCGCCGGGTCGATTTTCTCGACCAATCCGTAATACAACGCCACGGTCAGACCGAACCGCTCGCCGACCGCCCGCATGATTTGCTCGGCCAGGACCGTGCCGGTCTTGTGATAGGTGCACACGAGGATCTGCGGGCGCAGGGCAATCTCCTAGGCCGGGTCCGGTTGCGACCTTAACCGAGGACGCCCGGGCGCGGTAGCCGGTGCCCCGGACGCGGACGCTCGCCTTTCGACGCCGGGTCCAGTAAATGCTATCTCGCATGCACGAGATTCTGGCACGCCTGGAGGAAAAGCGCGCAGCGGCGCGCGCCGGGGGCGGCTCGCGCCGCATCAAGGCGCAGCACGCCAAGGGCAAGCTGACCGCGCGTGAGCGGATCGAAGTGCTGCTCGACCCCGATTCCTTCGAGGAATGGGACATGTTCGTCGAGCACCGCAGCCATGATTTCGACATGGCAGGGCAGAAGATCCCGGGCGATGGCGTGGTGACCGGCTATGGCACGGTCAACGGCAAGCTGGTGTTCGTCTTCAGCCAGGATTTCACCGTGTTCGGTGGCTCGCTATCCGAGGCGCACGCCGAAAAGATCTGCAAGATCATGGACCAGGCGATGAATGTCGGCGCGCCCGTCATCGGGCTCAACGATTCCGGCGGAGCGCGCATCCAGGACGGCGTCGCCTCGCTCGCCGGCTACGCCGAGGTGTTCGAGCGCAATGTGCTGGCCTCTGGGGTCATCCCGCAGATCTCGCTGATCATGGGGCCGTGCGCCGGCGGCGCGGTCTACTCGCCGGCGATGACCGACTTCATCTTCATGGTCAAGGACAGCTCGTACATGTTTGTGACCGGGCCCGATGTCGTAAAGACCGTGACGCACGAAAACGTGACCCAGGAAGAGCTCGGCGGCGCGATCACCCATACGACGCGCTCCGGGGTCGCCGATCTCGCCTTTGAGAACGACGTCGAGGCGCTCGTCGAATTGCGCCGCTTTGTCGATTTCCTCCCCGGTTCGAACCGCGCTGGGGCGCCGGCGCGACCCGCCAGCGACCCGCGCGAGCGCGCCGAACCCTCGCTCGATACGCTGATCCCGGCCAATCCCAACAAGCCCTACGACATGAAGGAGCTGATCGGGAAGGTTGTCGACCACGGCGATTTCTTCGAATTGCAGCCGAATTACGCGGCCAACATCCTGGTCGGCTTTGCTCGGATGGAAGGCGCGACGATCGGCATCGTCGCCAACCAGCCGATGGTGCTGGCCGGCTGCCTCGACATCGACAGCGCACGCAAGGCGGCGCGGTTCGTGCGGTTTTGCGACTGCTTCCAGATCCCGATCGTGACCTTTGTCGATGTGCCCGGCTTTATGCCGGGAACCGCCCAGGAATTCGGCGCGATCATCAAGCATGGCGCCAAGCTCCTCTTCGCCTTCGCCGAGGCGACCGTGCCCAAGGTCACGCTGATCACGAGGAAGGCCTATGGCGGGGCCTACGACGTGATGAGTTCCAAGCATTTACGGGGCGATGTTAATTTCGCCTGGCCGTCGGCCGAGATCGCCGTGATGGGGCCGAAGGGCGCGGTCGAGATCATCTTTCGCGCCGACATTGGCGACACCGCGGCGATCGAGGCGCGCACCGAGGAGTACCGCGAGAAATTCGCCAACCCGTTCGTCGCGGCGAGCCGCGGTTTTATCGACGATGTGATCCAGCCGGCGACGACGCGCCAGCGCCTCTGCCGCGCCCTCGCCATGCTGCGCGGCAAGCAGCTCCAGAACCCGTGGAAGAAACACGACAACATCCCGCTATAAGCCCCTCTCCCGCACCACGGGAGAGGGAGGGGCCCACGCCGGCGGCGTGGGAGGGTGAGGGTCGGTGCCGTGGCGAGCACCCTCACCCGCCTCGCTTTGCTCGGCACCCTCTCCCGCGGTGCGGGAGAGGGAAGAACTGATGTTCGCCAAAATCCTGATCGCCAATCGCGGCGAGATCGCCTGCCGGGTGATCCGCACCGCGCGGCGCATGGGGATCGCGATCGTCGCGGTCTATTCGGAGGCCGATGCCGAGGCGCTGCACGTCCGCGCGGCCGACGAGGCGGTGCTGATCGGGCCGGCGCCTTCGGCCGACAGCTACCTGCGGATCGACCGGATCATCGAGGCTTGCCGGAAGACCGGCGCCGAGGCGGTGCATCCCGGCTACGGCTTTCTGTCCGAACGCGCGGATTTCGCGGCGGCGCTCGCCGCGGCGGGAATCGTCTTCATCGGCCCGAGCCCCGAGGCGATCGCCGCGATGGGCGACAAGATCGCCGCGAAGCGCCTCGCGCACGAGGCCGGGGTCGCGACGGTGCCGGGCCATCTCGACACGATCGCCGACCCCAAGCGCGCCGTCGCGGTCGCCCGCGAGATCGGCTATCCGGTGATGATCAAGGCCGCGGCAGGCGGCGGCGGCAAGGGCATGCGCATCGCGCGCAGCGACGGCGAGTTGCGCGAGGGCTTCAGCGGCGCGCAGCACGAAGCGCGTTCGAGCTTTGGCGACGACCGCATCTTTCTCGAAAAATACATCGAGGAGCCGCGCCACATCGAGATCCAGCTATTGGGCGACGCGCACGGCAACATCGTCCATCTCGGCGAGCGCGAATGCTCGATCCAGCGCCGCCACCAGAAGGTGATCGAGGAAGCGCCGAGCCCGTTCATCGACGCCGAGACCCGCGCCGCGATGGGCGCGCAGGCCGTCGCCTTGGCGCGCGCGGTCGGCTACCGTTCGGCCGGCACCGTCGAGTTCATCGTCGACCGCGACCGCAATTTCTATTTCCTCGAAATGAACACGCGACTGCAGGTCGAGCATCCGGTCACCGAATTGGTCACCGGAACCGACCTCGTCGAGCTGATGATCGGCATCGCCGCCGGGGAAAAGCTGCCGTTCGACCAGAAGGCAGTGCATCAGACCGGCTGGGCGATCGAAGCGCGGGTCTATGCCGAGGATCCTTCGCGCAATTTCCTGCCGTCGATTGGTCGCCTCATTCGCTACCGCCCGCCGGAAGGCGAGGGAATCCGGGTCGACAGCGGCGTGTTCGAAGGCGCCGAGATCACGCTTTACTACGATCCGATGATCGCCAAGCTGGTCGCCTATGGGGCCGATCGGGATGCCGCGATCGACAGGCTGCGCCAAGCGCTCGACGGGTTTTACATCGCCGGCGTGCGGCATAATATCGCCTTCCTCGCGGCGATCGCGGCGAGCGAGCGGTTTCGCGCCGGCCGACTGTCGACCGATTTCATCGCGGAGGTTTTCCCCGGCGGCTTCGCACCACCCGCCGAATTCGTCGCCGCCGACCGGGTGATCCTCATCGCCGCGGCGCTCGCCGAAACCCGGCTCCACGAAAGCGAGACCGCGGCCGACCGCGCCGACGCCGCACGCGGGCTGACGGTGCTGCTCGACGGCCGGCCCTGTCCGGTGTCGGTCCGCCCGGAAGGCAGCGCCTATGTCGTCGAGAGCGAGGGCGAGAGCCGCTCCGCGGCGACCGACTGGCGTCCGGGGCAGCCATTGCTGCATCTGCGCATCGTCGACCACAGCTGGGTCGTGCAGATCGAGATGCTGCGCGGGCGCGCCTTCCGGCTGATGCATGGCGGCGTGGTGCGCCACGCCCAGGTGCTGTCGCCGCGCGCCGCCGAACTGCTGTTGGCGATGCCCAAGAAACAGCCGGCCGACACCTCGCGCCTCGTGCTGTCGCCGATGCCGGGCCTCTTGACCGCGATCATCGTCGAGGCCGGCCAGGAGGTAAAAGCCGGCGAGGCGCTCGTCGTGGTCGAGGCGATGAAGATGGAGAACGTGCTGCGCGCCGAGCGCGATGGCCGGGTCGCCAGGCTGCGCGCCAAACCGGGCGACAGCCTGGCCGTCGACCAGGTCATCCTCGAACTGGAATGAGGTGTTGCCGATGCAAGGCGCGCGGCTGCGCATCACCGGTCGGGTGCAAGGGGTCGGCTATCGCGCCTGGGCGATCGAAACCGCCGCCCGGCTGGGGTTGCGCGGCTGGGTGCGCAACCGCAGCGATGGCAGCGTCGAGGTGCTGGTCATCGGCGATGAGGATGCCGTTGCGGCGATAATCGAGGCGTGCCGGGACGGGCCCTTTGCCGCCAGGGTCACCGAGGTTCAAATCAGCGACGCCGCCGATGACGGCAGCGACGGCTTCCGCCCCCGCGCCACGGCGTAACCGGCAAATCGTCACCCCCGCGAAAGCGGGGGTCCAGGGCAACCGCTCGAACCCTTGGCCCCTGGATTCCCGCTTTCGCGGGAATGACGGTAATCGTCAATGCGACATCAGCACCGGCACGGTCATGTGCTGGAGCAATTCGCGGCTGACCCCGCCGAGCAGCGCCTCGCGCAGCGGCGAATGGTGGTAGGCGCCGGCGACGATCAGATCCGCATCGAAATCAGCGGCGCGCGACAAGAGCAGGTCCGAGACGGGGATGTCGCCCCACAACGCGTCTTCCGCATGGGCCGGGATGCCGTGTCGTTCGAGGTGACGGACGACGCGATCGAGTGATAGTCGGACGCGTTCGGCGCTCGCCTCGTCGGTCCGCACGGTCATGACGATGACGGTCTCGGCCTCGGCGATGACCGGCAGCGCATCATGCAGCGCCCGCGAGGCTTCGCGCGTCCCATCCCAGGCGACGAGCACGCGGTGTCCGATCGCGCCAAACTCGCCGGCATAGGGGATGATCAGCAGCGGCCTCCCGCCGGCCATCACGAGGTCATCCGGCCGAAAGCCGGACGGCGCGCGATGGTCGGGCGAGGCCTGGCCGAAAACGGCGAGATCGACCGTCTTCAGGAGGGCGACAAGGTTCTCGCCCTCGCCGGCCGCGAACAGATGCCAATCGCCGGCGACCGCGTGCGGGTAGACCGCATCGCGGAACCGCCGTTCGACACTTTCGGCAACCTCAGCGCCGCGCTCTCCATTGGCCGCTTGCAGGACATAGGCGGCCGAAAGATGCGCGCTGTGCTCGCGCGCGATCGCCGCTGCGAGGCGCAGCCGGCGCTCCCCGGTCTCGCTCGCGTCAACGCAAACCAGAATATCCCTGAGGTCCATCGCTGCGCTCCCGCTGACACCCACGGCTCAGCGTAAACGCCGACGGTTGAGCCGATGTTCCGCCTCAGTCTAGGATGCCGGTAAGAGAGGCGCGATGCAGGGAGGGGTGCCATGGTCAGCCGCAGAACGTTCGTGTCACTGGTCGCGGGCGGCATTGCCGCGCCCGTGTTGTCGTCCGCCCGGGCGGCGTCCAGCAAGGTCGCGCTTTATGCAAACGTCGGCGCCGACCTGACGCACTACGACGTCGATGTCGCGGGCGCGAATTTGGCCAAACGCGAGACGGTTACGCTGCCCGCCGCCGTGCAATATGCCTGGCCGCATGCATCGCGACGCTATCTTTATGTGGCGAGCAGCAGCAGCGCCCCGGGTTACGGCACCGCCGGGACCGATCATCACGTCACCGCGTTTCGCATCGATCCGGCGACCGGCGCTCTGACCGCGCATGGCGCGCCGATACGGCTGCCGACGCGCCCCATTCACATGAGCTCGGACATTCCGTCGCAGAATCTTCTGGTCGCCTTCAACAACCCGAGCGCCGTGCGCGTCTACCGCATCAACAAGAATTTTACGCCGGGCGACGAGGTGAAGCAGCCCGGCCCGATCGACGCCGGCATCTTTGCCCATCAGGTGCGCGTCACTCCCGACAACCGACTGGCGATTCTGGTGACCCGCGGCAACGAAGCCGCCGCCACCAAGCCGGAAGACCCCGGTGCGCTGAAAGTCTTCGAATACAAGAATGGCCTGCTGACGAACGAAGTGTCCATCGCGCCCAACGGAGGCAAAGAATTCGGTCCGCGGCACCTCGACTTCCACCCGACCAAACCGTGGATGTACGTGTCGATCGAAACGCAGAACAAGATCTACATGTACCGGATGGCCGGCGGCAAAATAAATCCCGAGATCGCCTACCGCGTCGACACGCTGGCCGAGCCCAACAACATCAGGGCGCGGCAGGCGGCGGGCACCGTCCATGTCCATCCCAACGGCCGGTTTTTGTATGGGGCAAATCGCGCCGAGGCGACGACCGAGTTTCAGGGCAAGCAAGTGTTCAAAGGCGGTGAAAACAGCATCGTCGTCTACACGATCAATCAATCCACCGGTGAGCCGAAGCCGATCCAGCATATCGAAACGCAGGGGATCCACCCGCGCACCTTCCACATCGACCCGAGCGGAAAGCTGCTGGTCGCCGAACATAATCTGCCGGTCAATGTGCGCGACGGCGATGCGGTAAAGACCGTAGCGGCCGGCCTCTCGGTGTTGCGCATCGGGGTCGACGGCAAACTGAGTTTCGTGCGCAAGTACGATATCGACGTCGGCGACAAAACTATGTTCTGGATGGGGATGGTGCCGCTCTAGGCGGCAGCAGGGGCGTTCATACCCGCGTAGGCGCCTATTGCGTGTGCCCGCGCAGCCCGCGGTCATGAGGTTTGACAATGGCCGCATCGCCGAACTACACAGGCCCTGCGGCTCGTTCGCGGGGCCCAAAAGCGAAGAGCGGCCCAGCCGCCAATGGCTGAAAAGGAGGAACAATTCGGTCGGCCGGCTTCGGTCGCGCCGACCAGCGGAGAGGCACGCTATGCTCGAGCGTCTGGAACAGCAAAAAACGCTGACCCTCAACCAGTGGAAAATCATCGCCACTGCGAATGTCGGCGACATGCTCGATTTCTTCGACTTTTTTCTGATCGGCTATGTCCTCGCTTTCATCCTCAAGGACTGGCAGATCACCTACGGGCAATCGGCGGTGATCCTGGTGTCGGCCGGGCTGGGCGCGGTGCCCGGCGCCTTCTTCTGGGGCTGGATGGGCGACCGCATCGGCCGGCGCAAGGTGTTCATCCTGACCGCGCTCAATGTCGCCTGCGCCACCGGCATCATGTATTTCACGCCGGAGCAGGGCGGTTGGATCGCCGGCTGGATCTTTCTGTCGTTCTTCCGCTTCTTTGTCGGGTTTGGCAATGCCGGGCTGATCGCGGTCGACATCCCGCTCGTGCAGGAATTCGTGCCGACCTACAAGCGCGGCTGGGTCAGCGGCTTGACCACGGTATTGCTCCCGGCGGGCAACATTCTGGGCGCGCTGTCGGGCTGGCTCCTGGCGCCGATCATCGGCTGGCGCGGGCTGTTTCTGGTCGGCCTGACCCCGGCGCTCCTCGTCTTGATGATCCGCTATTGGGTCCCGGAATCGCCGCGCTTCCTGATGCGCATGGGACGGTTCGAGGAGGCGCGCAAATCGCTCGCCTGGGCCTTGCAATGCGACCCGAACGAGATCGAGCTGCCGACCGTCTTTGCCGAGGAAAAGACCCGGTGGCGCGAATTGTTCAATTACCCCCACAGCATGGTGACGGCGTGCATGGTCGCGCTGAGCCAGACCGGCGGCGTCGGTATCCTGATGTGGATCACCGCGCTCTTCGTCATGGTGCTCAAGATCACCCCGGCGGAGGCCTCCTACCTGATGATCTATATTGGCCTTCTCGGGATCGTCGGGCGGCTGGTCGCGTCGTGGATGTCGGATGCGTTGGGGCGCCGCATCTCGGGCTTCCTGATCGGAACCGGGGGCGCTATCGCGATGGCGCTCGCCGGATATTGGCACGACGTCTACATCGGCACGGTATCGGTGTTTTTCGTGATGATCATGGTCCAGCGCTTCTTCGGCGACGCCAGCTACGCGATCATCGGCCCCTACATTGCCGAAATCTGGCCGAACCGGTTGCGCGCCAGCGGCATGGGGTTCAGCTACGGCATCGGCAATCTCGGCAAGATCATCGGCCCGCTCGGGCTCGCGCTGATCGTCGGGTCGTCGGAATATGTGAGCCCGAAGGTGACCGTCGAGGCGATCTTCCCGGCGCTGCTCTTTCTCGCGTTCTGGTATGGGCAGGCCGGGCTCGTCTTCCTCTTCCTGGCCAACGAGACCAAGGGCCGCTCGATCGAGGAGATCAGCAGCACGCTCGACGCCCCGTCCGCCGCGCCGGCGGCAATCAGGGCGCCCGCGGTTTAAGCCCCCGCCCCCACCCCAACCCTCCCCCGCAAGCGAGGGAGGGGCCCGCGCCGGAGGCGTGGGAGGGTGGGGGATCCTTCGCCGGCTATTTCACCAGCAGCTTGACGATCGCGTCGAAATGATCGTCGGCGAGCGCTCTCAGCTCGTCGTCGGTGCGGTCCTGCACCGGATGCGGGATGAATATCAGGGCCGGGTCGGTGCCCAATGATGTCGCCTGCGCCTTCGCGCCCTCGATGAATTCGGTCGTCGCCACGCCGACCGTCGGAATGCCGCGTGCCTCGAGTTCTGCCATGTCATGCGTACAGCACGATATGCAGGACCCTCAGTCGCTGAGCCCCTCGATGACCAGGTTGACTTCGGTGGCGATCTGCTGCTGCAACGGCAGCGGCGCGGTGCGGGTATTGGTCGGCTTCCGGTAGCGCTTGACCGCGATGCCCCGCTCGCTCAACCGCTCTTCAAGACGGTCGAGGAACACGTCGCCCCGCGCCTTGGCGATGTCGAGGAGCCCGATCGTCAGCCCGTCGAGCCGCTCCGGCCGCGGCAGCCGCGCCCGCAGCGTCGGACTTCGCTCCGAAGTCGGGTCGAGAAACACAGTCATCACTTCACCTCCTTTGTTACGGGCGAACTGCCGCGAGGCCCCGAGGACCAGCCGCCGATGATGCCGGAAAACATCCCGGCGCCGCCGCCGGCGCGGACGATCATAAGACCGCCCGGGCGGAACTTGTTGACGCTCTTGCCGGCGAGCGATGAGGGACCGCCCTCGGCGATGCCCTTGGCGCCGGCGATCAGCTCCTCGCCGGGAATCTCGCACAGCCGGTACAATTCCTCATAGAGCCGCGCCTTCGACCAGCCGGCATTCCGGAAGGTGCGCTCGTGCTCGGGGCAGATCACGAGCAGCGCGTCGCAGGCCGGCGCGAGCTTGACGCTGAGCACCGCCTTCAGCGACTCGGCCATGCTGCGCGCCAGGCTCTCCGGGGTGCGCGATTTCTGGTCGACGATGCCCTGCAACCCGAAGCCGGCGAAAACCGTGACCGCCGACACCCCCTGCTTCACCCCGCGCTCGACCGCGAGCGGCTCCCAGCACGAGCCCTCCTCGTCCTCGGCGAAGCAATAGCCGAGCTTGCCGGGGTTGCCGAGGGTGGCGCGGTCGACCTCCTGCGGCCTGCCCTCGCCGATGTTGCGGATCACCAGTTGGAGCGCGCGGCCGATCGCGGAATTGGCGCGGTTGCCCTGGCCGAGCGCGTTGCCCTTGGCGTTCATGCCGATGCGGCGGCGCACCGTGCCGTTGACCACGACGACCGGCCCGGCGAACATCGTCGTCGCGAGTACCCCGTGCATCGCAAATCTCTCGTCGAGAACGGCCTCGACCGCCGCCAGCACGACCGGCAGGTACTCCGGCTTACACCCGGCCATCACGGCGTTGATGGCGATCTTCTCGACCGTCGCCCCGGCGAGCGCCGGCGGCACCAGCCCGATGACCTCCTGGGGATCGCGCGAGGTGCCGTCGAGCATGCGCAAGACGCGCTCCTCGGTCGGCGGCACCAACGGCAAACCGTCCGACCAGCCGCGCGCGAACATCGCCTCCTGCTCGTCCTCGTCCTCGCCGATCTCGATGCGGCGCGATTTGAGGCCGGTCTCGTTGAAGCGCACCTTGAGGCGCTCGATGGTGCCCGGCTCGATGTTCTTCGCGCCGCAGCCCGGGCGTGATTCGGGCAGACCGCTTCCGAGCCCAGCGAGCCCGGACAGCCGCTCCCA
>WNFC01002284.1_pt1 | contig 32602 bp, 33 predicted proteins | sample 5400541 | NCBI WGS metagenome assembly WNFC01 (sample SAMN13153342, study PRJNA577476) | soil metagenome | isolation source: 120 cm saprolite under Douglas fir tree site 2 hole 2 replicate 1 | place: USA:California | collected 2015-04-18
CAACCACGCCGTGCGCGCCGTCGAACAGATCGCGGTCAAGGATGAGGACAAGGATATCCTCGCTTACCGTATCCGTTTCGCTTCAGGCCACAAAATCGTTGCGTTGTCGTCGCGGCCGTCCAACCTCCGGGGCAAGCAGAGGGCTTGACGTCATATCAACTGGTTCCACGCCCAAGAGCCCTTGACTGAAAGCCTTTCTCGCGCTTCGCGCCCACCGGCGTAACGGCAGGGTCGGATTGGCGAGCGTATGATTTATAAATTCGTATTTCGTTTGCTACAGTCGGGCTTACCAGAGAGGCGCCCCAGAGGTGACAGGAACGGTGCTCGTTTACATGGCGAGCAGCGAAGCAGCTAACGGTAGCAAAGCTCCCGCTCCAGAAAGGCCACTGCCTCCACCGCGAAAGGCCTCTATTCGCGGCCCAAGCACGACGTGGAAGTGCGCGATCATTGTGTCGGCTACTTCGTCTGGCGGCTTCGGAGATTTGCCCATAAATCGGCTAGTGCTAGTCGGACCACTGCGGCTCGAAACTGGGCGCAGTTGAGCCTCCCTTGCCGAGCTTGCCTACGTGAGGCTGCGAGCGAAAGGGCAACGCAAGGCCAGCAACTGACACACAGAGGTCGCGATTATCGGCCCGCCCGTTCCAGCAGGTTGATTTTGCCGGCGAAGTCTTCGAGTTCGACTTCGGTCGTCTCCAGCACTCGCGCGACCATCCCCCAGAAACCGATTGCCATAATCAACTCGACGATCTCGCCCGTTCCGAGATTTTTCTTCAATGCTTCCAGCGTTTCATGGGTGCCCTTAACATTGCGCGCGACCTCGTCGGTGAAGCGCAGCACCAGGCGCTCGATTTCATGGAAGCATTGCGCGCTTTCCCAGTTGTCTATCGCCGCAATCTGGTCATCGCTTAGCCCGGCAGCTCTTGCGATTGGCACATGCTGCGTGTACTCGTACAGCGAATTGCAAACGCGGGCGTTGCGCAGGATGGCGAGCTCGCGCAATTTTTTGTCGAGCTTGCCGCGCGTCATCAGCGAATTGCCGAGCCGCGAGAAGTTTTGAAAAACCGCATCGGACGCGTTCGCGATCATCCGGGCGACGTTGAGCTTGCGCGGCGTATTGCCAAGGATTTCACGGGTTTTATCGGAGACTTTGTTTTCGTCAACATACGGTAGCAGCGCCATTGCCTGACTCCTTGAATTAGTAATAGTCAGTCGCGTTTAGATCGCAGACACTGAGACAACCCCCACCCAACCTTCCCCCTGGTCAGGGGGAGGGATTTACGGCAATAGCAAAGACGGCCTATTCGTTCGCCTTACTGGTGTTCGGATCGGGTTGGGGTCTGGCCGTGGAAAAGGGCGAGATAAACGCTCGTGACGGTTCCGGCAGCCAATTCATAAATTTAACTTCGGCGAAATTGCCCGCGATCTGAATTCCGGAAAAGGCCGCGTTGTCGATCCGCACACGATGAAAGAATTTCAGCTCAAGGCCAAGAAAGTAGCAGAGGATCGTGCGAATGATATCGCCGTGTGAGACGAACAGTATCCGGCGGCCGGGGTTTGCTTCGACCGCCTGGTGGACGGCTGCGACACCGCGCGCCTGCACGTGCGGAATCGTCTCCCCGCCTGGCGTTGGATAATCCACCGGTGATTCGCGGTACACCGCGAAATGCGGGTCGTCGATCAGCTCATGATAGGTCATCCCCTCCCATCGGCCATAGGCAACCTCTGCGATGGCCGGATCCTCGGCAATTTCGACGCCAGCGACTCCACCGGCGATGATTTCCGCGGTCTGACGGGCGCGCACCAGAGGGCTGGTCACAATTAAATCGGGTTTAAGCGAACGGGCCACGGCTACCGCGGCTTCGACCTGCGCGCGTCCATTTTCGCTCAGCTCGACCGGATTGCGGCCCATCACGCGCCCTTCGCGGTTCCATCGAGTCTCACCATGCCTCATCAGGATAGCGGTCCCGCGCAGGGTATTGGCCTCACTGAGTTTTTGCGCCACGTGGAAGGGCCCCAAAGCCATTTTTTCACCAATCTAACATGTACTCTTCGGTCGCACTGTGTTCTGGCCCGTGACTCTTCAAATAAAAGCACACCGGCTGGAAGCGCGACGCGGGCTGGAAGCCTGTGCCACTGGCTTGAAGCAACAGGGATGAAGCAGACCCAAGCGAGTTCAGATCAACAAAACAACGGACACCAAAGTCGGTGCCCGTTGTTGCTTCAAGTGTCACGATTGGGCCGCGTTCCAGTTTCAACGTCCCGCAGGAGCGGCAGCCGCATGACCGTTGGCCGTGGCTCCGGCCCCATCCGATGGAGCGGCAAGTCCGCAGAAGGCCTCGTAGTCAATGAGGCTGGTTTGCGTCGGATGGTCGCTGCACACAGGGCAATCAGGATTGCGGCGAATCTTGAGGACCCGCACGTAGTCGGCGGAGAGCGTATCGAAGTAGACCATCCGGCCGATCAATGGCTTACCGGCGCCCAGCAAGAGCTTGATCGCTTCGAGTGCTTCGATTGACCCGATTACGCCGGGAAGCGCGCCCAGCACTCCGGCCTCGGCGCATGATGGCGCCATATCCGGCGGCGCCGGCTCGGGGTAAAGACATCGGTAGCAAGGACCGCCGGCGGCCGGATAGAAGACCGTGGCATTACCCTCAAAGCGGAAGATGGCACCATCGACCAGCGGCTTCTTTGCGAGCACGCACGCGTCGTTGATCAGGTAGCGGGTCGGGAAGTTATCGCCGCAGTTTACGACCACGTCGTAATCCTTGATCACTTCCAGCGCATTCTCGGAGGTTAGCCTCAGATCGTGTCGGATAACCTTGATACCGGGGTTGATCGCATTAATCTGCTTTTGCGCCGACTCGGTTTTCGGCGTACCGATGCGATCTACGGTATGGATTATTTGCCGCTGCAGATTGGAAAGATCGACCACGTCAAAATCAACCAAACCAATGGTACCGACACCGGCAGCCGCGAGATAAAGCGACGACGGCGAGCCGAGCGCCCCGGTACCGAGGATCAGCACTTTGGAATCGAGCAACTTCGCCTGACCTTTCTCGCCCACCTCCGGAATGACGAAATGGCGTGAATAACGGGTCACTTCGTCGGCTGTAAAGGCGCGCTCAGCGGTGAATGGCAGCCCTCGATCTTTCCAGGCGTTGAAACCGCCGTTGAGGTTGTAGACGTTCTCGTAGCCGAGCTCGCGCATCGAGCGCGCGGCCAATAATGAACGGGTACCGGAGGCACATTGCAGGATAACCGGCGTCTTGTGATCCGGCACTTTTTCCTCGATACGCAATTCGAGAAAACCGCGTGGAATCCAGACCGCCTGTGGAATGTGCCCCTGCCGCCATTCGTCGCTCTCGCGCACGTCGACCAATACCGTACCGGGCTGGGCCAGCATCCGGCGCGCCTCGTCGATATCGATCTGTTTAATTGTCGAGCGCGCTTCGTCGAGGATATTCTTTGAAGTCTTCGCCATATAGAAATCCTGAATCGCTTCGCGCTGATCCCCTCCACCGCGCGCCGTGCCGGCGCTCCGGTCGGGATGACAAAAGAGGGGTAGCGCGAGTCAGTGCGACCTAGTTGAATCTAACCATCATATCTGCCGCGCACCCGGCTTGCATCATTGGGTTCCGGCCCGGCGTTTGCCCCTATCCGCCCAGCATTCGATGCGATTCGAGCAGGGTCCGGACAAAATTCAACACCCGTTGCGCATGGCCGCGCGGTGTAACTTCGAGAAAGGAACGCGTCACGCGCCCTTCGCGATCCAGCACGAACGTCGCCCGCTGCGCCATCCCGCGTTCAAGCACCCCAAAGGCACGCGCCAACTCGCCATGCGTATCCGCGAGCAAGGGGAAGGGCAGCCCATGCTTTTCGGCGAAACCACGATGCGATTCGACTGAGTCGGTGCTGACTCCGATTACTGCACAGTCCAGTCCGACGAATTGCTGGTATAATTCGCGAAATTCCTTGCCCTCGACTGTACATCCCGGGGTGTTGTCCCTGGGATAGAAATACAGCACTACGTTAGTGCCGAGGTGATCGGCCAGCCGCCGCATCTGCCCATGCTGATCAGGCAGCTCAAGTGCCAGCAAGTCGCCCAACCCGGCATTGCGAATTTCCTCAGCTCGCCGCGGCATGAACCTGCGCCTCCGCGCCGACCGCGCGCCGCTTGGTGAACTTGATGGCCGCGTTATCGATATTGATCGAGCAAAGCGAGCCGCACATGCTGCACACGTTCGAACCGGCAGCTTCGCTCTCCTCTTTGTAACGGCGCGCCTTGTCGGGGTCCATCGCCATCGCGTACATGCCGTCCCAGTTGAGAGCCTTGCGATAACGCGACATCTGGTCGTTCCAGACCTTGGCCGCGCGTACGCCTTTAACCAGGTCGCCCGAATGGGCCGCTATCCGGGTCGCGATGACCCCCTCACGTACGTCGGCGATGTCAGGCAGCCGCAGGTGCTCGGCAGGCGTTACATAGCAAAGAAAGTCGGTGCCGGCGGCCGAGGCAATCGCGCCGCCGATGGCGCCGGTAATATGATCATACCCGGGAGCAACATCGCAGGTCAGCGGCCCCAGCACATAGAATGGTGCGCCGGCGCAAACCCGCTTCTCCAATTTGACATTGGCTTCGATCTGATCCAACGGCACATGGCCGGGACCTTCGATCATCACCTGCACCCCATTGGCACGTGCGCGCTCGGTCAACTCGCCGAGCACGAGCAATTCGGCAAGCTGTCCACGGTCAGTCGCATCGCCCGTTGCACCGGGGCGGAGTCCGTCGCCGAGCGAAATCGTCACGTCATGCTCGCGCAGAATCGCGCACACCTCATCGAAGCGCTCGTACAACGGATTTTCGCTGCCCGTTCTCTCGATCCATGCAGCCAACAGCGCACCGCCGCGCGAAACGATACCTTCGATGCGCTGATGGGCGCGCAACTTCCGCACGGTTTCGCGAGTAACGCCGCAATGGAGCGTCATGTAATCGACACCCTGGCGGGCCTGCCGTTCGATTACTTCGAGGAAAAACGGGGCCTCGAGGTCCATGATCGAGTGCTCCGACGCGACCTGGTAAATCGGCACGGTTCCCAGAATGACCGGACATCGCGATAAGATTTCATCCCGAATTCGGTCGAGGTCAGTGCCGGTCGACAGATCCATCACCGAATCGGCGCCAAACCGAACCGCGGTGTAAAGCTTTTCGACCTCTTCTTCGACGAGTTGATGGAAGTTCGAAGCGCCAATGTTGGCGTTGACCTTGGTTCGCAGATTGCGGCCGATACCTATGGCACGGAACGGGTGATGGAGATTGTGCGGAATGACGACTTCGCCCGTCGCCACCAACGCACGTACGTCGTCAGGGCTGAGGCCTTCGTCGGCAGCGACCTCGTCCATCTGCGGCGTGATAACGCCCTTGCGTGCAGCCTCAAGTTGAGTCATTTCGGTACCTCTGTCTGAGCTTTCGATGGGAGCCGCGCTTTTTATAGAACCGCCGGGGTAAATCGTCCAGCGCTATCGATAACCGCAAGCACTCCCTTGTATCCGCATCACCGGGTCAGGCTCCAAGTGCCTGCACCGGAACTTAATTTATACACTCCGCGCCCTTTATCGTCACGGCCCTTTGGGACCTCGTCCTTAAGCGGGAAAAGGAGCTCCTCGGTCCGGCGCACTATGACGCCGTCTGCGCGATCATTTCTTGACTCCATTCAAGCGATGCGCCAGCATCGCGCGCAACCATTTCCGAAAACGCCTTGGAGAGCCTGGAATGCGTAAACGCTCTGTTCTACTGTTCGCTCTGACGATCTCCGGCCTCGCGGTCAGCGTCGCTGGAGCCCAAAATACTGCCTCCCAATCGTCGAGTTCGCAGCAGCAACTGGATATTGCCGCGGCCAGAGCTCAGCGAAAAGCCGTCGTCGGCCAGAATATGTACCTGACGGCGTCGCAAGCCAAGGTCTTTTGGCCCTTGTACGAGGCCTACGAAAGGCGGATGGACAAAATCGAAGATCGCCATATCCGCGAGATCAGAAATTACGTCGCCAGTTACAAAAATCTCACCGATGCCGAAGCCAATCAGAAACTCGACGAGGTGCTGGCTATCCAGCAAGCGCGGCTCCAAATCCAGCAGGAATATGTCCCGAAATTCCGTGCAGCGCTGCCCGGCGTCGTCGTGACCCGATTCTTCCAGATCGATAACAAGATGCGCGCCATGATCCAGTGTAATATCGCGCAGATGGTCCCGCTCGCACAACCACCGTCATCCGCGCAAGGGGCGAATCCAGACAGTCCCTGAGTCTCCGGCCATCGGATGATCGCCCGACACCTCTTCAAAACGCCGGAGGCTGCTACCCGATACTCGCGCGGCCGCGTGGATTCCAGCCTGCCCAATTATCGTTACCCGACTACCACGAGAAAGGTTATGCTCGCTAGTTGCAGAGGAGGAATGTCATGATTCGCGGGATTCATCATACGGCAATTTCCACCGCAGACCTCGAACGCTCGCTGCGATTCTATCGGGATCTGCTGGGCTTCGAGCAGATCTTCTCCTCCGGATGGGAACGAGGTGCTGAGGCAGCCGATAAAATCACCGGCCTCAAGGAGTCGGCGGCCAAGCTCGTGATGCTCAAAGCCGGTAACGCCTGTATTGAGCTTTTTCAGTATTCGAGTCCTCAACCAAGACCGGGTGATCCGACTCGGCCGGCATGCGATCATGGAATTACCCATCTTTGCCTTGACGTGAGCGATATCCAGGCGGAGTACGAGCGGCTCAAAGCCGCAGGGATGGTCTTCCATTGCCCACCGCAGAGCATGGGCAGTGTTAGCGCGACTTACGGACGCGATCCTGACGGCAATATCGTCGAATTGCTGGAAGTCAAAGATGCCGCCAACCCGATCGCGCTGAACATCGCTTAACTGCTCGGGGTGTCACGGGCAATCTGCGAAAAGCGCGCGCACTCGCCAGCGGGATCGGCCAGAACGGTAGGGCCCTAAATCGCATGCACTGCATTCGCGAGGCGGGCGTCGACAGTGACGAGTTCAAGGCCCGCGATCTTTTGTCGGGCTAACAGATAGGTGGCGAGATGAAGAGCATCCAGCGCGCGCAACGGTGTTCCGCGCGCAACCTGGCGGGCCATCTCGCAAACTTCAGCCGTGAGTTCCCAAAGTTCACATCGTGCCCACAGCGCGTTGAGCTCGCGCTCGGCGTCAGCGAGCTTGCTCTCGGAGGTCTGGCCTCGCAGACGAAGACGATGAAAAGCGCGTGAAGCCTCGACCATTGAGAGCCGCGATGTGAGTAATTCAGAGGATGCCCGAATGCGCGCCTCAACGCTGGGGCTTACTCCAGTCTCAAGTTCTGCGCGCAGCGCCGCTGAGGTGTCGAGATAGAGTGCCCCGGCCATCTTTTCGATTAACACCGATCGCTACGAATCTCGTCCAGGAGGTCGGCGGCCGTACCGGGCGGCAGGCCAAGGCCCTTGACTTTCCAGGTCCAGCGACCCTTACGGATGGCGGCGCGAGTTATGTCACCGCGCTCCGCGAGCGAGTCGAGAATCTCGTCGAGTGATACCCGAGAAGCGGGCCTTGGTCGGGTCGGCCGCAATTCTGCAACCACCTCGCCGCGGTCGGTAACCAGTACCATCTTGCCGCGCTTTACTAGCCGCAAGTACTCGGACAGATGCGCTTTGAGCTCCTTGACACCGACAGACTTCATGGCTGCTATAGTAGTCACCGGTGGTTACTTGATCAAGCGAACGGACGATGTACCTGGTCGCTAGATTCAGCGAGGAGAAGGCGCTGCTTGAGGATAATACGAGCCGTAGCGGGCGTGCAGACTGCCCGCATTCGTACAATACAACCAGCGTCGTAGGAGGCGTGCCGGCTATGAGCAAGCGATCTGGTATGCGCACAGGCGGTCAGCTCCTGGTTGACCAACTCAAGATTCATGGGACCGACACGGTTTTCTGCGTGCCCGGCGAAAGCTTCCTTGCGGTCCTCGATGCCTTGTACGACGCACGCGACGAAATTCGGCTGATTGTATGCCGTCAGGAGGGCGGCGCCGCCTATATGGCGGACGCTTACGGCAAGCTCACTGGCCGCCCCGGCGTTTGCTTCGTGACGCGCGGTCCAGGCGCCAGTAACGCAAGTGTTGGCGTGCACACAGCTTATCAGGACTCGACCCCGATGATTTTGTTCGTGGGACAGGTCGCTCGTTCGGATTACGAACGCCAGGCGTTTCAGGAGGTCGACCTGACACGGATGTATGGTCAATTGGCCAGGTGGGTCGCACAGATCGAGGACCCCCGCCGGATTCCAGAGTTCGTCGCCCGCGCGTTCACACTCGCGACGTCCGGACGGCCGGGGCCCGTTGTGCTTGCGCTTCCCGAAGACATGCTGCGTGAGGAGACGGTGGCCGCGGATGCTGAACCTTACAAAATAGTACAAGCCCATCCGGGCGCTTCCGAATTGGCACGCATGCGTGAGATGCTGGCAGGCGCAAAACGGCCGATAATGCTCCTCGGAGGGACGACTTGGAACTCGCAGGCAGTCGCGGACATCACAGCCTTTGCGGAAGATAATCGCATCGCAACGGCGAATACTTTCCGGCGCCAGGATCGCTTCGATAATCTCCATCCTTGCTACGCTGGCGACCTTGGCATCTCACCAAACCCACAGCTTGCCGCTCAGGTCAGGGCGGCAGACTTGGTGCTCAGTGTCGGCACCCGGTTGGGGGAGGCGGCAACTGACGGCTACAAACTCCTGTCGGTGCCGCGGCCTGAGCAGAAACTGGTACACGTTTACATGGGCGCCGAAGAGTTGGGCAGAGTGTATCAGGCCGATGTGCCGATCAACGCCGGGATGCCGGCATTTGCCGCCGCCGCGCGAACTCTGAGGCCGGTCGATTCGTCCGGATGGGCTGCGGCCACCGAGGCGGCGCATCGAGCATATCTCGACTACAACAAACCGGTCCCCAATCCAGGCGCATTGCAACTTGCGGAAATTATCGCGAGCCTCCGCGAACAATTGCCGCCGGAGACAATCGTGTGTAATGGCGCCGGCAACTATTCAGGCTGGGTGCATCGCTTCTGGCGCTTTCGCAGATATGGCACCCAGTTAGCGCCCACCAGCGGATCGATGGGCTATGGTGTCCCGGCCGCAGTTGCCGCCACAATCATTTATCCCGAGCGGCCGGTGCTATCCTTTTCCGGCGACGGCTGTTTTTTAATGAACGGACAGGAAATCGCCACAGCGATGCATTATGGGCTCAAGCCGATCTTTTTCGTCATTAACAACGGGATGTACGGAACCATCCGCATGCATCAGGAACGCGAATACCCGTCGCGAGTCAGCGGCACGCTGCTCACCAACCCCGATTTTGCCGCTCTCGGCCGTGCTTACGGCCTCCACGGTGAGGCGGTCGAACGCACGGAGGATTTTGATGGCGCTTTCAAGCGGGCGCGCAACGCAGGGCGCGCCGCGTTGATTGAGCTTCGGCTCGATCCGGATGCGATCAGCACCCGTATCAGCTTGACCAAACTGCGCGAATTGTCGCTGGCGAAGCAGCAAGGGATGCGCTCGTAACGCCAGGCGCAACGCAGCCAAGCCGGCTGTTTAGGCGGAGCGCAACGGAGCCGGTGAGCCGAAGCCCTGAGCTGGCCGAGGGGCACCAGGCGCATCCACGTGGAGCCGAGCCACCAGGCGAAGCGCAGCAAAGGAGGCTGCGACGTGCGCATCTACAAAAACGGCCTGCGTCGTACCCCGCAAGAAAAGCAGCGAGGCGATCGGAGTGACGACTGAGAAAGAGTACTCCCCGCTCAGCGGCCTGGACTCCCTGTTGGGGCTCATCCCCCGGCCGCTCGCGACGGCTGTTATTTTAACCCTCACGGTGCTGCTGGGGCCGACTCAGGCCGGTGCGGAAACCCACGGCGCAAGCGGGAAGTCGTTTTTCCTCGTCGCAAGCCGCAGCATGCCCGATCCAGTTTTTCAACAATCGGTCATCCTGTTGCTGCCTTCAGGCGAACTTCCACTCGTGGCAGGCGTAATCATTAATAAACCAACGGACGTGACACTGGGCAACCTGTTCAAACAGCAGCTCGCGCCCGAGAATCGGAACCAAAAAGTTTACTTCGGCGGCCCGGTCGATCTTACTGCACCACTGTTGGTACTTCGAACCACGCGGCCGCCGAAACAGGCGATACGGTTATGGAGTAACGTTTACGCGGTCGACGATGCCGGTCCGATCAGCGACATTTTGAGAGATTCTCGCCTCAGCAACGACGCGCGGCTCTATCTGGGACGCGCGCAATGGGCTCAGGAGCAGCTTCGCGGCGAACTGCTTGAAGGTGCCTGGAGCGTGGTGCCGGTCAGAACCGACCTGATCTTCGAGCACGATTCAGCCAAGGTCTGGCCCATGCTTAGTCAGCATGAGCACGTTCGCGAAATCGACGCCCGCTGCCCTGACGCCGGCGGTGTGACGGCATTGACAATGTGCAGCGGGGCATTTACCTGGTAGCGCCGGGTATGCGGCTGAAAAAGGCGCGCAAATGAAACACGCGCGCGGGAACCAGCCTCTCGACCAGCCAGGATAACCCCGCCTCTCGCTCTCCGTCGTTTTTCTTCACGACGATCTCAGGCGGGCAAGTCATGACGCAGCCGCGAGTGGTGTGATCCTGGGTCGAGGATGGCGCGCAGCGTATGTCGCGCTTGGGGTGCCTATGATCGCGCCCTTCCTGGCGCCAGCATGGCTGTCAAACGTCAGTGACCAACGCTGGCTGCCGGCGCCGAACATGGCTGGTTTCCGCGCCCCCACCGCCATTTAGTCTCGGGTGTTCCCGCGATAGAGCAGTTTATCGCGCCCGCCCCTCGTCCTGCCGCATTCGCTCAAGGACCTCTTGAACCCTACGGCCCTGGAGATAGATAGCCGCGTCGTCGGCACTCATTTTAGTATACATGCGATACAGCATAGTCACCTCAATAAGCGAGGTAACCACAACCGCGACAATCGCAATAAGTATTGCGAGCAGTTCGGGGCTCAATGGGTCGCCTCAACCAAGCTTTTAGAAGAGCCAGCGCAGCGGTTCCAGCCCTAACAGCAGGCGGCCAGCCATTTCGTATGTCCGTAGCGATCCCATCACGTGTTGATTCATTGTCAACACGTCGCGGAGACAGCGGTCGAGGGCACCGTTCTGGTAAACGGCCGAGCCGCCGCTTGCCTTGTAAACCAGTTGGACCGCTTCTGCGCATTCCCCGACGACGTGAGTATAGGCAGTGATGAAGCGCGCTTGCTGAATCGGCGACGGCTTGCGTTCCTCAACCAAAGTCGCCCACAGATCGCCGATTACGTCGAATAAGTATGATCGCGCCGAGCCGAGCAACGTCTCAGCACGAGCCACTGACTCCTGAACGAATACTTCCTCGCGTAACAATTTTGGTGCTTCGCTGCGTTCACCCAGAATCATTCGCCGCGCTGGTTTGCGGCCGGCATTCTCGATCACCACATCGATCGCATGGCGCGCGATCCCGAGCGCGGGTGCGGCTCCCTTGGCAATGAACATCAACGGAAAGGCATAGAGTGGTCCCGGACGTTTCACCAGATTCGGATCCTGAAAGCTGAAGGTCCGCTCAGCCGGAACGAATACGTCGTGGACCGCGAGATCGTTACTGCCGGTGCCGCGCAAGCCGGTCGTGTACCAGGTATCGAGAATCTCGCACTCGGCGAGCCGCAGAAAACAAGTGCGCGTCTCTGGAATCCCGGCCGCGCTTACATGCGAAGCGCCATCATCGACGACATTACAGCCGACCCACACCCATTCGCTGTGCTGACAACCGCTGGAGAACGGAAAACGGCCGTTCACCCGATAGCCGCCGCGGACCGGCGTTGCCTGACCGGTGGCGGTGGCGGTCGCCGCGGTCGCGACCCAGATGTCGGAATACATCTCGCGGGCGACGCGCTCGTCGAGAAAAGCGGTAATGTATCCGCTGTCGCATCCGATCATCGCGCACCAGCCGGCCGAATCATCGCGCACCAGCCGGCCGAGCCTTCCGCCATGGCGATGGCCTCTATCACGCGAATCTGAGTCAGCGGATCGAGTTCGGGCGCACCCCACGAGCGTGGCAGCACCATTCCAAAGACGCCGGTGTCTTTCATGGTCTGCGCGAGGCTTGGCGGGACTCGCCGCATCTGCTCCATCTCGTCGCCGGCGGCACGAATCTTTGGTCCTAGCTCGATTGCTGCATGCAACAGCGGAGAATCGTCCGACAACGCTTTACCTGCGGGACGCATCATTAGCGAACCTCCCCGATTGATCTTTCGCCATAGCCTCTAACCGGAATGCGGACCTTAAGAACACTACTACTGCTCGGCAGCCAAAAATCGCCGGCGAATCGTGACGATCATGGGCCCTACGGCTGCCACCTATATTACGGAAATTCGGCTCGCTCACGGACCGTCGCGCCGGATCTCGCGATCCATCCTGGTGCGGATGCTCAGCCGGTTGAGCGCGTTTACCAGGGCCAGCGCACTTGCCATAACGACGTCGCTGTGTGCGCCCTGCCCAGCGACGGTCATTCCGTTGTCCCGCACCAGGCATGAGACTTCACCGAGGGCGTCGGTGCCGCCGGTAATCGCCTTGACCGAATACCGTTCCAGGGCCGGATTTATTCCGGTGATGTGATATATCGCTTTGTAGCAGGCGTCGACCATACCGTCGCCGGTCGATTCGCCATGGCGCTCCTCGCCATTGACGCGCAGGATCACTTCGGCGTGCGGTTCCGTCCGGGTGGACGAGCGGACGACGACATCGATCAGTTCGAAAGCATCGGCAGACTGGCGGCTCTCTTCGTTGGCCAGTGCCAGAATATCGTCATCGTAGACGACCTTCTTCTTGTCGCAGAGCGCCTTGAAAGCCGCGAAGGCCTTTTGCACGTCGATGGTGGTGGGGTCAACGCCGAGTTCCGCGAGCCGATTGATGAAGGCATGGCGTCCGGAATGTTTGCCCAACACCAGCTTATTCGACGGAATCCCGATATCCTCGGGTTTCATGATTTCGTAAGTCAGTTTGTTCTTGAGCACCCCGTCCTGATGGATTCCCGCCTCGTGGGCGAAAGCGTTGTCACCCACGATCGGCTTATTAGGCGGCACCGGTTGCCCGATTATCTGCGACAACAGACGCGAGGCCGGGTAGATCTGGCGGGTGTCGACTCCGGAATGCACGTTCATCAGGTCCCGGCGCGTCTTTAGCGCCATTACTACTTCTTCCATCGAGGTGTTGCCGGCACGCTCGCCGATGCCATTGATGGTGCATTCAACCTGGCGCGCGCCATTGCGAATAGCGGCGAGCGAATTGGCCACCGCGAGCCCGAGGTCATTGTGACAATGAGCGCTCCAAATAACCTGGTTGCCGCCCTCGACCCGGCGCCGCATATAGGCGAACATCTCGCCGAATTCCTCCGGAATTGCATGCCCCGTCGTATCGGGCAGATTGATAATGCGTGCGCCGGCCCGGATTACCTCAGCGCAGACCATGGCCATGAAATCCCAGTCACTGCGCGAGGCGTCCTCACATGAAAACTCGATGTAATCGAGATATTGCCTGGCGCGTGCTACCGCCCAGGTCGCCGCGTTCAAGACGTCTTCACGAGTCATCGCGAGTTTGTACTTCAGGTGGATGTCGGAAGTGGCGATAAAGATATGAATCCCAGGGTGCCGCGCTTTTTCGACTGCCCTGAGGGCCTGGTCCACATCTTCCTCAAGGGTACGCGAGAGGCTGAGCACGATCGGGTTTGCGACCGCATCCCCTACCCGCCGCACGGCTTCAAAATCGCCGGGTGATGAGGCAGCGAAGCCAGCCTCGATGATGTCGACGTTGAGCCGTTCCAGTTGCCGCGCGATTGCGATCTTCTCCTCTACGTTCATCGTGCAGCCAGGCGATTGTTCGCCGTCGCGCAGCGTGGTGTCGAAGATGCGCACATAGTCTTCAGGGTGGGATTGCTCCATCGCTTTTGCTCTCTCCTCTTCGTTTTCCAGGGAAACAGACCGGCGAAACGCGGCAAAAAGAAAACGCCCCAGGCGGCTTCGCTCGGCCCACCGCCTGGGGCGTCTCGTTACAGTTTCAGAGCCGGTTCAGGCCTGCACTAAGACGCACTGAGCGTGGGCCCTGGTTAGGGCCAGGCTAAGCAGCAGTCCGAGATGCAGGTTCACCGACATGGTTGTGCTATTTAATCCTGTGGCACTCGCGCGGTCAAGCCGCGAGGCATTCGGTCGTGTCCTAAGCTCTAGCCGTGAGACGTCGGCTTGACAATGAACGGCTCAAGCAAGCAGCACACATGCAATTGTGATCCACGTTTTGTTTGTGCGATAGCCCGTGGATAACGCCATCGACAGCGTGGAACTTTGACGCGATGATATCGAAATAGGTGGTGTCTCTTGCGTTGTAGCGTCGAAACACCGCGTAGGCTATGTGGTCGGCTAACTGGACCGTGCGGGAGACGTGGGACTTGATGAAAAGCGGAGCTTCAGCCAAGTTTTCGATCACACGCCATCGAGTCCCCAAGAGCCGGAAATCTGCGGCCAATTTGAAGACTTGTCGCGTAAGCCGTTTCGTCGAGGATAAGAATCCCCCTCTTGTCTTAGATCGGATAGATAATGATCGAACCTGCTGCACAGATCCTCAAAGGCCAACTCCATGGGGTCTAGGCCGGGGTATGAGTCCTTGTGAATCGCGCAGGCGAATGCTCTAGCGCTGTCATAAGAACTCGAAAAAATCTTGAGCACGTTCTTGATCACGCCTTGCCGATCATCGCGCGGCATCTTATCCCATGGCGCGGTTCGGCCGGAGAATATTTCCGAAGCGTGAAATTCTACCGATTGTGGATCTTGAGGATTGATTCTGTCGGCGAGTTTATCCAGCTCCGTTGTCATCCAATTGACCTGCGCTTCAAAGAGTGAAACGCCGCCAAGCACAAGATATTCTTCGTTCTTGTTGTCTACAGAGCCGGAATCGTCAAGATATAGCAGATGCACACTTCGCCGCGCCCCTGAAAGGCCAAGGCGGCCGAGTGGACCGTGTTACCGATCCGGCGGACCGCTAATGCAGCCCTCTCAACCGCACGAACTAATGTAGCACATACCATCTGCTGGTCAACCCGAGACTATGACACTATCAGGATTTTAGCGACAAGCATTGGTGTTGGTCTTCTTAAGCACGCGCCGACGGTTCCGCCGGATGACTCGCCGGGACACTGTTGCCGGCATCGTTTACCGCCGGACGGCCTAGCGGCAGTACGCGCGCGATTCTCTCTCCGCGCGCCATTAGCAACGGCCCGGACAGAATGTAGGCTGTGGCCAATGCAAAAGTGGTGAACTGCGGCATCGCGAACAGCATCGCCGCTATTACAACAAGTGCGCCGAGTAGTAACTCTACCTGGCCATGCTTTTGAAGGTCGATTCCTTTAAAGCTTGGGTAGGGTACTCGCGAGACCATCAGGCCAGCGAGTGCGAGGGTGGCCGGGGCGCCAAAGGCGCTTAGCATGCGCGGCGCTTTCAACTCGAAATAGCTATAAGCCAGGACTGTTCCAGCGATCATTACCGCCGCACCCGGCACCGGAAGACCGACGAAGCGGCGCTTATCGATACTGCCGGTCTGCACGTTGAAGCGGGCCAGGCGTAGAGCGGCACCGACGACATACAGGCCGCTGATCACAATCGCGAATGCCCCCAGTGGTTTCAGTGCCCAGCTATAAATTAGCGCAGCAGGCGCGCAGCCGAAGGCGACCACGTCGGACAGACTGTCGTATTCGATGCCGAACTGGCTCGAAGTGCGCGACACTCGTGCGATTCGGCCGTCAAGGCCGTCACAGATGAACGCCACCGCAATCATCACGGCCGCCAGTTCGAAATGCGCATTGATCGACGAAATCAGCGAATAGAACCCTGCCAGCAGCCCTAGCGAGGTGATCGTCGCAGGTACGACAAATACGCCGCGGCGCAGCGGGCCGGTGACTTTATGCCGCTGCTCCTGGAAACGGCCGGAAATCAGCCGCATCGCCGCAGGACCCTGCCGATTTCTCCTCGATGTATTCTCATTCACGCGGTGGTTCTCCAATTATGGTTTCCCCTGCTCGCACGCGGTCTCCAACTCGAACCACGACCCGATATGGCCCCGGCAGGAAGTGATCAACGCGACTGCCGAACATGATCAGCCCGATCCGTTGCCCGCGCTCCAGCCGTTGGTGCAGGTGCAGATGACAGACGATTCGGCGGGCCAGATAACCGGCCACCTGAATGAGCACGTGGTCGCGGCCGCGGCTATCTTTAATTCTAATCAAATTTCGTTCGTTGTGCTCGCTCGCCGTATCGCGGAAGGCCGCACGGAACTCGCCTTTGGCATGCTCCAGCGAGGTTACGTCGCCAGACACTGGCGCACGATTTACGTGGACGTCCAGCGGCGACATAAACACCGAAACGCGGGTATATAGCGCCTCATGGCCGGTTCCCGGGAGCGAGGCAACTCCGATATCGCATATGCGCCCATCGGCACCGGATATTACCGCGTCGGCGTTTGCAACCGCACGCCGCTCCGGATCACGAAAGAAAGCCGCGAGCGCTGCACCAACAGTAAAGAGCAAAATTCCGATTGCGACGAAGCCGGCGGCCGCGACGCCAATCCCCAAAGCCACGATCGGCAACGCTATCCGCACGCCCTCGGGTGCGATGCCGATTCTGGAGGCAAATCGTGCCGTCAACGAAATTGCCGCGGTACTCTTGAGGAGCGTGTCAGTACTGCGGGACGCTGGTACAACAGTCAGGCTCAGTTGCGCGCGCGATCGACCAGGCGCTCGCTACCCAACCACGGCATGAACGATCGCAATTGACGTCCAACCTCTTCGATCGGATGCTGCTCGGCTTCTTTGCGGAGGCGTTTGAAATTCGCCAGTCCTTGCCGATATTCGTTGATCCACTCGTTGGCAAACTTGCCCGATTGAATGTCCGCCAGGATCTGCTTCATCGCCGAGCGGGTGGCTTCCCCAATAATTCGAGTGCCCCGGGTCATGTCACCATACTCAGCGGTATTGCTGATCGAATAGCGCATGTCCGAGATGCCGCCTTCGTAGATAAGGTCGACGATCAGCTTGACTTCATGCAGACATTCGAAATACGCCATCTCCGGCGCGTATCCCGCGGCCACCAGCGTCTCGTAGCCGGCGCGGATGAGTTCGGTCAGCCCGCCGCATAGCACGGACTGCTCGCCGAATAAGTCGGTCTCCGTCTCTTCGCGGAAGGTCGTGCTGATAATCGCCGCGCGGCCGCCACCGATAGCGCAGCCGTAGGCCAAGCCAATTTTTTCGGTATCTCCCGATGGATCCTGCTGGACCGCCAGGAGGCACGGAACGCCGCGCCCCTTGACGTACTCGGAACGAACCAGATGGCCGGGACCCTTTGGCGCGATCATGAAGACGTTCACATCGGCGCGCGGTTGGATGAACTTGAAATGAATGTTGAAGCCATGACCAAACGCAAGATATTTGCCCGTGGTCAAATGAGGCTCAATCTCACTCTTGAAAATGTCGGAGGCCATCTCGTCCGGCACCAGCACCATGATGATGTCGGCCTCGCGCGCGGCGTCAGCGGTCTCGAAGACTCGCAGGCCGTGTTGTTCAGCCTTGGACCACGATGGACTCCCCTTGCGCAACCCGACTCGAACATCCATGCCGCTGTCGCGCAGATTAAGCGCGTGGGCATGCCCCTGGCTGCCAAATCCCAAGACCGCTATCTTGTGAGTCCGCAGTACGCTCAAATCCGCGTCGCGATCATAAAGCACTTTCATCCTGATCCTCTCCTGCTGATCCTCTCCTGACTAACCCGCATCGCGGGCCGAGCGCTGATTGATGACGTTACCACTAAGTTGCACTGAACGCGCCATTGCGATCTTGCCCGTGCGGACGATCTCCTTGATTCCGAGCGGCCGTACAAGATTAATGAAAGCTTTTATCTTGCTCGCGTCGCCGGTCACTTCGATCGTTTGTGAGCGAGGTCCGATATCGACCACGTGGGCACGAAAGGCCTGCACAATCGAGTCGAGTTCCGAGCGCGTCCGTTCCTCGACTGCGACCTTGACCATAATCAGCTCGTGCTCAACAGTATCGGTATCTTGAAAGTCGGTCACCTTTATCACTGACACGAGCTTGTTAAGCTGTTTGTTTATCTGCTCGAGAATCTGGTCGTCGCCTGAACTGACCAGCACCATACGCGAGACGGTCGGGTCGATTGGGTCTTCATTGACCGTGAGTGATTCGATATTGAAGCCGCGGCTGGAAAAAAGCCCGGCTACGCGCGCCAAGACGCCAAATTCGTTCTCAACCAGAACCGAGATGGTGTGACTAGGCATGTATGAGCTTGCTTACACGTCTGCCAGGTTGGTGGGGTCGCGATGCACAGGATTACTGGGCGGCTTCCGAACGATGGCGATGCAATATCTCCATCAAGCGATCCTTCGAGGCGAGTTTCAGTTTCTGAATCCGCTTTTTTTCCAGTTCTTCCTCCGGAGTCAGGTACAGTTTGTGTCGAAAGGCCTCCAGCTTGTGCTTCAACTCCTGGTGTTCGAGATAAAGCGTTCGAAGTTCTATGTCATGAGCGAGGAGTTGCTGGATGAGTTCTTCCTCTCGGCGTTCCATGGATCTCTTCTCCCGGTTTCAAAGCACTGGAAGTTGTTGCCATATCGGGCGGGCGGAGGTAAAGCGGTTCCAACGTAGCGATGACGCCGGCCTCCTTTCGAGCGACCTTTGCAGCACCAATTGCGGCAACGAAACTTCCTCTGAGATGTAGCCCAGTGTTCTCAATCAGCACGGCCCGATACCCGTTCGCTCGCGCCAGCGAGTGGGCCTGTTGAGCCACCGAATATCCGACAAAAACTGCCTCGTCCGCGAGCCCAGCAACGAGGTTTGCGAGGGAAACGACCAGATCACCTGAATGCTTTTCTAGCGCACCCGCGACGAAGCGGTAAAGCCCCGTGTAAACTTCTCCTTTGCGCGCATCAATCACGGGGTGAATTGAGGCGCCTTCGGGCAGTCCGGAACCGGCGCATAGAGCAAGCGCGTCAAGCGAGGAGATGCCCACTATCGCGATTTTTCGTGCGGCGGCGATACCTTTTGCGTAACTCATGCCGACGCGCAATCCGGTGAAAGAGCCAGGCCCTATCGCGACCGCAATCGCGCTAAGCTCGCTCAAGCTGACGCCGGCGGCTTCGAGAACTTCGTCGACTGCGGCCGGCAATTCCATACCATGGGAAAGCGATGGGCGAATGGCAGCGGCAGCCAGGCGGCCATCGGCGACGACCCCGCAGCTAACGATCGGTCCGCCGGTATCGATTCCCAGAACCACTCCGGCCGCGGCCGCGTCTGCCAGCAGGCGTTCGGGCGAAAGCTGCATTACAACACAACGGCAGAGATCAACTACCGCCCAGCAGACGACTTCGAGCCTGTGAGCGCCGGCTGAATTCTGCCCGAATGCTAAGAATCATGCGTCGCCCGCTTAGCCCACAATCCGCGAAATATCATTCAGGATCACGAAAGCCATCAGCACGACCAACAGAAAGAGCCCGACCTGCATCGCGATCTCGCGATGACGAAGCTGCATTGGTTTGCCGCGAATTCCTTCAATTGCGAAGAAGAGCAGGTGGCCGCCGTCAAGCAGGGGCACCGGTAGAAGATTGATAATCCCTAGCTCAAGGCTGAGCATAACGGTAAACAGGGCGAGGTCGGCAAAGCCTTGGTGTGCCTCTCTTCCCGCCAGTTGAGCAATCATGATGGGTCCGCCGAGCGCTTGGCGAACGGGTGTGGCACCCTCGAAAATCTTGGCGATGCCTACACATAACGTGGCCAGAAGCTGGGCAGTTTGGACGCTGCCGGCCCGAATCGCGCCAAGCGGGCCATAGCTGAGAGTAACCTTATCACCGCGCGGCGAGACTCCGATTACCCAGGTCGGGACCTTATTGCCGTACACAGTTTCCTCAGGAAGCTGCTTTGGCATAACAGTCAACCGGGTCAGCGCACTATTTGGCTGGCGCGCAACTGCCAGTTGGAGCGGAGCGCCGCCACTGGCCTTTACCGCATCCGACAGATCGTCCCAGCTCTGAATCTCCTTTCCATTGACCGCGGTGACGCGGTCGCCTTGATGGAGCCCGGCGGCGTATGCCGGCATCTCCTGCCGCACTTTTCCGATGACCGGCAGGAGAGTTGGAACGCCAATCATGAAAACGACGATCATGAGCAGCGGCGCAAAAAGGATATTCGAAAGCGGTCCGGCGAGGACGATGGCAAACCGCTTTGCGAGCCGCTGACTCGGAAACGCGCGTGCCTTGAAAGCCTCCAACAGCGCTCCCGGCCGGGCCTCGGCAAGCGCATCTATCGCCTGCTGTGCGGAGCCGCAGAGGTGGACTTGCTTGAGCAACAGCTTTTCGTCGAGCTTCAGATCTCGGCCCACAACCGCTACCGGAGTCGTTACCTCGTGCGGCTGCGATCCAGCAAAGGCTCCCGCAATGGCGGCCACCGGTTGGGGCTCGACCAGCGCTCCGGCAATGGCGACTAGTGCGTGCTCATCGACGTCCCGGCTGGCATTCGCGTGATTGATATCCGATTGAGCGCGATACTTGAGCCAGCCGGTTGATTTCGTCGCGGTTACCAGGTCTAGCGCGATTTCCCGCAGATACGACTTCATCGCGTCCGGCCCCGGCTCCTCGGCGATCTCATCGCCCAGCATCCGGACGTAACCACCAAATGGAGTCGCACCCAGCGCATAATCGGTTTCACCGTGGCGGATACCGAAGATCCGCGGCGGGTAGCCAATCGAAAACCGCAATACCCTGACGCCAAGCCGCTTAGCTACCACGAAATGGCCGGTCTCATGAACGACCACCAGAATCGCAAAAATTGCAATCGCCGCAATCACTGAAAGGAGCATACGAAGGAACCTCGGAGACGGCGTTCCAGCCTCGTCAATGCACGCAATAGTAGGTCAAAACCGCTGGAAAGACCAGACTGCAAGCGCGATCCAGCAAGCCGCCGTGACCCGGGAAAATCCATCCGGAGTCCTTGACTCCGGCGATGCGTTTGAATGCCGAATTCGCAAGGTCGCCTGCCTGCGCCAAAAACCCCACTGCCAAGCTCAGAACAGTAACCGAAATGAGTGATAACCATGGCATCAGGCTGCTGTGCAGAATTAATCCAACAATCAGGGCCGCTGCCAATCCCCCAAACGCGCCTTCAACCGTTTTGTGCGGACTCACCCGCGGCATCAATTTGATCCTACCCGCGAAACGGCCTACAAAGTAGGCGCCGGTATCGCTTGCGAAGGCCAGCAGCAACATCAGGATAATTACCGGGACGCCTCTGGAACGATTCCGCAAGAGCGCAAAATAAGGAAAGAACATCCCTACCCAGGCAGCTCCCAAGACCACCAGCAATGCACCACTCGCTGCGTAATCGGCCCCATCTACGGCGACTTGCACTACCATTATCATCATCACGACGAAAACGATTAAACAGATTATCCAGCCGGCAGGCAGCACGCGGCCACTCAAGAGCGTTTCAAGAACCGGTATCCCGCCGGCGAGCACGACCAGCAGCCAGCACCACCCTTTTACCTGTGCCATTTCGCCGATTTCAAACAGGGCCCAGCACGCCAGCACGGCGATAATCATGCTAAAGACGGCTGGCGGTGCAAACGCGATTAGCCCTAGTAACGCGGGCAACGCGACGAATGCGGTCTTAAGCCTGGTTCGCAGCACTAAGGGGCAGTGGCGAGCCTTCGTCAACCATACCGAAGCGGCGGGCGCGCGACTGGTAGGCGGTAAGTGCCAGAAGCAGGTCCCGCTCCCGGAAATCCGGCCATAGGGTGTCGGTAAAATAGAGCTCGGTGTAGGCGAGCTGGAACAGGAAGAAATTGGAAATGCGCAATTCGCCCGAAGTCCGAATCAGCAGGTCTGGATCGGGCATATCCGCCGTCATCAGTTCCTGCCGGACCATCCGCTCGTCGACCTGGTCCGGCCTGATGCGACCGGATGCGGCGGCTTCGGCGAGCCGTCGCGCTGCTTCTACCACGTCCTGGCGGCCGCCGTACGAGAGTGCCAGCGCCACTGTCATCCGCTGATTACTGGCGGTCAATTTTATCGTATCGGTCAGCACACGGCGGACCGGCGCGGGCAGCCGAGACATCTCGCCAACTGCGATTACGCGGATATCGCGCTTCATCAGACGTTTGGACTCAGTCATCAGGTAGCGATGGAACAGTTGCATCAGGAAGCGCACTTCGGTCTTGGGCCGTTGCCAATTCTCGTTCGAGAATGCGAACAGCGTCAGATAGGGAATCCCCAGTTGCCGAGCCGCTTCGACCACCGCACGCACTGAATCCTTGCCGCGCCGGTGGCCCTCACATCGGTTGAGACCCCGCTTGAGTGCCCAGCGTCCGTTGCCATCCATTACGATGGCGACATGGCGCGGGAGCCGCGCGGGGTCGACTGACAGATTAGGAAATTCACTCAGTGGCAGTGACGATGATTCCACTTGCTCTAAAAAATCCCCCGCCGGCGCCGTTTCAGCGTCCCGCTCAGACCTCCATTATCTCCGCTTCCTTCGCAGCCAGGATCTTTTCGAGCTTTTCGATACTGGTGGTAGTCAGCTGCTGGATTTTACCCTCGGTCGCGTGCAGTTGATCGTCAGTAATCTTTTTGTCCTTGTTTAATTGTTTGAGTTTGTCATTGGCTTCACGCCGATGATTTCGAATTGAGACGCGGAATTCTTCGGCCTTTTTGTGAACCTGCCGGACGAGATCGCGGCGCCGTTCCTCGTTCAACTCCGGGATTGGGACACGGATAATCTTCCCATCGTTCATTGGGTTGAGGCCAAGGTCGGACACCCGAATCGCTTTTTCGATTTCGTGTAACGCGGTTTTGTCGTAGGGGGTAATAATCAGCAGGCGAGGCTCGGGCGCCGCCAGTCCTGCGAGCTGCCGCAGCGGCGTCTTGGTACCATAATAGTTGACCTGCAAGCCCTCGAGCAAAGCGGTAGAAGCGCGTCCGCTCCGCAGGCGGTTCACGTCGTGGCGAAACGCCTCGACCGAGCCCTCCATCTCCAGCTCGGCCGTATCCACTATGTCAACGGTAAGGTCGTCAGCCATGGTTTAAGGACCACCTTCAACCAAGGTGCCTATGGTCTCACCTGTCACTGCCTTCTTTATATTACCTGGCTTGCGCAGATTAAATACAATTATGGGCAGCGAATTATCCATGCACATTGAGATGGCGGTGGAATCCATCACCTTGAGGTTGCGCTGCAAGACCTCCAGATAGGTCAGGCGCTCGAAGCGCGTGGCCCCAGGCTCGCGCAACGGATCGCGGTCGTAGACCCCGTCGACCTGATGAGTCGCTTTCAAAATTACTTCTGCGCCAATCTCAAGCGCGCGCAAGCTCGCGGCGGTGTCAGTCGTGAAATATGGATTACCGGTGCCGGCCGCAAATATCACTACGCGGCCCTTTTCCAGATGCCGCACAGCGCGGCGCCGAATATATGGTTCGCATACCGCCTGCATTGCGATCGCCGACAACACCCGGGTTGCCACCCCCGCCTGTTCGAGCGAATCTTGCAACGCAAGCGCGTTAATCACGGTAGCGAGCATACCCATCTGGTCCGCCATCGTCCGATCCATCCCCCGCGCTTCGTAGTCACTGCCGCGAAGGATGTTACCAGCCCCAATCACCAGCGCCAGTTCGATTCCGAGCGAGGCGATTTCCTTCACTTCCCGAGTGATCTCAGCCAAAGCGTCGAGATCGACGCCCGAACCGTGGGCTGGCGCAAGCGCCTCACCCGAGAGTTTGAGTAACACCCGGCGAAATCCACGTCGATCGTGTGACGTGCTCTGCTGCGTCGTCATGCCAGCGCTCGTTTCTGCGCGACCATGAAAGAACCGTAAATGCACTGCGCGAGGCAGCGGGGCAAGCAATTCATTCCTGCTTCGTTGCCTTCACCTGCCCGCAAAGCGCCCGTCAGGCTGCCTTACCGTCCAGATTCTCGCCTAGCTGAAAACGGCTGAAACGCCGGATCTCAATCTTCTCGCCTAGCTTGCCGGTAAATTCGCCCAGCAACTCGCGGATCGTGCGATTCGGATCGCGCACCCAAGCCTGCTCTTCAAGCACTACATCGCGGTAGAATTTGTCAAGTTTGCCTTCGACGATTCTGGCAATCACCTGCTCCGGCTTACCGGCTGATTGGGAGGCGTAAATTTGACGCTCTTGTTCGACGACCTCAGGGGCGAGTTGCTCGCGCCGTACGCAGCGGGGATTTTGCGCGGCAATTTGCATGGCGATTTCCTTAACCAGAGTCTGGAACTCCGGCGTCTTCGCCACAAAATCACTCTCGCAGTTGATCTCGACCAACACCCCGAGCTTGCCACCGGCGTGGATATAGGCGCCCACCGAACCTTCCGAGGCAACCCGTCCCGCGCGCTTGGCGGCTTGCGCAATCCCCTTTTCGCGCAGCCATCGTGCAGCCTGTTCGAGGTCGCCATTGCTCTCGGCCAGCGCCTTTTTGCAGTCCATGACGCCGGCCCCGGTCTTATCCCGCAACTCCCTCACGAGATTGGCGTTTACGTCCATTCGTTTCCTGAAACCAAGGTACGCGCGTCAGCGCGTACCGCAATATCATAATGATAGGTAGCGCTTTGAATCCCAACACTCAAACTTGTTGCGGGGCCGGCTCGGGCGACAGGCTATGGTCAGCGGAGCCGATGTCTTCGAGGCCCTTCGCCCGTTCGTCAGCCAGCCGCCGGCCTTCAATCACGGCGTCAGCAATCGCCGCGGTGAACAGCTTGATCGCACGAATCGCATCATCGTTGCCGGGAATTCGGTAAGCAATCTGGTCGGGATCGCAGTTAGTATCGACCACCGCGACCACCGGAATACCGAGCCGGTTGGCTTCCGCCACGGCAATTTCTTCTTTCTTGGTGTCGATGACCCACAGCGAGTCGGGCAGCTTACGCATGTTTTTGATCCCCGCCAGCGTCGCCATCAACTTGTCATGCGCGCGCGCGTTGTCGCTCATTTCTTTTTTGGTGAGCGCCTGGATCATCGCGGGATCGGCCATGATTTCTTCCAGTTTCTTCAAGCGTTCGATCGATTGCCGGATAGTCTGGAAATTCGTCAGCATTCCGCCCAGCCAACGGTTGTTGACGTAGAACATTCCGCATCGCTCAGCCTCTTCCCGGACGATGTCCTGCGCCTGCTTCTTGGTGCCGACGAACATGATAGTTCCGCCCTGTGCGGCGAGATCGTGCACGAAGTCGTAGCAGCTGCGGAACAAGCGGACGGTCTGCTGCAAGTCGATGATATATATGCCGTTACGGGCGCCGAAGATGTATGGTTTCATCTTCGGATTCCAGCGGCTGGTCTGATGGCCGAAGTGGACCCCCGCCTCCAGCAGCTGTTTCATACTGATTTCGGTCATAAGATGCGTTAAAACCTCTTCGTCTGCCTGATAGGGACAGGCGTCAACCTGTCATCACCGGTCACACAAGCTGAAGTCTGTGCCCACTTATTCTTGTTTGCGCTCGGTTTTTTATAGCAGCCGGCTTTGCTTTATCAAAACACCTGGTTCTCGCTCGCCAGGCTCCAGCCAGTTATCCTCGTACCAACTGGTCAGCCCCTGCCGTCCACCTAGCGAATTATTACGTGTTCATGGACTCGAGGAACTCCTCGTTGGTTTTGGTGCCCTGCATCTTGTCGAGCAGAAACTCCATCGCCTCGACCGCGTTGAGCTGCGACAGCAGCTTGCGCAGAATCCAGACCCGGTTGAGGGTGCTGCGCGGCAGCAGCAACTCCTCTTTGCGGGTCGTGGAGCGCTGAATATCGATGGTCGGAAAGATGCGCTTTTCGAGCAGCCGGCGGTCCAATGAAATCTGCTGATTGCCGGTGCCTTTGAATTCCTCGAAGATCACCTCGTCCATCCGGCTGCCAGTATCCACCAAGGCCGTCGCGATAATCGTCAAACTGCCGCCGTCTTCGGTGTTGCGCGCCGCTCCAAAGAACTTCTTCGGTTTGTGCAGCGCATTGGAGTCCACGCCGCCCGAAAGGATCTTGCCCGAGGGTGGCACCACGGTATTGTAGGCCCGCGCCAGCCGCGTGATCGAATCGAGCAGGATCACGACGTCGCGGCCGTGCTCGACTAAACGCCGCGCCTTTTCGATGACCATCTCGGCTACCTGCACATGGCGGGTGGCCGGTTCGTCGAAAGTCGAGCTGACCACCTCGCCCTGCACCGAGCGCAGCATATCAGTGACTTCTTCGGGGCGTTCGTCCACCAGCAGGACGATGAGAACGACTTCCGGATGGTTGCGCGCAATCGCCCGGGCAATCGCCTGGAGCATCATCGTTTTGCCGGTGTAGGGGGCGGCGACAATCAGTCCGCGCTGGCCCTTTCCGATAGGGGCGATCAGGTCGATGATGCGGGTGGTGTAGTCCTCGTGGTCATATTCGAGCTTAATCCGCTCTTCGGGATAAAGCGGGGTCAGATTATCGAACAGGATTTTGTCGCGCGCCTTCTCCGGCTCTTCGTAATTGATCGACTCGACCTTGAGCAGAGCGAAATAGCGCTCACCTTCCTTGGGCGGCCGAATCAGGCCGGCGACGATATCGCCGGTGCGCAGGTTGAACTTGCGGATTTGACTGGGCGATATATAGATATCGTCGGGACCAGGCAGGTAATTGTAATCAGGCGCCCGCAGAAAGCCGAACCCATCCGGTAAAATTTCCAGGACGCCCTCGCCTAAAATCGAGCCATTGCGTTGAGCTTGCGCCTGCAGGATGGAGAAAATCATCTCCTGCTTGCGCATGTTGGTCGCGCCGTCGATATTGAAGTCGCGGGCGATATGCGCGAGCTCGGTTATCTTTGCACCCTTGAGCGCTTTTAAGTTAAGCGCACCGGTCTCGCTGATGATAGTCGGCGGCAGATCCCGGTCATTGCTCACCGGGCTCGCAGGCGCTGCCGGTGCGGAAGTCGCGGCGATGCCGGCACCATTGGCCGCGATCTCGGTCGCACCAGGACTGTCGTCTGTCTTTACTTCAGCCCCGTCCTGCACCGATACCGTTTCGGCAGCCGGTTCGCGACGATGGTGATGGTGCGCTCCGCTCCGGGTTCGCACGAGCGCGGTCTGCTGACCCTGTGCCGAACCCTGCTCCGCGTCATCACCCACAGTCCGCTTCGGATAGCGAGTAATCGCCATCGGCTGGGCATCCTGCGATGAAGCTTCGTCGACTTGTTCCTGGAATTCGTTCTTGGCTGGTTCTCGAGCCTTACGCATAAAACCTCCCCCGCAACCCTCCCATAAACGCTGACCGCTGCATCATGATTACACCGCGGAGCCGGCCGGGCATGCACTACCGCCATTTACGTCGCGCAATTGACAAAGCGGTCGCCCCACGACACCCGCCTGTTTACTGTGCCTTGTATCTGCTCGTTCGGGAAACAAAGACGGACGCCGTGAAGGAAATGGGAGCGTCTCAGACGGGCGAAACTCGTACTGCCTCGGCCACAGGGTGCGGGAGCTATTAGCAAAGTAACCAACCGTCCTTCTTTTGTCAACCGCAATGATGCCGCTAATCAGCTAAATCGCCTAAAGCACCAACCGCATTCCTCGCCGCCCCTCAGCATCGAGTAGTGCCCTGACCCGATTGAGTAGGGCCAGCAACTAACTTGCTCAAAACCGCACAGGGGATACGCAACTTACTCCGCGTCTACCCATTGCCGAATCATCGACGGTCCGACCGCAAGCCCGCGTGCCGTCAGGAATTCAGCGATGTCGTCTGGAAGAGGCGCGATAAACTCCAGCCTCTCACCGGTCCGCGGATGCGAAATCGTCAACCCGAGCGCATGTAACGCCTGGCCTCCCCGTATCCATCCCGAGCCGGTTTTGCCGGCACCGCCGTAGAGCGCATCGCCGAGGCACGGATGTCCTGATGCGGCCAGATGCACGCGAATTTGATGGGTGCGGCCGGTTCGCGGCCGTGCCTTGAGCAGCGTCGCAGGGTTCGCGCACGCCCCAAATCGATGGAGCACGATGAATTCGGTATGGGCCTCGCGTGGCTTGCGAGAGTGGATCGACATCCGCTTGCGCTCTGTGGGATGGCGTCCCAACGGCCGGGCGACGGTGAATCGTTCGTGTGCGACGAGGCCTCGCACGATCGCGAGGTAGGCCTTGCTCACGCGGCGTTCCTTAAATTGCTGCGAAAGCGCCATCCGCGCAAACGGAGTTCGCGCGACCACCATCACACCCGAAGTATCCTTATCAAGCCGATGCACGATACCCGCCCGCATCAGGCCGTCCGGTTCCGCCATTGCGGCCAAGTCAGGAAATCGAGCCACCAATGCGTCGACCAGCGTCGAGTCCGGGTGACCCGGCGATGGATGCACCGGCATGCCGGCCGGTTTATTGACCGCCAGCAGTTCCGCATCGCTGTATAAGACTTCAAGAGCGCCATGGCCTTCAGTCTGTGCAGTCCCATTTTGGGACGCCGGCATCGGTTCGTGCGGAACCGGAACAACAATCTCAACCCGATCTCCAGGACGAATGGCACAGGAAGCGCGGACCGCCGTCCCGTTCACTGTAATAAGGCCGGCTCTGATCATCCGGCCAATCTGCGAACGCGACCGTTCGGGAGCCAGGGCGGCCGCGACAAACTGGTCAAGGCGCCGATGCTCGTGACCGGCACCGACCACGAGAAACTGGGCGGATTCGTGACGTGTTGGTGATTCCAGCAAAAGTTCTCAGGACGGATTTTTAATGCGCACGCCGCAGACTGCTTCTCTAATCCGCACCCCGCAGACTCGATTCCCTTCGGCTTCCCCCTCGGCTTCGCTCGGGGCTTCGGCTCACCAGGGCTTCGGCCAGCTACGCCCCGCCTCCGCTCTCGGCTAAGCTCGGCTCCGCCTGGTGTACGTCACGGGGTGTGCCTTTTCGTAGGCCGCGATCTCATGCTCATGTGCTAGCGTCAGCCCGATATCATCCAGCCCCTCGATCAGGCACTTTTTGGGAAACGGCTCGATCTCAAAATGCACCTTCCAGCCGAACTCATCTGACACCGTTTGTGCAGGCAGGTCGACCGTGAGTTGATAATTGTCATGCCGTTTGATCGCGGCGAAAATTGCGTCGATTTCATCAGGCTTGAGGGACACGGTCAGGAGCCCGTTCTTGAGGCAGTTGTTCTTGAAAATATCGGCGAAGCTGGGCGCGATTACCGTGCGAAATCCATAGTCGGCCAACGCCCATACCGCATGTTCGCGGGAGCTGCCGCAGCCGAAATTCGCGCGCGCCGCCAGGATGGCCGAATTGCGGAAGCGCGGCTGCTCCAGCACGAACTGGCTGTCCGGCTGTTTGCGCCAGTCATAGAAGAGTCCCGCTCCAAGTCCAGTTCGCACCACCGCCTTCAGAAACTGCTTGGGGATGATTTGGTCCGTATCGACGTTGGGCCGATCCATCGGGGCCACCAGCCCCGTAAAATTCTTGAACGGTTCCATGTGCTTCCCTTGCGCGAGGGCCTATTTACTCCATTCGCGAACGTCGACGAAATGGCCGGCTACGGCCGCCGCCGCCGCCATAATTGGACTCACCAGATGGGTGCGGCCACCCGCTCCCTGGCGTCCTTCAAAATTACGATTCGAAGTACTGGCGCATCGCTCGCCCGGCCGCAGGATATCAGGATTCATTCCGAGGCACATGCTGCATCCGGATTCGCGCCATTCGAAGCCGGCGTCGGTGAAGATTTTGTCGAGACCGAGTGCTTCCGCCTCGCTTTTGACCTGCTGCGAGCCGGGCACCACCAGCGCGCGCACATTGGACGCAATCTTGCGTCCCCTCACCACCTCAGCCGCGGCCTTCAAATCAGTGACGCGTGCATTGGTGCATGAGCCGATAAATACACGGTCGAGCCTGATATCTTCGATCGGCGTCCCCGGCTCGAGCGCCATATAATCGAGCGCCAATTCGACGGCCCGCCGCTGCGTGGGATCATTAAAGCTCGCCGGATCCGGCACCTTCGACTTGACGTCGGTTACCATCCCGGGGTTGGTGCCCCAGGTAACCTGCGGGGCGAAGCTCGACGCCTCGAACTTGAGACTGCGGTCAAACCTGGCGTCCGGGTCCGAGCGGAAGGTAAGCCAATGCTCGGCCAAAGCATCGAATTGTCTGCCGGTGGGGACGAATTGCCGTCCACGCAGATAATCGACCGTCTTCTGGTCGGCGGCGACCATTCCTGCCCGCGCGCCACCTTCAATAGTCATATTGCAGACGGTCATCCGTTCTTCCATCGAGAGCCCTTCGAAAGTGGAGCCGCGATATTCGATTACGTAGCCGGTCCCGCCGTCGGTCGTGATTCTGCCAATGATGCCGAGAATTAAATCCTTGGCGCTGACGCCCAACCCAAGCTCGCCCTCAACGCGAATTTCCATCGATTTCGGCTTCGCCTGCCACAGGCATTGGGTGGCTAGCACGTGCTCGACTTCGCTGGTGCCAATACCGAAAGCCAGCGCGCCCATGGCACCGTGGGTAGCAGTATGACTGTCGCCGCAAACAATCGTCATCCCAGGCTGGCTGAGGCCTAGTTCGGGTCCGATTACATGCACGATTCCCTGTTCGCGCGAGCCCAGGTCGTAGAGGCGGACACCGAATTGGGCGCAGTTCTTCCGCATCATCTCGATCTGAAGCTTGGAGTCAGGGTCGGCAATCGGCAGCGAACGGCCGGTGGTTGGCACGTTATGGTCCATCGTCGCGAACGTGCGCTCGGGGCATCGCACCGTGCGTCCGGCCTTCAGCAATCCTTCGAAGGCTTGCGGCGAGGTCACCTCGTGCACCAGGTGCAAATCGACATAAAGCAGCGCCGGCTGTCCGGCGGCCTCAGCGACCACATGCGAATTCCAAATTTTTTCAAAAAGCGTCTGCGCTGCCATCGCGGGAAACCTGCCCTCCCAGAATATACTTCAGAAGATAAAGGATTAGCCGACCGCGCCCGTCCGCGTAAAGCGTTGACGACCTTGGTTCGGCGACCGTTCTGATGCGTCCCACCCTATCGTCAGGGGGAGACCGGCGCGCTGGCTGTCCCTTTCCCGCTCTGTCGCGGGAGAGGCGAGGTGAGGGTGACTTAGGAGCCGAGAAAGGGTCCTCATGAAATACGCACGTCGCAGACTCCATTTTAATATACGCACCTCGCAGACTCGTTTGCTCGGCTGCAATTCGTTCAGCCTGGTGAGCTCGGCCGGCAGTGCAGACGAGATTGCAGGACTCGGGGCGACGGTCGTGCCTCGCGCGTATGGAGCTGCGAGCGCAGGGCAAGAACCGGCTCGAGCGTCTGCAATGATGAAAAAGGGCAAAGCTGAGAATCGTGATCTTCCGCCGAAGAGCTCCAACTACAAAAGGCATTCGACCACGCTCAGGGGCTCAAGGCCAAGATCGAACACGAGCTTCAGCAGCGCGAAATCGACCGCGAACTCGCCGCGATGGACGCGCGGGGCGACCAGAGTGGGCGCGCGATGGTCTCGCTTCTCTCTCTGATGGCTTCGCGTTATAGTCGCGCCGCATTCAACAAGCGCGCTGGGCGAGCGTCATTATTTAGACCGGCCCACAGCGCGCTGGAGATTACATGGCGGACACGGCGAATTGGACGGAGGAAAAGTTCCGCGTTGGAGAAGCGGAATTACAGGTCATCAAAGGAGGCAGCGGGAAGCCGTTGCTGGTCTTTCATAGTGAGTTGGGCGACCCCGGCCGGCTCACATGGCATTCGGCGCTCGCAACCGAACGCACCCTCTGGATCCCGCAGCATCCGGGCTTTGGCAAGTCGCCCTACGTCGACTGGATTATGGACATGCGCGACCTTGGGGCGTTTTATGCGAGATTCGCGCGCGAGCAGAATCTCGCGCCGGTGGACGTAATCGGCTTCTCCCTGGGCGGATGGCTCGCGGCTGAAATGGCGGCGCAGAACGTTCATCAGTTCAACAAAATGATCCTGGTTGCTGCGGCGGGTTTGCGCCCACCCAGCGGCGAGATCATGGACATGTTCACAGTCACCGCCCGCACTTACTTGAACCATAACGTGCTCGATCCGCACAGTAACCCGGAATTCAACAAGCTATTTGGCGGTGAGCAAACGCCCACGCAATTCGAGGCGTGGGAGGATGCCCGGGCGGAGACCGCGCGAATCGCCTGGAAGCCGTATATGTTCACTCAGGCGATGCCGCACCTGCTCGAGAACGTGGTGGGTCTGCCGACATTACTTATTTGGGGCAGACAGGACCCGGTGGTGCCGCTCAGCGCGGGGGAGCTTTACCACAGGAAAATCGCGGGTTCGAGGCTCGTGGTGTTCGACCATTGCGGGCATATGCCGGAGGTGGAAAAGACCGAGGATTTTGTGCGCGAGGTCCGCAATTTTCTCCGCTAACGGGACTAGTACATCGTGCAGTTAATTCTTTATAGTAATGTCCTTGCGGCCGGCACCTGCTTTGCGGCGTGGTTTCCGAGGCTTGCGCGGGTGGGCATCCTGATATTGTTTGGTGGCCTCGATGATGCGTTGAAGTTTCG
>WNFC01006907.1_pt1 | contig 32595 bp, 33 predicted proteins | sample 5400541 | NCBI WGS metagenome assembly WNFC01 (sample SAMN13153342, study PRJNA577476) | soil metagenome | isolation source: 120 cm saprolite under Douglas fir tree site 2 hole 2 replicate 1 | place: USA:California | collected 2015-04-18
CTCCGCGATGGCGTCAGAGCCGCGCTCGAGGTAGAGCGGCAGAATCGACTCGACGTCCGATTGCGATCGGAATGGATACTCGCGAAATCGCGCCCGGATCTCAGCGGCGTTGTAGATCTCGCCGTTGCATTCGAGCCAGACCTGCGCGCCGGGTGCCGAAAAAGGCTGATCGGCGCGCTCGTGCAGGTCGATGATGCGAAGGCGCTCGGTGCCGATGACGGCATCAGGATGCGTGAGCACTGCGCGGCCGTCGGGGCCGCGGTGGCGCAGAGCTTCGCCCATCCAGTCGAGGACTTCCGGATAGCGCAGCGTGGTGCCGCGCTCGGCGATCATCCCGTAGATCCCGCACATCAGCGAGGCATTGTATACGCCACGAAATGCGCGCCCGCGCCGGCGAGGCGGGCCCCGTGTTGTTCGACCAGGGCGCGATTGGCGCGATCGTTGTCGCGCACGAAGATCACGCGCGGACGCTTGCGATCGAAAACATTCGGCAGCCATGACATCGGCCGGATGGTGGAACGAGGATCGTACGCGAACTTACTATAGTGACGAATAATATAGTTGCTGGTCAGCTCCTCGGCGTCCGGCGTGACGATCACAATCGGGCGCTGGAGGTAAAAGGCCATCGATCCTGTGAAAGCCTCGATCCCGATCACTTCGGTGTCGGGGGCGAGGTATGGACGGATTTGCGAGATGAGCGACTGGGTCGAGCGACGGGCCGCAATCGCGTGCATCACCGGATTCGTCACGATCGGAATTAACAGCATCGGAATGCTCAACGCGATTACGGAGATCGCGCCGCGCACGAAAATCGCGAGCACTCCACAGACGAGCGCGCTGATTCCCAGGATGAGGGCGGGCGTGAGGGGGTAATCGACATGCACGAACGGAATGGCCGCCAGGAGCAGCGCGCCGACGACCGCCAGCGCGATCGCCGCCGCACGGTGTGACGTTCGCCGCGCCGCAAGAAGCGCAATCGCCGGCATGAGCGGGAGGATATATTGCGGGCGCTTCGATTGCGAGAGTGAGAAAAAGATGAACGGCACTGCGATCCAGAGGATCAAGTAGCGATCGAGCAACGGTTGTCGGTTGTCGGTTGTCCGTTGTCCAAAGATCGCGAAACTCCATGGCAGCGCGCCGCCGATCACATACGGGATGAAGTACCACGGCGGTCCGGTGCGCTTGAGCGCGCCCGTGGTCAGGCGCTGGGCAGTCTCGGTCACCAGCACGTATTGCAGAAAGTCGGGGACCACGCGCGAGATTGCCCAGACCCATGGCGCGATGATGACGACGAAGAGAAGCAGCCCGGCGATGCTTGCCAAGTGGCGTGTTTTTTTGTGCCAGATGGCAAACGGAATTGCCACGATCAGCGGCACCACGAGCGCGACCGGTCCCTTTGTGATCACGCCGAACGCCATCGCGGCCCAGGCCAGGGTCGGCCGCTCGAGGTAAAACGCGATCAGCGCCAGCGTGATGAAGAATGACAGCGCGCTGTCGAAGATCACCGTTCGCGCGAACGCGATGGTGAGCGGCATCGAAAGAAAAATCAGGGCGGCAAGAGGCCCCTCAAGCACGGCATCGCGAGAACCCTCTCCCGCCGGGAGAGGGTGGCGGCGCTCGGCAAACCAGGCCAGCAGGAGCGCTGTCGCGATCGTGAACAACCACGACGGAAAGCGCGCCGCGAATTCCGTCGGTCCCACCACCTCCATCGCCGCCGCCTCGGCCGCAAAGTAGACGATCGGCTTGTCGAGATACGGCAGCCCGTCGAAGCGCGGCATGACGTAGTCGTTTGTGGCGGCCATCTCGCGCCCCACTTCGCCGTTGCGCCCCTCGTCCGCGTCGAGCAGCGGATATCCGCCGAGCTGCAGGCCGATCGCAACCGCGGCGACCACAGACCATGCGATCAGTAGACCGCGTTCAGATACACTCGCGTTCATGTTTGCCACTATCATTTTGGCGCACGCCATCGCGGCGCACATCAGATTTCTCGCGAGTGACCTGCTCGAAGGCCGCGAGCCAGGAACGCGTGGCTACGACATCGGCGCGCGGTATGTCGCCGCGCAGTTCACCGCCATCGGATTGGAGACATCGGAGCAGCCGATCTCCTTTCGCGTCGCGAAGCTTCTGGAGGATCAATCGACGTTCGCCGTCAGCGGTCCGCCGCTGACCATTCGCAAAGACATCGTTCCGCGCGCGAATTTTTTGAGCGCCACGAGCGAAGTCTCCACGCCGGTCGTCTTCACCGGCTTCGGCATCTCCGCGCCGGAGTTGAAGCATGACGACTACGCGTCGATCGATGCGCGCGGCAAAATCGTGCTCATTCTCAGCGGAGCGCCTCCGAATTTTCCGATCGACCAGCGCGCCTACTATTCCGGAGGCCGGCTCAAGGAGCGTACCGCTGCGCAGCACGGCGCGGTTGGCGTGCTCACTCTCAACACCATCACGGACGAGAACCGGATGCCGTTCGAAAAACGCGCGCAGCAGAGCGGCATCCCGCCGATGCTGTATCTCGACTCTGGAAAGCCGGCCGACGCTGTCGAGGGAATTCGCGTGTCGGCGCTGGTGAGCCACGCCGCCGCAGACAAATTCTTTGCCGGAGCGCCGATGGCCGTCGACGCGGTGCTTGCCGATGCCGAGAAGAGCATCGGGCATGCTTTTCCGCTCGCCACGAATCTCTCCGCCCGCACGGTGTCGCAATTCGAGGAAGTGAAGAGCTCCAACGTCATCGGGTTGCTTCGAGGCTCAGATGCAAAACTGCGCGACCAGTTCGTCGTCGTCACCGCCCACCTCGATCACCTCGGCAATCATCCGCCGGCGAACGGAGGCGACGCGATCTACAACGGCGCGTACGATAACGCCTCCGGCATCGCGTGTCTGATCGAGATCGCTCGCGCTCTGGCGGCAGGACCGCGGCCGAAGCGATCGGTGGTCTTCGTCGCACTCACTGGCGAGGAGAAAGGCCTGCAAGGCTCGCGGTACTTCGTCCGCCATTCGCCGGTTCAGCCGATCGTCGCGGACGTCAACATGGATATGTTCCTCATGCTCTACCCAGTCGGCGATCTGGTCGCGCTGGGCGGCGAGCACACCGCCATCGGCGCGATGGCGGATCGCGCGGCGCGCGAATCCGGCTTCGAAATGAGTCCCGATCCTTTTGCCGAGGAGGTGCGGTTCATCCGCAGCGATCAGTTTTCGTTCGTCGAGGCGGGCATTCCCGCGATTCATCTCAAGCCCGGCAACAAGAGCCTCGATCCGAAGATCGACGGCGCGAAGGTCACCCGCGACTGGCTGCGGCGCGTTTATCACTCCCCGGCCGACGACATGAATCAGACCTTCGACTTCGCCTCCGGCGCACGCTACGCCGAAACGAATCTGCGGCTCGTCCGCGCAATCGCCAATGCGTCCGAAAAGCCGGCCTGGAAAAAAGGGGACTTCTTCGCACCGAAATGAGGGTGGTCTCGCTCGTCCCTTCGCTCACCGAAACGCTGTTCGCGATCGGCGCCGGCGACTCGGTCGTCGGCATCACCGACTTCTGCATTTTTCCTGAAGGCCTCGATCGGCCTCGCGTTGGTGGAACGAAAACGCCGGCGATCGAGCGCATCCGACAACTCAGGCCCGATATCGTCTACGTCAACGTCGAAGAAAACCTGAAGCGCCATGCGGACGAGATCGCAAAATTTGCGAAGGTGATCGCCACGGAACCGAAAACCATTGCGGATGTGGCGAGCCTGATCACAATGCTCGGGTCCATCCACGGTTGTGAATCAAAAGCTGAGGAGTTGGCTGGCCAGATAACCGATCATCGACCACCGACAACGAAATTCACGTTCGTCGTGCCGATCTGGAAGAAACCGTGGATGTGGTGCGGCGGCGACACCTACGTTTCGAATCTCGTGGAGAGCGCCGGCGGACGCAATCTGCTTCGCGACCGCGATCGCTATCCTGCGATCGATCTCCCGGATGTGCTCGCGCTACGACCCGACATCGTGTTTCTGCCGGACGAGCCATACGCGTTCACTCAAGCAGATGCAGATGCCATCACGGCCCCTCACCCGGCGTTCGGCCACCCTCTCCCGATGGGAGAGGGTGCCGCGAAGCGGCGGGTGAGGGTGATCGGCCCGTTTCCCGGTCATCTCTTCACATGGCACGGCGTGCGGACAATCGATGGATTACGGTTTCTCAGCCGCTCGCTACAACCTCTTCCGCCCACGAGCGCATAGTCTCATCTAGGGCATCGAGCTGCTTGGTGAAGAAGTGATCCGCGCCGCTCACGATGACCGTTTCCGCATTGCGCATCTGCTGCACGAGCTGCTCGAGCTTCGCGACGTCGCCATGCTCATCCTCCGTTCCGTGCAGGAAAAGAACGGGCTTCTCGCACTTCCGCAGATAGCCGAAATCGTATTTGTTGATCGGCGTTCCGATCATGAATATCGCGTCGACCTCCGGCATCTCGCATGCGACGCGTGAGGCCACCCAGGCGCCGAACGAAAATCCTCCCACGATCAGCTTTTTGCCTGCGTGTTTGCGCTTCGCCCACTCCATTGCGGCGATGACATCTTCCTGCTCGCCTTCCCCCTCCTCATGCTTGCCGCCGCTTGTGCCCACTCCGCGAAAGTTGAACCGCAGCGTCGCGACGTTGGCATTCTCGAGTCCGCGCGCAGCGCGAAAGACGACTTTGTTGTGCAGCGTGCCGCCGCCGAGGGGATGCGGATGGCAGATGACGGCGATGCCGGCGGGATCCTGCAGCTCGCGATAGAGCGCCTCGAGCCGGCCGGCACTGCTGTATACATCGACGTGGCGCAGCGGCCTGGGATCTAGATTCAAGTCAGCCTCACCAGGATTCGATCGTTTTCCACGCGCACGTCGTGCATGTGAATTCGAATCTCGGGATTGCCGAAGCAGATGCCGGTTTCGATTTCGAAGGACCAGAAGTGCCAGGGACAGACGATCTCGCTGCCGATGATGTCGCCCTCGCCGAGCGGACCGCCGCGATGCGGACAGGTGTTCTCGCTCGCGAAAAAGCCTCTTGCGGTGTGGTAGAGCGCGATCTGACGGTCGCCGATCACGCACACTCTCGCGCGGCCAACTGGAAGATCGCTCGTCTTCGCGATTTCAATGAATTCGGTCATGCTGAGTTTATGAGCTGACACCCCGAGCGTCAGCGAGGGGGCTGGAGGTGCGGACGGCCCGATGCATCTGCCCATTTCGCGGTGCCTAACTCCCCTCCAGGCCCCTCGCTCCCGCTCGGGGTGACAGCAGAGCTCAGGATAAACTGAGAACAGGCCGCGGGATGCCATCGCGACCGACGGCCGCAGTACCGTCGCCCCACACGCCCGGCACCGGCGTTCCGCACGACGGGCACTTGCCGTCGATCAGCCGATACGACGTCACGCGGAATCCGTAGCGCCCGATGACGACCGCATTACAGCCGGGGCAATGCGTTCCCTCCTCGTCGCCGAATGCTCCCGGAATGTTGCCGGGATAAACGTAACGAAGACCTGCGCGCCTGCCGATCTGATACGCCCGCTGCAGCGTCGACACGCTGGTGTTCGCGTTGTCGGTCATCTTGTAATCCTGATGGAACGCTGTCACGTGCCACGGGATGTTGACGTCGACGCCGGCGAGAAACTCGGCGATCTTCGTCAACTCTTCGTCGGAATCGTTGAAGTCGGGAATCACCAGCGTGACGATCTCGACCCAGATTCCGCGCTGCTTCAATCCTTTGATCGTATCGAGCACCGGCTGCAGCACGCCGCCAAGATCGCGATAGTGGCGGTCATCGAATCCTTTCAGATCGACTTTGTACATCGTGACGTACGGCGCGATGTAATCGAGGACGCGATCGGTGCCGTTGCCATTCGAGACATACGAACAGATCAAGCCCGCTTTTTTCGCTTCCTTGAAAACTTCCACCGCCCACTCCGAGGTGATGAGGGGCTCGTTGTATGTCGATGTGATGACTTTCGCGCCATGGCGCTTCGCGAGCTTCACGAGATCGGAAGGTTCGAGATCCGTCGGCGGCCCGCCGGCGATCGGATCGCGGATCGCCTGCGACGTGACCCAGTTCTGGCAGTAGCCGCAGTGGTAATCGCAGCCCAGCATTCCGAATGAAAGCGCGAGCGCGCCGGGATACGCGTGGAAGAATGGCTTCTTTTCGATGGGATCGACCTGCAGCGCCGCTACATAGCCGCGCGGCACTTTCAGAACACCATCCTCGTTGAACCGGACTTTGCAGATACCGCTCAGGCCGTTCAGGATTTTGCAGCGATGGCCGCAGGAGTAGCAGCGCACAGCCTTGTTCTCGAGCTGATCCACCAGCTCCGGTGCAGCCTCGGCGGTTCGCTTCGCGAGAAGCTCGCCGAGGGTGATCTGATGCTCAGTCAGTTGGGGCATGCGCGACTGAAAACGTTTCTCCAGGCCGCTGTATTGCGAAGGCAAGATAGCAGAGCCCGGCCAGCACCAACCCCGCGACGGCGTCGATCAGATAGTGCCAGCCGGTCACGATGGATCCAACGAAAATGACGACCGTGATCGCTGCGAAGACGGTCGCTCCGAGCCGCCAGACTCGGCGCATCCAGAGCGTCACGAGCATCTCGAACGCTACGTGCAGACTGGGAAACGCAGCGATTCCGAGAAAGATGTTGACCCCTTCCCCGCGTAATACATGCTTGTAATTAGTCATTAGAATACGTTGCAATTGTTGGGTGTTGCCCAGCATTGCCGAGAGCGGCAGCCAAACCGAAGGGAAGCGATATGCGGGGCCGAGCGACGGCACGAGCATGTAGAGCCACGCGCCCACGAGCCACATCAGGGTGTTCGAATTCGTAAAAGCGAGGCGGACGCGTTTCGTCTCCGAGAGGAAAAAGATCGACGCGATGTTGATGCTCGCGACGAACAGATTGGCGTAGGTCCAGTCGAAGAATCGGAGGGCGAGAGGGTTGGAAAAGAGATCGAGAAAGAAAATGTTCGGCGAATGTCCGAAGAACATCGCCTGATCGACGTCCCACAACTGGCGATCGAATAGAGTCGGATGCAGAACCGGAATCGACAGCTTGATCCAACCGTACGCGTGCACGGAAAGGGCGCTGAAGATGATGATGCGCGCGGTGTCGACAATCCACTCTTTCGACCGGACGGCCTGGAAGTATCCGCGCCGGTCTCGAAGAACCGCCAGGCGGATCGCGATGCCGATCACGGTCTGAATCACCATCACCGGAAGCAGGATCGCGAACGAATTCAGAATGGTGTGGAGCGGCGCGCGTGAGATCCGCCAGAGCGCGATCTGGATCGCGATGAAGTTCACGACCGTGAAAATTTCGAAGAAGTAAGGACGCTTCATGGGTTGGCCGGCAGGAAATACATTGCCACGCCGATGATTGCGTAGACCGCAAGAAGCTGGATGCCCTCGTACCAGTTTGTCTCACCATCCATCACGAGATACGCGAAGATCGCGACCGCCAGGCCGCCGGCGAGAATCTCGAACGGAGTGAAGAGCAGATCGAGTGGATGGCCGAGGCCGTAGGAGAGAAAAACCAGGATGGGGGTGACGAACAGCGCGATCTGGACACTCGACTGCATCGAGATGTTGAGCGCTGTGTCCATCTGATTGCGCCACGCGAGCATGACCGCGGTGGAATGCTCCGCGGCGTTGCCGACGATCGCCAGCACCACGAACCCGAGAAACACTTCGTTCATCCCCCACGCCCTCCCTGCCTCATGCACGGCCTCCACCAGCCCCTCGGCCACCACCGCCATCAATGCGCTCGAGATGATGAGCACCGTGACCGCTTTCCTCATGCTCCATCGCTCTTCCGGTGCGACGGGCTGCTCGACGGTGCTGAGAACGTCGCGATGCGTCTTGAACGTGAACACCAGTCCGAGGATGTAGGAGATGAGAAGAATGATGGAGGTGCCGATCGAGACTTGATGAATCAGCTCGGGGCGATGTGCCTGGATCGCTGCGCGAAAGAAGACCGCGGGAATCAACACTGCGCTCAGCGCCAGGATCAGTTGTCCGGCCTGGGACTCGGCTGCCAAAGCGTTGAACTTCACGGTTTGCTGTTTCCATCCGCCCGCGAGCATGGAGAGCCCTGCGACGAACAACAGGTTGCCAACAATCGAACCTGCGAATGAGGCGCGCACGACGTCTGGCAGACCGGCTCGAATCGCGAAGATAGCGATGATGAGCTCCGCGAGATTTCCAAATGTGGCGTTGAACAGCGCGCCGTACGTCGTTCCCATTCGCCACGCGAGCTGCTCGGTGCTGAGGCCGATCCAGGCTGCCAGGGGCAGCACGGCCAGGCAGGCGAAAACGAACAGCCATACCCGATCGCCGTGCGCAACCCGAAAAAAAATCGCGACGGGGATGGTCGCGTAGAGCACGTAGGCGAGCGCGCGCTTCACGAGGCGGAGTGTACACTGCGCCGCATGTCGCTCATCCTCACTGATGTCCGCGACGGCGTCGCCACCATCACGCTCAATCGTCCGGAAAAGCTGAACGCGTTCGCCGGAAGCATGCGCGAAAATCTATTGCAGGCGCTGCGCGATGCGGGCGGCAGTACGGATTGCCGCGTGGTCGTCATTACGGGGGCGGGACGCGCGTTCTCGGCCGGCGGCGACGTCGCATTCATGCAAAAGCTGCAAGAGAATCGCGACGTCGACGGTCTCAACAAGCTGCTGGCGGCAGGCGCCGCGATCGTCACGCAAATCGTCGAGATGCCCAAGCCCGTGATCGCTTCCATCAACGGGGTGGCGGCCGGGGCGGGATGCAATCTGGCGCTGGCCTGCGACTATCGGATCGCGTCCGAGAACGCAAAGCTCGGCGAAACGTTCGTGCGCATCGGCCTGCATCCCGATTGGGGCGGCACCTGGCTCTTGCCACGGCTGGTCGGCCGCAGCGCGGCGTTTGAGATGATGACAACCGGTCGGATGATCGACGCCGCGGAAGCGTTGCGCATCGGGATGGTCGATCGTGTGGTTTCCGATCTTGGCGAAGAAACGCGCAAACTGGCCCGCGCGTTTGCCGATGCTCCAGCCGGCGTGATCGCCGACATCAAACGCGCTTTGAACGCAAAGAACGATTTGCGCGGGCAGATGGCTTTAGAAACGGAGAACCAGATACACGCGTTTTCATCGCCGGAAGCGGTCGAGCGGATCAACGCGTTCTTGCGATGACGAGGGTCTCGTCATCCTTCTGCGGCGCGGTGCCAACGAATTCATCGACGGCCGCCGCGATCCGATCGCGCAGCTCGGCCGCGCTGCAGGACTGAGTCAGGATCTCCTCCAACCGCCCGTCACCGAACTCCTCCTCCGCCTCGTTCTCCGCTTCGGTGATGCCGTCACTGTAGAGAACGACCGTCGACCCGGTCGGGAAGGATCGCGTCTGCGTCATATATTTCGACTGCGCCAGCATGCCGATCGGCAGTCCGTGCGATTTCAACGTCTCGAGCCGTCCGCCGATCAGCACGTACCCGGGATTGTGTCCGGCATTCACGAACTCCAGCGTTTGCGACTCGCAATCGATCGACGCGATGATGAAGGTGATGAACTTATTCTCGGCGGACCAGCGATGGATGTGGCGGTTCAGCTCCGTGGCCACTTCGCCGAGCTCGCGCCCTTCGCGAACCAGCAGTTGCACGGCCGCGTGCAGCGCGGACACCAGCAAGGCCGCCGGCATCGATTTTCCGGAGACATCCGCCACCAGCATCGCCAGGCCGTTCTCGCGCTCGAAGAACGCGTGATAATCGCCGCCGACCTGGCGCGCCGGCCGTGACAGCGCCGCGATGTCGACGCGCTCGATCTGGGGGATCGCCTTGGGAAGAATGTCGCGCTGAATGGTCGCCGCCAGCTCGAGCTCGTGCTCCATCGCCTGCTTTGCTAGCGCGTCGCGGTGCAGCCTCGCATTCTCGAGCGCGATGCCGACCTGATTGGCAAACAGCGACAGAAGGCGAAGCTCGTTTGCTTCGAAAGCTCCGACGCCTTCGCGCGTCTCGCGATCGGCCGCCACCAGCACGCCGATGATCTGATTGTTTCCGTTGATCGGAACTGCAACCACCGTCCCACCTTCGAGGCTGATCGGTTTCTCGGTTTCGAGCAGCCGCTGCAAATCGGCTTCGCCGACAGCCAGCTCGCCGAATGCGCGATACGGCTTGAAGCCGCCGCCGTCGCGCAGAAAAAGCGCCGCCCGGCGCGCATTGATCAGCGAGATCATGCGAAACAGGACTTCGTCCGCCAGCTCGTCGATGTTCAGTGTTCCGGTGATCGAGAGTCCGATGTCGTAGAGCGATTCGAGCTCCCACAGCCGGTACTTGAGCTGGAAATCGCCTTCGCGCGCTTCCTGTGACAGACGTTGATTGGCGATCACAATCGCGACGAAGGCCGCGCCGGCGCGCAGAACTTCGAGATCCTCATCCGAGTAATCGCCACCGGTGAGCGCGAGTACGCCGAGGTGCTCGCGGCCGCTGCGGAGGGGAACGAGAACACGATCGGCGGCCGCCGTGAGCTCCGAGGGCGGATCGGTGTCCAGAATCTCCGGAGTCACAAACTGCTGGCTCTTCGCTGCCAGGCGCAGAGTTGCGTCGCGGTCACGGAGGTAAACGGCGCCACTTTCGAATGGAGTGTGGCGCGTGAAAGCATCGAGAATGGCATCGCCGCGCGCCGCCGTCCGCTCGAGCTGCTGCAGGTCATGAATGAACTCGGCGAATCGGCGGACGAGAGGCATGGTCAGGATGTTACAACCCCAGCTCCTTGAAGGCCGTCTCTTCGTTCTCGTAGATCGAGGCGTAGTTCGCGAGTCCCATGATCTGAAACGTCTTGTGGATGACCGGAGTGAGGCAGCAGAACGCGATCTTGCCGCCTTTGTCAATCATCTTCTCGATGATCTCGATGAGGATGCTGATGCCGATCGAGTTCACGATCTTCGTTTCGCGCAGGTTGAGCAGGAGCGTGCGCACGCCGTCGTCCATCAGCTCGTAGGCTCGATTGGCGATCTCCTCCCCTCCCACGTTGTTGATGTAACCCTTGGTGTAGAGGACCGCTCCCTGGGGCTTGCGCTCGACCGCGACTTTCAGTTCCTCTGTCATGACCTCTTCTCGTTTTCTGAGTTCATCCCGAGCGAAGCGAGGGATCTTTGGAGGCACCAGCGGCCTCGCTGCGCTCGGCATAAACTGATCTCAGTCATGATGCTTCTTCTCGTATTTCACCATGTGAATCGTCGTGCCGCCATTGCGAGTGGTGGAGATATCGACCTCGTCCATATGCAATTCGATCAGTTGTAATCCTCGGCCGCGCTTGTGTGGCGTGCCGGGAGCCGCCCGGTGGGAGCGCGCCTCATCGGGGTCGAAACCCTTGCCGTGATCCGTGACCCAGATATCGACCCTGCTGCCGTCGCCCTGCGTAGTGCCGAGGAATCTTAAATAGATGCGGTTGTCGGAGCAACCGGAGTGTTCGCGGGCGTTGATGCAGGCCTCGATCACCGCGTGCATCATCTCGTCCACGTGTTCGGAGCTCATACCCATTTCGCGGGCAAGATTGCCGACCGCGCGAGCGGCGGCGATTTCGATGTCCGGAACCATCGGGAGAGTCAACTCCATCTGCCGCTCGGCGGTCGTGGTCATTGATTCGAAATCCTGAAGAGCGGGGAGATCAGAATGCCAGGAAAAGGGCAACCACCGACTTGATCCACGCAGGAATCTGTCCGAGCTGATTGAGAGCCAGGAGGGCAAAGGTGTTGATCGCCAGGAGCATCGGCAAGGTGTAGGAAGTGGAGACGGCGGAAAGCGTTGTGGCGCGAGTTTCTGCGACGTTGTTCATGGTGACCCCCCTCATCTGTCGGGCCACCTCTATCGCAACCGCGCTGCCACGCCCTCGCGCTGTCCGAATACACTTCTAAGCCTCTGATCCTACGTAGTTTAAACGAAAAGCGCTGCAGTTGTGGAAATTTGTCCTTATGTGGCATAACGGGACAACCGCTGGTGATCCAAGTCAGATTGTCCCGCAACATGCCCGTTTTCAATAGCTTATTACTGAATGTCCCAGTTTTCCCCATCTGTGGCATATTGGGATAACGAAGCCCGCATCCGATAAAGAGTCTTGCGGTCGATCCCGAGGATTTTGGCGGCTTTCGACATGTTGCCGCCGGTGAACGCGAGAACTCGCGCCACGTAGCGACGTTCCAGCTCGCCGAGCTTGGGCATGTCGGCCGACATCTCTTCGCCTGATGCCGTCGGGACGCTCGCAGGAAGGAGAAGATCGCCTGAATCGATCACCGGGTCGGTGGTCAGCGCCAGCGCGCCTTCGATGAGGTTCTCGAGCTCGCGCACGTTGCCGGGAAAGGGATAGCGCATCACCTTCTGCAGCGCATCCTGCGTGATGCGCACGTCGCGCAGGCCCTCGCGCTTGCCGTACTTGTCGAGGAAAAAACGCACCAATTTTGGAATGTCCTCTTTTCGCTCGCGCAGCGGGGGCAGAACGATCTCGACGACCTTCAATCGATAGTAGAGATCCTGACGAAACTCGCCGCTCTCGATCATCTCCTCGAGGCTGCGGTGCGTCGCCGAGAGAATGCGGACGTCGATCGGAATGCGCCGCCGTCCACCCAATTTCTCTATCTCGCGCTCCTGCAGCACGCGAAGCAATTTCGCCTGCAGAGAAAGCGGAATGTCGCCCACTTCATCGAGGAAGACGGTCCCGCCGCGAGCGAGCTCGAATTTTCCGGGGCGGGCTTCGACCCCTGTCGCGACGCCGCGCTCGATGCCGAAGAGCTCCGACTCGAGCAGCGTCTCCGGCAACGCGGCGCAGTTGATCGCCACGAAGGGTCCGTCTTTGCGTGGCGAATTGCCGTGAATGAGCCGCGCCACCATCTCCTTGCCGGTGCCTGACTCCCCGCGAATCAGCACGTTCGCCTGGCTGTCGGCGACGCGCGCGACGAGATCGATCACACGTTGCATCTTCGGCGAGTCGCCGACCATCAGGCGGTCGGAGTACTCGCGCGACATGCGCTGCTTGAGATTGCGATTCTCATCCTCGAGCGACTCGCGGATGACGTCGAGACGGTGGTAGTTGCGGGTGTTGTCGATGGCTGCGGCACCGATGGCCGCCAGCGAAGAGAGAAATCGCAGATCGTCCTCGACGAAGCTTCCGCGCTTCGCGCCGCGCTCTTCCTTGCCGCCGACGCCGAGGATGCCGAGGACGTTCTCGCCGGCGATCATCGGAGCGATCAGAAGCTCGCTCGCAGGACCGTCGAGAAATTTCTGCACGGCGGTCGACAGCGGCTGCCGCGATGCGAGCACCTGCTTGACCGGCGGTTCGTTGAGAATGATGTTCGACGGTGTCGGGAGATCGATGCCCCAAGTGTAGAGATGCTGGACATTCAGCTTTTCGTCGAGCGAGAAGACGAAGCCGATCATGGCGTCGAGCACGGCCACCGCCCGCTGCATCAGCTCCTCGAGCAACTCGCCTTCCGGCCGCAGGGTGTTGAGCGCGCGGCCGACATCGTAGAGCGCCTCGAGCTGCAGTAGCTTGCGCCTCAGCTCAAAGTTCGTCTGCGGCATTCAATCCTTTCCGGTTGCTTTCCGGCACTCGCCCAGAAGAAAGTCGCAGTTCCACGTGTCATAGAACGCTTTGTCGATCCCGTAGATTCTGATGAGAAGCGTCGACGCTTCTTCAAACCGCCCCCGCTTCATCTGGGTCCGGGCGAGGAAGTACATCGCGTGCAGCGTTTGGACGTCCTTCTCCCCTTTTTCCACTACCTCCCGAAATCCCCCCTCCGCCTCGGCAAACCTCCGCTGCTGATACGCGCAGAGCGCTTTGCCGTAATCGTCAGCCGCCCCACAGGTTGATGGCGGCGCGGCCATGGCAGGAACCGCGAGCAATGCGAGAATGGCGGCCAGTCGCATCGACTCATTGTATGAAACTCGGCATCATCGGAGGCGGAAGGGCCGCCTGGGCCTTCGGATCGACCTGGCGCCGCATCGGGTGGCCGATCATCGGCATCGCGTTGCGCTCCGACGGTCCGATCACGGGACTGCTCCAAACCACAAAGCGCAGCGCGGGCGATCTTGCGAAAGAATCGGAGCTGATTCTGATTGCCGTGAGCGATCGCGCCATCAGCGACGTAGCGACATCGATTCCACCGACCAGCGCGATCATTTTCCATCCCAGCGGCATTGCCACCAGCGTCCGCGGCGGATTCTCGCTGCATCCACTCAAGGCGCTGCCGCCGGTCGGCGAGCCATCCGACCTGCAAAACGCGTTGCTGGTTTTCGAAGGGCAGCATCGCGACGTCGCACAGAGCATCGCGGATGCTGCCGGCGCGCGCTTCGCCGAGATCACTCCAGAACAGAAAGTGCTCTACCACGCCGCGGCGGTCTTCGGATCGAACTACGTAGCGGCGTTGCTCGATATCGCCGAGGAGCTGATCGGGATCGAGCACGCCCGCAACGACCTGGCGGCGCTCGCGGAGTCGGCCATCGAAAACTGGAGGGCCCACAGCGGAACCGAGCGTTTTACGGGGCCCGCGGCGCGGGGCGATTCAGCCGTTTTGCAGCGTCACATCGCCGCTCTCGCGAGCCGGCCGCAACTCGCAGAGATCTACCGACTTCTGGCCGACCGGATTCTTGCGAGTGCGAAGTAGCGGATGCTACCATCGAACTCCTTTGCGCGGCCGGAGCCTTGATGGTCTTCTTTAACTACGCCACTATGCAGATGGCCGCGAAAATCGTCTACTACGGTCCCGGCCTGTGCGGCAAGACCACCAACCTTCACTACATCTACGCCAAGACATCTCCGCAAAGCCGCGGAGAGATGGTCAGCCTCGAAACGGAGACGGACCGCACGCTCTTCTTCGATTTGCTCCCGATCGATGTCGGCGTGATCGGCGGATTCAAGACCCGCCTTCAGCTCTATACCATCCCGGGCCAGGTCTTCTACAACACCACCCGCAAGCTCGTGCTCAAAGGAGTGGATGGAATCGTCTTCGTCGCCGATTCGCAGGTCGCGATGCAAGAAGCCAATGTCGAAAGTTTCCAGAACCTGCGCGAGAACCTGAAGGAGATCGGGCTGAAGCTCGACGAGATCCCGCTGGTCATCCAGCTCAACAAGCGCGATCTTCCGAATGTGGCCGCGGTCGACGATATCCTCGGCCGCCTCGATTCCGATCGGAAATATGAGCGGATGGAAGCGATCGCTGCCACCGGTGTGGGAGTGTTCGAAACTCTGAAGACGATTTCGAAGCTCACGCTGCGCACGCTGCGCAGCCGGATGACGGGCGAAGACATCAAGGCGCCACGCGTGGCGGCGCAGGTCGCGACCTTCCGCGTCAAGGAGCCGCCGCCATCGACGACCGGAACTGCGCCGGCCCATGCAGCCGGCTCGGTGGCCGTGGAGACGGCCTCCGAAGAAGTCATTGCGGCGCCGGCGCGGCAGGCATTTTCGGACACGACGCTCGCGAAGACTGCCGAGATCGACGCCCGCATCATCTCTGATGCTCCGGTGCCTGCGCCGGCGGCCGAAACAGCTCCGGCAGCCGAGCCTGAAATCGAATTCAGCGAGGCGGAGAAGCCGGCAAAGCAGCCGAAGGTCAAGCATGTGAAGGTGCGCTCTTCCGTCGACGTCATGGCGGAGCTCGAGGCGCTGCGAAAGCGCGCCACCCAAACCACGCCGAAGCAGCCCAAAAAAGAGATTTCTCCGCTGGCGGCGCTGCTGAAATCTCGCGACGTGCAGAAGAGCGTGGCGCTGAAGGTCAAGCCCGACACGCTGGAGAAAACGAAGTCGGTTCGCGTGGAGGTTTCGTTCGAAAATGCCGACGGCGTGGTACAGCAGCAGGAACAGACCATCGAGCTCGGCGATCTCTCGGACGCGAAGTCGCTGACGGTCAACCTCAAGATCAATTCATAGGACGTTGTCGTGCGGCTGCCTTTCGACCCTCCGCTTGCGCCGATGTTGTCCGCTTCCGCCGATGCGTTGCCGACCGGCGATGGTTGGCAATTCGAGCCGAAGTGGGACGGCTTTCGGACGCTCGTGTTTCGCGACCGCGACGAGATCCTGCTGCAGAGCCGCGATGAGAAGCCGATGGACCGATATTTCCCCGAGCTGCTCGAACCGATCGCTGCAACGCTGCCGGAGCGATGCGTCGTCGACGGCGAGATCGTGATCGTCGGCTCAGCGGGCCTCGACTTCGAGGCGTTGCTTCTGCGCATCCATCCGGCGGCGTCGCGAGTGAAGCTGCTGGCCGCCGAAACTCCAGCCTCTTTCGTCGCGTGGGACCTCCTGGCACTTGGCGATAAAGATTTGCGTGAGCTGCCGCTCGCGAAGCGGCGCGAACGGCTCGAGAAAGTGATGGAGCGCGCCGCGCCGCCGATTCACATCTCGCCCGCGACGCTCGACCGCGCGCTGGCCGAGGATTGGTTTCGCCGTTTCGAAGGAGCGGGACTCGACGGCGTGATGGCGAAGCGTCTCGATGCGCCGTATCGCCCCGGCGAGCGCACGATGATCAAGGTCAAGCACTCGCGCACCGCGGATTGTGTGGTCGCCGGCTTTCGCTGGCACAAGAACGGCGCTGGCACCATGATCGGATCTCTCCTCCTCGGTCTCTACGACGATGAGGGCACTCTCCATCACGTTGGCGTCACGTCGGCATTCACAAATGCGGTGCGCAAACAGCTCGTCGAAGAACTGGCTCCGCTGCGCGTGAATGCATTGAAAAAGCATCCGTGGCGCGATTGGGCCGAAGCGCAGCGGGAGGCCAGCTCGAAGGGACAGCGTATGCCCGGCGTCGCCAGCCGGTGGAATCGCGGAAAGGATTTGAGCTGGGAGCCGCTGCGACCCGAGCGGGTGGTCGAGGTTTCGTATGACCACATGCAGGGCACGCGCTTTCGTCACGCCGCGCACTTCCTGCGATGGCGTCCCGACAAGCGGCCGGAAGAATGCCGCTACGATCAGTTGGAGGTCACGCCGGCCTACGAGCTCGAACGCGTCTTCGGCGGAGGCTTGACGCCGCGCCACGGATCGTAATCAGGATCGGGCGTCTCCTCGGCTGGCCGCTCGTCTTCCGGAACGTGACGCAGATTCACGCGAATCCGCGTCCAGGTGCTGGAGCGACCGCGCATCGAGTCGACGAGAACGTCGTCGACTTCCAACATCTTTGCGGCGTCCGGATGACGCTTTTTCCAGCGCTCCAGCCCAGCGACGGCGTCGTCCTTGTGCTGCGCTTTCGCGACCGTGATGAGCGGTTGTGTCGACTGCCGCCCCTTTTTTCGTGACGGCGCGACGCGTGGCGGCTCACCGCGCTGCTTTTTGTAGTGCGGCGGCCACGGCGCGTCCCCGAGGCCTTCGGCTTCCTGGGCAGCGGAGAGTTTGAGAATCTTATCGAGCGATCCCGCAGCGTCATCGATGCCCGCCGATGCGTCGCCGCGCTCGGCGAAGCGCTTCGGTGCTGTGACAAGCGTGAACTCCGCCGGATCGCAGTCCACAACTTCATCCCACTCGAGTGGCATCGACACGCGGGCGTCGGGCATCGGCCGCACCGACCACGCCGAAGCGACGGTGCGATCTTTCGCGTTCTGGTTGTAATCGAGAAAGACGCCGTGCCGCTCTTCCTTCCACCACTTGCTGGTCGCCAGCTTTGGAGCGCGCCTTTCGACTTCTCGCGCCAGCGCCAGCGCGGCGCGTCGCACTTGATCGAACGTCCATCGCCGCTTGATGCGCACGTTGATATGAATGCCGCGCGATCCCGATGTCTTGGGCCATCCTCGCAATGCATGCTCGTCGAGAACCTCGCGCGCGACGAGCGCAACGCGCCGGACATCGTCCCACTTCACGCCCGGACCGGGATCGAGGTCGACGCGCAGCTCGTCGGGATGATCGAGATCGTCAGCGCGCACGGGATGTGGATTCAGATCGATGCATCCGAGGTTCACGATCCAGAGAAGTTGGGCGGCGTCGCGCACGACGATCTCTCGCGCCGTTCGTCCCGACGGGAAGCGCAGCTCCACGGTCTCGATCCAGTCCGGACGTTGCTCGGGCGCACGCTTCTGAAAGAATGGCTCGCTCTCCGCACCGTTCACGTAGCGCTTGAGGACAATCGGACGCGCCGCGATGCCGCGCAGCGCGCCTTCGGCGACCGCAGCGTAGTACTTCGCAAGATCGAGCTTGGTGTAGCCGGCTTTGGGAAAGAAAATCTTGTCGGGATTGGTGATCACGACCTCGCGACCGGCGGCCTCGATGATGGTCTGCTGCGCGTTAGCCATCAGTGCGGCGCGGCCGATTTCAACAGCGCCTCACGATCGACGATCTCACCTCTCGAGATCACCATCCGGATTCTCTTGAGATTCCGGATGTCGGTCGTCGGGTCGGCGTCGACGACCACCAGATCGGCGTCGAAGCCCTTCGCCACTTTGCCGACCGACGGCCAGCGAAATACTTCGCCGACGCTGCTGGTCGCGGCGGCGATCGCCTGCCGCGGCGTGAGACCGAGGTCCGTCAGCATTCGCAGCTCGTTGTGCAGCGAGATGCCGGGAAGTGTCCCGAAGGCGCTCGTACCGCTGCCCGCGAGGTAACGAGCGCCGGCCTGTCGATTGCGCGCTTCGATCCGCAACAGATTTTGCGACAGACCCGCCGGAACCCCGGGCGGTGGTTGCGCTCGCCCCGTTTCGCGGTCGGCGGGTAAATGAACATCTTTCGGATCGAGAATCGCGGCGATTTCTTCTTTCCACGGATTCTCGTGATTCGGAAGATCGAGGTAATAGAGACTCAGCGTCGGAATGAGTGCGACGCGGCCGGCCGCCAAACGCTTCGACCATTTTGTGACAGAGGGATCGTCGGGATTGAGATCGGCCAGATACTGATAGAACTTCGTCCGTGCCGGGCCAAAGGGTTCTTTGGCAACCGCGGCGCGCATGTCGGCCGCGGCAAGCTCGAGCGCGTATCGGCTCATGTGAACGAACGCGTCGACTCCGGCGTCGATCGCTTCTGTGTATCGCGTCTGTCCAAGTTCGCCGATGGTCGCCAGCCCGTGCTCGCGCGCCTCCCTGACGACCAGGCGCGTCTGGTCCGGCGTCAGGGGATAGAAGAGCAGCAGAACTTCAGCTCCCTTTTTTGCGAGCTGTTCCACCTGATCCGGCGCGGTGACCACGGCAAGCGGATGGATGTGCGGACTCGGCTGCGCTCTGGTGAAGAGAGCACCGCGACGGCCGCCCGGCTCGTCGGATCCGACAATCGAGGTCACGCCCATGTAGAGGTATGCGTTCGCCTGCGACTGGCCGTTCATTCCCGCAAAAACGTCGTTGAGGCCGGGGACGATGTACGCGCCATCGACGTCGATCAGGCGAGCGTCCGCCGGAATCGCCGTGGTCTTTCGCGGCCCGGCTGCCACGATCCGACCTTCGCGAATCACGACCACTGCGTTGTGGATGTCGGCGGTCCGCTGGCCAGCGTGCGAGACGTCGATGATCGTCCCGCCGGTGAGGGCCAGCACAGCCGCCAGAAGAGTCAAGGTCACGATCGCGAATATATCTCGGGCGCCGGTTGCGGTATCCTTTTGACGGTCCCTTCAAATCATTGGCGAGGGTGGGAGGTGGAATGAGACAGGCGCAACTGGCGGTGCTGGGGCTCGTCTTGTGTGCGTGTGCCACTCGTCCCGCTCCAACGACAGATGTGCCACAGACACTCTTGTCTGTGCCCGTCGTGCGAAGTGTGCGTGTGTTCGCGACGCCGAACATCAGACCGCAAGCCCCGCCTCGAATCGACCTCGCCATTCCCCAGCATCCTTCAATTCGTGGAGCGCTGGCGTACTTCACGACCGAGCTGCGTTCCGACATCCAGCAGTCGCTCATTCGATCGGCGCAATACAGGAAGCTCATCGATCGCGCTCTCGAAGAATACAAACTGCCGAAAGCGCTCGCGTATCTACCGGTGATCGAAAGCGCCTATTTGCCGACCCTCACTTCGCGCGCCGGCGCGCACGGCATCTGGCAGTTCATGCCGGACACCGCGCGCGAGTACGGCCTGCGCGTCGATTGGTGGATCGATGAGCGCGCCGACCCCGATCGATCGACCCGCATTCCACGCGAAACACGGGGTTACGTTCCCACCTTCTTCGCCGCCATCACGATCGCAAGCGATCCCGCATCCTACGGTTTCCAGCTCCGCGATCCCAGCGATCCCGACGTCAAGCGCGTGGAAGTCGAAGGACCGCTCTCGCTGCGCTTCGTCGCGGCCAGGACCGGCATCGATGAAGCGATCCTTCGCGATCTGAATCCGGCACTGCGGCACGGAATCGTTCCGCCGGGACGGGCGACCATTCGTGTCCCGTCATCGACAGCAGACGTCGCGCTAAAAAACAACGATCCGAACGTTGCGGTCTGCACGTACAACATCCGCGACGGCGACACAGTCAAGAAGCTGGCGAAAAAACTTCATGTCAAGAGCGAAACCATCCTCGCCATGAACGGCCTTCGCGCGAAGGGCCGCCTCCGCCGGGGTGAGTCGATTTATCTGCCCGTCCCCGCGCGCGAGCTGAGCGTGCTTCTGTCGGGCGTACGCAGCGGGCACCGCCCGATGGCCACCGGAGGAATGTAGACTGCGCGGATGCGCCGCGCACTTCTGCTCTTCCTGATTGCGACGCCGCTGCTCGCGCGCGTCGATCACGTCGACATCACCCGCACCGACTTCGGCTCACACTTCGAGAAAATCGTCGGCAAAGTTTACTTCGCGCTCGATCCGAAGAATCCGCACAACGCCATCATTGCGGACCTCGACAAAGCGCCGCGCAACGCTGCGGGCGAGGTCGAGTCCGCGGCTACACGGTGGCGTGGATCGGCTGGCAATTCGACGTGCGCCCCGAGCCGAATCGCGTGCGGCTCTACGCTCCGGTGGCGCCGGGGATCACCGGCCGCGTGCGTTCCGATTTCGTGGTGAGCGCGAAAGTGGATGAACATCCGGTCGGCCACATCATCGGCGGCGCGATCGGCGGCACCGGCTATCCGGTCGCCGACGTCAACGATCGCGCGGGCGTGCTCACAGAACGCGATGGTCCGACTGCCGCGCGGCGAACGATTTCTCGCCGGAAATGGCGCTTTACGAATCCCACCACCGTGCACCTCGACGGCGGCTTCGTTCCCGGAAAAATCTACGAGGTCATTTACACCGCCAAGGATCCGGCCATCGTCGGATGCGGACTGGCGGCGGTCCGCGATTTCGTGGCGTATAGCAAGCACGATCCAAACGCGGTCACGGCTTCGAAACGCGCGTATGGCTTCGGCATCTCGCAGAGCGGGCGCTTTCTCCGCCATTTCATCTACGAAGGATTCAACGCCGATGAGCAGGGACGCCAGGTATTCGACGGGATCGATGTGCACGTCGCCGGCGCCGGGCGTGGAAACTTCAATCATCGCTTCGCGCAACCGTCGCGCGACGCGCAACCGCTCTCGCCGGCGTTCTACCGCGTCGATCTCTTCCCGTTTGCCGATTTGCCCACGACCGACCCGCTCAGCGGCCGCACGCAGGGATTGCTCGACCGCGCGATCGGCGAAAAAGTAGTACCGAAAATATTTTATACAAATACATCATATGAATATTGGTCAAGAGGGGAATCGCTCTGCCACACCACCCCGGACGGCGCTCGCGACATGCCGATTCCCGACACCTCCCGCATCTACTTCCTGGCCGGCATCGCGCATGTCCCCGGCCCGTTCCCCCCTCAGAAACGCGAAGGTCAGAACCTCGACAATCCCAGCAACTACTGGACTCCGCTGCACGCTCTCTTTGACGCGCTGGACGCCTGGGTGCGCAACGGCACCGAGCCACCGCCGAGCCGCTATCCGCACATCAGCGACGGCAGCCTTGTCCGCGCTGCCGATCTGGCCGTCAAATTTCCGGTCACGCCCTACGAGCCGTACAAGCTGGATCTCAGCACCGAGCCGCCAAAGGTGTCCGGCACGTATCCGACGCTCGTTCCGCAAGTCGGCGCCGACGGCAACGAGATTTCCGGCATCCGCCAGCCGCGCGTAAGCGTGCCGCTCGCGACGTACACCGGATGGAATCTGCGCGATCCGAAAGTGGGATTTCCTGAAGCGCGTCAGAGTTTCGTCGGGTCGTTCATTCCCTTCGCGAAGAGCCGCATCCTCGAGCTCTACCGCGACGAGGCCGAATACCTCGGACGCTACGCGCAGGCGGCCATGAAGCTGATCGACGAACGCTTCCTGGTCCCGGAGGAGCTCAACGCGACTCTGCGGCTCGGAACGCGGGACTGGCAATACGCTTTGGAAGCCGCACGATGAATGCCGATCCTTCCCCCGGCTCGCTTTTGACGTCGATGGAGCCGCCGTGCTGCAGGACGAGATGCTTCGTGATCGCGAGGCCCAGTCCGCTGCCGGGGATGTCCTGGGAACGGCTCTTGTCCATGCGGTAGAACCGCCGGAAGATTTTTTCACGTTCCGATTTCGGAATGCCCTCGCCTTCATCGATGATGCGGACGACACCGGCATCCGGTTCCTCATCGATTTCGACGCGGACGGTGCGATTGTCGCCACCGTATTTGATGGCGTTGTCGAGCAGATTTGAAAACGCCTGTTGCATGCGAAGAACATCGCCGCAGATGACAGCGTTGCCGTGCACTGCGAAGCGAATCTGATGATGGGTCGCCTGCTCGGCGAAGTCCTCGCACAGATCGTCGATGACCTTTCGCAGATCGATGCTGCGCAGATCGAGCGAGAGATCGCCGGACTCGATGCGGCTGAGCTCCGAGAGATCCTCGACCACTCGCTCCAGCCTGCGGAGCTGCCGCGCCATAATGCGCCGCAACTGCTGATCATCCTCGGGCGAAAGGTTGGCGGCGTTGGTCTCGAAGGTCTCGACCGCCGATCGCAATCCGGCCAGCGGCGTACGCACCTCATGCGAGAAGTCGGCGATGAAGTTGCGGCGGATCTGTTCGAGCCGCTCGATGGTGGTGACGTCGATGAAGAGAGCGGCCGCGGCGATGTCGCGCGACGGCAGAGGCAGCGCGCGCATCTCGATCTTCCGCTCCACGACGCCGGAACGCACGGAGAAGCGTTCGATCGATTCCTGTCCGGCGATCGCGCGATCGAAAGCCTCGAACACCTGCGACACCCGGACGACTTCACTCAGCGGTTTGCCGATCACGCTCTCCGAAACGGAAAACAGCTCGGCGAACCTGCGATTTGCGATCGCGATGCGGCGATCGGCATTCACAGCCAGCAGGCCTTCGCCGAGGCCGTTGAGCATCTGCAGGTCGGTCGAGCGCTGACGTTTCAGGAGCTCGAGCTGGGACGCCAAATCCTCCTGCATCCGTTCGCCGGCCACGAGCCGCGATTCGAGCAGCCCGATCCGATACGCGGCGAACCAGGCCACGCCGATCAGGAGAACGAGCCCTGCAACGGCGACGATCATTCTTGTGGCGGATCGTAGCGGTAGCCAAAACCGACAACAGTGGCGATCCGCTGCGGACCGATTTTCTTGCGCAGGTTGCGAATGTGCGCATCCACCGTTCGCGTCTCCACTTCATCCGACATGTGCCACACCTCGGACAAGATTCGGTCGCGCGAGATGACGGCCGATCGATTGCGCACGAGCAACCACAGCAGCTCGAATTCTTTCTTCGCGAGCTTGATCTCTTTGCCGTGCCGGTAAACGCGAAACGACTTCTCGTCGATCTTCAGCTCGCGATCCTGATAGATGCTGGTGTCCTCAGCCGGAACGCGTGTGCGGCGCCAGACGGCAGCCACGCGAGCGACCAGCTCCCTCACACTGAACGGCTTGGTGACGTAGTCGTCCGCGCCGAGCTCCAGTCCGGTGATTCGGTCGCGCTCCGAGCCTCGAGCGGTCAGCATGAGGATCGGAATGGCCGAGGTGGCCGGATCGCGGCGCAGCTCGCGGCAGATGGTCAGGCCGTCGAGATCGGGAAGATTGAGATCGAGGATGACGAAATCAAATCCGCCACGCTGGACCGCTGCCAAGGCGTCGTTGCCGCGGCTAAAGGGCGTGACGGTGTAGCCTTCGCGCTCGAGATTGAGGCGGATGGTGAATGCGATATCTGAATCGTCTTCGATGACAGCGATTCGCTTCATTCGTTCTGCGCCATGCCGGCGTGTTTGATCGTCTTTCCCTCAACGAGATAGACGACCATCTCGCAGATGTTGGTTGCGCCGTCAGCCATCCGCTCGAAGTACTTCCCGATGAAGGTCAGCCGGATGGCCCGCGAAATGTTGCGCGGATCTTCCAACATGTAAGTGAGCAGCTCGCGGAATGATTGCTCCGTCTCCTGATCGACGTTATCGTCCTGCGCGATCACCTGGCGCGCCAGGGCCGCGTCGCCGCGAACAAAAGCATCCAGCGCCTGACGCACCATCGTCTGGGCATCGCTGGCCAGGCGCGGAATGGCCACCGTTGGTTTCAGTGGCGGCTCTCGGTTCAACTCGATCACGCGCTCGCAGACGTCCTGCGCCAGGTCGGCGATCCGCTCCAGCTCCGGCGTGATCTTCATGATGCTGGCGACGAAGCGGAGGTCGACGGCCGCCGGCTGCATCTTGGCGATCAACTCGAGCGTCCGGCGATCCATCTCCAATTCCATCTGATCGATGCGGTTGTCGTTTGCAATGACCTCTTCTGCCAGGGGCGTATCGCGCTCCTGAAGGGCGCGAATCGATTGCATGATCGCGTCCTCCACCATGGCTCCCATGCGCAGAAGAAGATCTTTGAGTTCTTCGAGTTCCCGGTCGAAATGCCGTTGCATGCTCCCTCGTCCTAACCGAACCTGCCGGTCACGTAGTCCTCGGTCATCTTTTCTTTCGGATTCATGAAAATCGTCTTGGTATCGGCGTATTCGACCAGCCGGCCCAGCATGAAGAATGCTGTGCGGTCCGAGACGCGCGCGGCCTGCTGCATGTTGTGCGTGACAATGACGATGGTGTAGTTGACCTTCAGGTCCCAGATCAGCTCTTCGATCTTCGAGGTGGCGATCGGATCGAGCGCCGACGCCGGCTCGTCCATCAACACGATCTCCGGATCGACGGCCAGCGCGCGCGCGATGCACAACCGCTGCTGCTGGCCTCCGGATAGCGCGAACGCGCTTTCGTGCAGGCGATCTTTGACCTCGTCCCACAACGCGGCCCGGATCAGAGATTTTTCGACCAGCTCGTTCAACTCCCGCTTGTTGTGCATTCCGCCGATTCGCAAGCCGTAGGCTATGTTGTCGTAGATCGACTTCGGGAAGGGGTTGGATTTCTGAAAGACCATCCCGACGCGCCGGCGCAGCGCAACTACGTCCGTGCCGGCGGCATTGATGTCGCGCCCGTCGATCGCGATGATGCCCTTCGCCCGCGCGTTCGGGATGATGTCATTCATGCGGTTGATCGACCGGAGGAACGTCGTCTTGCCGCAGCCGGACGGGCCGATCAAGGCCGTCACCTGCCGGTCGGGAACCTCGAGATTGATGCTGTGAAGCACCTTCGCCGAGCCGTAGTAGAAGTCGAAGTTCTGGACGCTGATCTTCGCGGTTCCTTTTCCGGATTCCCGCGGCTCGCGATGGACAGGTGTCGCGATACGTTCCATTTCAATGGTCGTCATCATTATGGCCGGTTCATCTTTTCAAGTCCGCGGACCGCCAGCCGAGCGATGATCGAGAGAGTCAGAATGATCATCACCAGCAGAAATGCGCCCGCCCATGCCTGACGATGCCAGTCGTCATAAGCCGAATTCGCGTATGTATAAACCTGTACCGTCAGCGAGGCCATCGGCTGCGCGACGTTCGTCGAAAAGTACGCATTGTTGAACGAGGTGAACAGCAGCGGCGCGGTCTCGCCGGCCACGCGCGCGGTGGCCACCAGAATGCCGGTCAGGATTCCGGGGAGGGCGGCGGGGACGATGACCGTGAACACCGCGCGAGCGCGCGTCGCGCCGAGCGCGAGAGCGGCTTCCTTCAACCCGGTTGGAACGAGGCGCAGAAGCTCTTCCGTCGTACGGACCACCACTGGAATCATCAGCATTCCGAGCGCCACGCCACCCGCGATGGCGCTGAAACGCTTCACTGGAAGAACAACCAGGCCAAAGGCGAAGATGCCGACCACAATCGACGGCACGCCATTGAGTACATCGGCGGCGAAGCGCACGACCGACGCGAATCGCGTATCCGGATACTCCGCCAGATGAATGCCGCAGATGCAGCCGACCGGCACGGCCAGGGTGGCCGCCAGTCCGATCAGGATCAGCGTGCCGACGATGGCGTTGGCCATTCCGCCCCCCGGCTCGCCGACCGGCTTCGGCATATGCGTGAAGAACGCCCAGTTCAACGATGTGAAGCCTTGCTTGATCACGTAGAAGAGGATCATGGCCAGCGGAAGCAGCGCCAAAATCACGGCCACAGCGCAAAGAGCCTCGGCAATCGCCGACACGATTTTTCGTCGCCGGGCATAACTCATGCGGCGGCCTTCTCTTTCTCAACCACCGGAGGAATCGAGATGATGTTGACCATGCGGCGTTTTGTGCTCCAGATAAATATTCGTGAAAGTGTGTTGACAATAATAGTGATGATAAATAGTAATAATCCGATTTCGATCAGAGCGTGCAGGTACAGCTCATCGGCCGCCTCGGTAAACTCGTTGGCGATGACGGCAGCCATGGTGTACTGCGGAGCGAAGAGCGAGAGCGAGACTCGCGGGCTGTTGCCGATCACCATGGTGACCGCGATCGTTTCGCCGAGCGCGCGGCCCAGTCCCAGCATCACCGCCCCGATAATGCCGGTCTTGCCATAGCCCATCGCGACCTTGATCGCCTCCCAGCGCGTCGCACCGAGGGCGTAGGCCGCTTCACGCTGGGCTATCGGAACATTCTTCAGGATCTCGCGCGCCACCGAAGACGTGAACGGCACGACCATGATCGAAAGAATGATGGCCGCAGTTCCCATCCCCACGCCCACCGGCGGTCCGGAGAACAGCGGAAACTTACGCAATGCCGCCGGCGTGAGCAGCTCGAGCTTTCGCACGATCGGCGTCAGGATGAACACGCCCCACAAGCCGTACACGATCGACGGAATCGCCGCCAGCAGCTCTGTTAAATACGACAGCGGCTGCCGCAACATTCGAGGCGAAAGCTCGGAGATATAGATCGCGATGCCCAGCGCGATCGGCGTCGACAGCAGGAGCGCGAGCAGTGAAGAGTAGAGCGTTCCCCAGATGAACGGCAGCGCGCCGAATTCTCCGGAGACCGGATCCCACACTCGCCCGGTCCAGAATCGGAACCCGAATTTTTCGATCGACAGCAACGACTGCCGCCAGAGCTCGAATCCGATACCGATGACGAGCAGCAAGACCAACGCCGCGAAAATGCCGGTGGTCATCCGGAAAAGGCGATCATCCGCGGAGCGACGCATCAGAGCTGGATTTTCTGCAGCGCCGGCAGCTCCAGATCGATCACTTGTCTCGGAAGCGGCGCATATCCCAATGGAGCGGCAGCTTTCTGACCGTCGCTGAGCGCCCACTTCATGAAGTCGACCATGATCTTGCCGCGAACCTTGTCGGTCGGATTCTGATAGAGCAGGATCCACGTGAACGAAGAAATCGGATAGGCGCCCTTGCCCTGCGCGTTGGTGATCGACACACGGAAATCCACCGGCATGTTCGCGGCGGCACTGGCGCCAGCGGCGGTCACTGAATCGAGCGATGCCCGGACATACTCGCCGGCCGCGTTTTGCACCGCTCCGATTCCAGGCTCGATCGGCTACGTGATGTCGTTCTGCAGAGCGTAGACCAACTCCACGTAGCCGATCGAGCCTGGAATCTGACGGACCATCCCCGACACGCCTTCGTTGCCTTTGGCGCCGACACCGGTCGGCCAATTCACAGAAGTCGCGACGCCGACTTTCTGCTTGAACTCCGGCGAGACCTTCGACAGATAGTCGCACCAGATGTAGCTCGTTCCCGAACCGTCCGAGCGATGGATGATGTTGACGTCGAGATTGGGGAGCGAGACTCCCGGATTGGCTTTCGCGATCGCGGAGTCATTCCAGTTCTTGATCTTGCCGAGGTACATCTGCGCGAGAAGAGGTCCGGGGAACTTCAACTCGGCGGAGACGTTCGGCAAGTTGTACGCCGGAACGACACCGCCCAGCACGGTGGGGAAATGAAGGATCGGACCGGGAGCGGATTTGAGTTGCTCATCGGTCATCGGCCCGTCAGTAGCCCCGAAGAAAACTGTCTGCGAGCTCAATTGTTTGATGCCGCCGCCTGAGCCGATTGATTGGTAATTGATCTGCACATCGGGATAGAGCTTGTTGTAATCGCTGAACCACTTCGAATAGAGCGGATTTGGGAACGTCGCGCCGGCGCCGTTGATGGTGGTTTTTGCGCCGCTCGCCGATGGTTGCGTACTTTGCGGCGTTTCATTTTTTGCGCAAGCGGCCAGAAGAATAATAGTGACAATAAATCTTCGCATAAATTCCTTATGATCGAATCCGCCCCAGCGCCTGCATCTCCTGATTGACCACCTCTGCAGGCAGCGGAGCGTAGCCGAGGTCCGGTGCGAACCGTTGCCCCTCGGTGAGCGCCCACTTCACGAAGTCTTTCATGATTCGGGCCCTCTGCTTGTCTTTCGGATTCTCATAAAACAGCAGCCAGGTAAACGACGAGACCGGGTAGACATCGTGTCCCGCGGCATTCGTGATCGACACTCGGAAGTCTTTCGGCATGGACCTCGCGGCTTGCGCGGCCGCGTTCGAGACGGTCTCGGTCGTTGCGCGCACGAACTCGCCCGAAGCATTCTGCACTGAGCCGTACGAGATCTTGTTTTGAATCGCGTAGATGAGCTCGACGTAGCCGATCGCGCCCGGCGTCTGCTTCACCAAACCGGAGACACCTTCGTTGCCTTTGCCGCCCACCCCGACCGACCAGTTCACCGAAGTGGCCACGCCGACGGTCTTGCGGTAATCGGGTGAAACCTTCGAGAGATAGTCGCACCAGATGTAGCTCGTCCCCGATCCGTCCGAGCGATGGACAACCGTAATGTCCAGGTTCGGGAGATTGAGATTGGGATTGACGCTCTTGATCGCCGGGTCGTTCCACCTGGTGATTTTGCCGAGGAAAATGTCGGCGAGGATGCGGCCGGTAAAGCGGATCTCGCCGCTCACACCCGGGATTTCATAGACCGGGACAACGCCGCCGAGAACTGTTGGCAGATGAAGGATTGGAGCGCCGGCGGCGAAAATCTGATCGTTGGTCATCGGACCGTCGGTCGCGCCGAAGAAAACCGTTTGGGCAGTCAGTTGACGAATTCCACCGCCCGAGCCGATCGATTGATAATTGATCTCGACGTTGGGATGCATTCTGTTGTATTCGGCAAACCACTTCGAGTAGATCGGGTTCGGGAACGTCGCTCCCGCTCCGTTGATCTGCACCTTCTGAGCGGTCGCGGTGCTCGCGATGAGGGCCGCGGTGAGCGCGGCGATCAGTCTGAAGTTCATTTTTCCCCCCTGTTTAGAAATTGATGAGCGTCTTGATCTCGTAGTTCGTGGTCCGGGGAACGGACGGGGTGAGACCGGTGCGCGACAGCGAGTCGTAGTCGAGAAGGATTGCCGAGGTCACGCCTGGCGCGAGATTGGGAATCCAGTACGCGATGCCTGCGATGTTGCGCTTCTGCTTCTGCGAGCTCACGTTCTTGTTGGGCTCGAGATCATCGTGGCGAAGAAGTGCCTCCCACCCTTTGCCGAACTTCGGAGTGGCCCATACCGACCAACCCTTGGCGTCGACCTGAGCAGCTGCTTTCGAGACGCGATCTTTTGTCTGCAGGTAGTCGAAGCCGGCGTTGATGTGGCTGTGTTCAAACGTGACCTCGCCGATAACGCGCTGGCGCTTGTCGGCTTCGGCGTAATGGTCATCGACGATGAATCCTGTAAGGCGGAGGCCTTTCCAGATCCCGCCCAGAGGAAACGGACGCAGGGTCCCGCGCACCTGAAAGGCTTTCTGGTTGTTCACTTCAGCTTTGTTGTAGTTCTCGCCGTTATAGAAGCCGGCGTGGACGTCGCCGTAGTTGCTGGGAAAGTTCCAGTGGCCGCTGAATCCGGCGTCGGACGCGCTCAAAAATCCGGTGCGCTCGGGGAAAATTGTTCCTTGAAATCTGTAGCGATAAATACCCTCGGTATAGTCCATGTAGGGAGTCTGCTGCACGCCCAGGCGCAGCCATGATCCGTGGGTCGTCCAGTCATCGAGGTTGAACTGCCCGTACGCGTATTTCAGCCGAAAGATCTGACTGCCGCTCAGGGATGATGTGGTACTCGTCTCGCGCGACACGTCGGGCGTGATGCGGAACCGAAAAAGATGATTCAACTGACCGGTGACATTGATGTAAGCGCGCGTGACTTGAAAGTGCGAGAATTTGACGCTGTTTTTGTCGACGTCCGTGATCTGGGGCGATTCCTGATAGGTGTAATCGGCGAAAATCGTCGCTCCGATGTTGAACTTCCGGGTGTCATCCGGTGGCGTATAGCCGGCCGCCGGAGTCACCTTGATGCCGCGATGCTAAAGGCCGGAGCGTGCACTTCCTCCTTGCATGACGTAAATTCGGTGTGAAGCGATCGGAAAGCTTCTGCCGCTGCAAGAGGATCGCGGGACTTCACACTGATTTTGCACGGTCAGCTTGCGGCTGGATTTAGGCATCGTTAATACTGCGCGGGCACCGTATGGGCCAAAACAATGCACGCCGTCTGGCGGCCATCGACATCGGGACCAACTCGGTCCACATGATCGTCGCGGAGCTGCGCAAGCGCGGATATCGCGTCGTCGACAAGGAAAAGGAAATGGTCCAGCTCGGCCTGGGCAGCCTCGACGGCGCGCCGCTCAATGAGGACGCCATGGATCGCGCAGCCGCCGCTCTCAAAAAGATGGTCGAAGTCGCTCGCGGCTGGAAAGTCGATGAGATCGTGGCCGTGGCCACCAGCGCAGTGCGGGAAGCGCCGAACCGCCGCGACTTTCTCCGCCGCATGCGGGACGAAGTCGGCATCCGCGTGCGCGTCATCTCAGGCGAAGAAGAGGCGGACTACATCTTCCGGGCGGTGCGCTCGGTCTTCGATCTCGATGGCAGCACGGCTCTCTGCCTCGACATTGGCGGTGGAAGCGTGGAATTCATCGTGGGCACCGCCTCCGAAATCTACTTCACTGCCAGCGAGCCCCTCGGAGCTCTGCGGCTGGCCCAACGCTTCCGGCTCGAAGACAAGCCTGCGGCCAGCGATATCGAGGCGTGCCGGCGTTTCACGACGAAACATCTCAAAAGGCTCCAGAAGCGCATCCGTCCCCTCGGCATCGACGTCGGGATCGGAACCTCCGGGACGATTCAGGCGCTGGCCAATCTTGCCGGCCCCGATGAGGGATCACCGACGTCCGGCCTTCGGGCGATCTCGCGCGAGTCGCTGGAAGAAGTCATCCGCGCGATCTGCACAGTGAGCGCGAAAGAGCGAGTGGAGCGTTTCGCTCTCGACGAAAAGCGGGCGCGCAACATCGTCGCCGGCGCGCTAGTGCTGCAGGAAACGATGAAGGCGCTGGACATTGCGTCGCTGCTCGCCTGTCCGGTGGCGATCCGTGAAGGAATCATCGAAAGCCGGCTCGTGGAGACGCGCAGCAAGCCCGAGCGCTCGCTGCGCCGCTCATCCGCTCAGGCTCTGGCCGACCGCAGCGCGATTGACAAGCGTCACGCGCAGCATGTGGCCCGGCTCGCTCTACGGATCTTCGATCAGACCCGCGATTTGCATCACCTTTCCGACGATTGCGCGGAATTGCTCGAACACGCTGCTTTGCTCCATGAGAGCGGCATGCACGTGAGCGATCGCGGGTATCACAAGCACACGTACTACCTCATCCGGCACGCCGATCTGCGCGGGTTCACCGAGGAGCAGTTGGTGGTCGTGGCGAACGTGGCGCGGTATCACCGCAAAGCGCCACCATCCGTCGACGATCCGAACCTCTTCGAGTTGAGCGAGGAGCAGCGCGAAGAGGTGGAGAAGCTGGCGGCGATTCTCCGCATCGCGGAAGCCCTCGACCGCACGCATCGGCAGAGCGTTCGGGATGTGGCCGTGCGCAGCAATGGCGCCGTGCGCTTCATCGTGCGCACTCGATCCGACGCGGGCATGGAAATCGCGAGCGCAGCCAGGCGAGCGAAGTATTTCTCATCGCTGTTCGACAAGAAGATTCGCTTCGAGACGTCATGAAAGGCTTCATCATCCTTCTCCGCCACGGCATCGCTGAAGATCGCACGGCGGACAAACCGGATGAGGAACGCAGGCTCACAGACTCCGGCAAACGCCGGATGAAGCAGATCGCCAGGACGCTCGCGCAAATCTTTCCGGAAGCGGAAGCGCTCTACTCCAGTCCTCTCGTCCGGGCCGTGGAAACCGCCGAGGCGGTGGCGAGGGCGTTCGGCGACGAGCTGAAGATTCAAACCGCCGATGCGCTGAAGCCCGGTTCAGACCCGCGCGAATTTCGAAAGCTGCTGGCAGGCCTCAAAGTGCAGTTCGCGATCTTCGCCGGACACGAGCCGGTTCTGACCGAGATCATGCTCGATCTGACTTCCACGCGAACAGATTCGGAAATCGAGCTGAAAAAGGGC
>WNFC01003742.1_pt1 | contig 32591 bp, 19 predicted proteins | sample 5400541 | NCBI WGS metagenome assembly WNFC01 (sample SAMN13153342, study PRJNA577476) | soil metagenome | isolation source: 120 cm saprolite under Douglas fir tree site 2 hole 2 replicate 1 | place: USA:California | collected 2015-04-18
CTACCCAGAACGCGTAAGTCCCCGTGACCTTTGCAAGATGGTTTCCGTTGGAGTCATTCAATTTGTTGGCGGAGTAATTGAGGGGCATGTTGGCATAGGTTAGGCCGGGTGCGGGGATCACACCAGCATTGAGACCCCACTGTCCCGGCGTATATTGGCCCTTCTGTTGCGCCCGTAACGTCGAAGCGGTCACTACGGCGAGCACCGCAAGAATTAGAAGTCCAAATCTGATCCGAAAGCTCATTGCCTTCTCCATCTCTATCAGGCTCTTTCTTGGCGGCTGCTGGGACTGGCAGCCTTGGTTGCATATCCCGCTCAAACTAGTTGCTTCCCCGAGTCGTCACGCATCTCTGTAAGAGGCTAACCATCGTGTTGTCCGTGGCAAACTGGCAAAAGTGGTAGTTGTGGCACAAAATATCGCGAGAGCCGCACTCTGTACCAGCCCCTGGGCGCCGTCTGGGATCCCCTCTTTGTTGCCCGAGCTTCATCCTTCATGATTCTCAGTCAGCTCTATCGCGATGGGCGATGCGCCTATATCTAGTAACAATTCGTATACGTACTAGCAGATATGCCAGCAGCGCCAAGCTGGAATAGCTCTTACGCTTTACGAGGCAGCCGTTCAACGCCAGAAATAAAACTGAGTCAATCCCTGGGTCTACCGATACCAGTGCGGTACGCTCCTTGGCGAAGCTAAAATCCTATGTCCCTTCGAAACCTCTGGCTGCCTTTGGTATTTTTCATATTGTCCTGCGAGGTCGTGAGCGCACAGGAGGCGGAGTTCCTGCCAGAGTTCAACATCAAACAAGGGAAAGTTGGCGAGGCGCGATTACGCTTTTGACAGGAATGGCAGGAAAAAATGAGTGAACTAACGTCCAATATAGAAGTCGCTCACAAACTCCACGAACATGGTCTTCACCACGCACAACCCACGAGCCGACGGGACAGGTGGGTTGAGATTCTTGAGGCGGTGGTCCTTGCCATCGTAGCCGTTCTTACGGCTTGGGGTGGATATCAGGCGTCCAGGTGGGAGGCCTTATCTGCCAGGAACTACGCGCTTGCCAGCAGAACCTCCGTGCGGGCGCAAGAGGGACTGACGCTGGCGGGACAAGACCGCCTTTATGACATCGTGACGTTCAACGGGTGGCTTGCCGCGAAATCCGCAGGCAACGCAAAACTGATTGAACTATTCGAGCGGCGCTTTCGTCCTGAGTATCTTGTCGCTTTTACTGCCTGGCAGAAGCTCGACCCGTTCAATAATCCGTCGGCTCCCGCCGGTCCGATCTTCATGCCTGAGTACATCAACTCACATGCGATTCAGTCCGCAGAGCTCTCTGAGCAAGCGACTGTCTATTTCGATCAAGGCGTTCAGACTCGCGAGAATGCCGATAGCTACATAAAAGTTACCGTCTTCCTGGCGACGGTACTGCTACTGACCGCGTTGTCACAAAGATTTAAGACCTCTGGTCCGCGAATAGCTGTGGTCGGTATTGCGTTCGTCTTGTTGGTCATTAGCCTCTACTGGGTTTTGACTTTTCCGCGAGCTTAGCATCCGTGCGGGAGTCTAATGGATAGCGACAAGCCGTTCGCGATGCCCCGCTTGCAGGGGGCTTTCCTCGTGGAAGCGGACTAGATCTTGACGAAAATACTGCGGCGGTAGAGCACCGAGACCGGGACCCAGCAGACGGCGACAAATCCGATCGAATAGAGTAGAGAGGCAAAAGCCTGGTTCGGTATGACATGGGTAATCGAGCGATAGAGCAACTGCTGGAGGTTTATGCCCTGGTGGGGGTGGATGCTGGTGAAGGTTGATTGCAGGAGTTCCGAGAAGACGTAGGCCGATATGGCGTTCGTACCGAAGACCAAGAAGGGACTGAGGAAGCGGGAATCGGACCTACTCGGGCTCTTCTGTCGCAGATCGACGATCAGGAGACAGAGAGCGAGCAGCAGCAGGCTGAGACCACCGGCGAAGAGAACGTAGGAACTGGTCCAGAGCTTCTTGTTGATAGGGAAAGAGAGATTCCAGAGGCCACCGAGAAGAACTCCGGTGAGGCCAGCGGTGGCTATGCCAGCGGCCCTCGCTCTTAGCGTGCGCTGTGTGCGTAGCCAGATACCAGTGAGAAGGCCAAGGAGGGCGGTGGCCAGGGCGGGGATGGTGCTGAGAAGACCCTCAGGGTCGCGGGTGCGCTCGTAAAGGTGGGAGGCGGAGAGAATTTGGCGGTCGAGCCAGGCGGTGAGATTGGCGTCGCGGTCGAGCAGGGGGATGTCGTGGGTGGGGATGCCGTATCCGGGGACCGGGACGAAGCGCATCAGGATCCAGTATCCGACGAGAGCGGCGACTGCCAGAGCTGCTTTGCTCCGCCAGCCAGGACTGATTAGATAGAGCGAGGCAATAATGAGGTAGCAGATGGCGATGCGGGGGAGTACTCCATAGAAGCGCATGGTGTGGAGGTGGAAGTATGGGAAGCTGTTTACAACCAGGCCTAGCAGATAAAGGATGATGGAGCGGCGCAGGACGTGCAGGAACAAAGACTGTCGTGTGGCCCCCTGTGCGAGGCGGGCGGCGGTGGAGTAGACGGTCGAGATGCCGACGAGAAAGAGGAAGGTTGGGAAGACAAGGTCGGTTGGGGTGAAGCCGTTCCATGCGGCGTGCTTGAGCGGCCAATAGGCGCCGGCCTCGTTGCCGTTGTTGTTGACGAGGATCATGAAGGCGATGGTGAGGCCGCGCAGGACATCGAGCGAAAGTAGTCGCCCTGGCCGCGCGGCGGTCAGAGAGGGCATGGCGCTGACAGAGGATGGTGTCGTCGTTGATACGTTACTCACGGTCATGAGCTACTCGTGTGCCTCCGGCTGCTGGTTAGGAGCGAGGTGAAGGGTACGTGCGATGGCGAGCGCGGCGCTGTAGGGATCGCCTTGAGGGTTGATATCGTACACCTTCCGGCTGTGATTCCATCTGTCGCCAAAAGCATACCAGTCGATGGTCTTTGGAGCTTCGCCGGTGGCGAGCGAGGTGGAGAGCGAGTCGAAGTACATCTGCCAGCGTGGCATGTAGTAGTCGCTCGTCAGGCCGGCCCAGTCGCGGTTGCCGTACTCGTGAAGGCCATACTCGCTTGCGTGGCGGTCCCCCCAGGTGGTGAGGATGGAGTGCGCGTCGTAGTTGAGACGAGCGAGCTCCGCGGGCGAGGAGGCCCAAGGGGGAACGAATGAGAGCCATCTGCCTAGAAGAAAGAACTGGTTCGTTTCGAGCAGGTCGTTTTGCAACTCCATGTCGTGGAGCCATTCTCTCGTGAGGCTGGCGAATGCGACTTTGTCTTTGGAGTCGTAGGCCTGTTTGATGAGTGGTAAGAGGCGGCGGCCCTCGTTCGCCATCGCCTGCCGGGCTACGTCGACCAGGTCGTAGAGGTAGGTTTCTGTGGAGCGGAGTGCGGGTGCGACCTGGAGGAGTTCGGTGAATGCGGGTGCGAAGTCGGCGGGGTTGTATCGAAGGACGTCGGGTGACCAGGTGGCGGCGCGTGTCGCTGTGAGCGACGGTTGGGAGTTGAAGACTGAATCTTGAGAGGCGTCGCGCTCTCCATGATCTTTGTTGCCGTCGGCGCGGTAGCCGTGGGCGGTTTTAAGGAGGATCTGCCAGGCGCGGCGGGCGTGAGGATCGTCCGCTCCGTACCGGCGAGTGGCGTAAGCGTCGGTCCAATGGGTAAGGTCGACAGGATCTTCGTGCCAGGCCATCTCGGTGTAGAGGTCGAAGGCGTAGGGGTTGGTATCGAGGCCTTCGGTAAAGACTGCTGTGCCGACGATGCGGCTGCCGAGGCGTTTGGCCATCTGCGGGAGGCGAACAGCGTAATCGTAGAGCGGCGCGCCCATGGTAGTGCGGCCGCCAAACTCCCACAGACCGCCGTAGAGCCAGGAGGCACCGCGGAACTCGCGGTCGCGATCCTCGCGGGGGACGCGGCCCTGCTCGATCTCGGCAATGAGGACGTGGCTGGTGTCGAGAGAGGAGAGCAGTTCCTGGGTTGGGTTTTGCTGCCAGCCTAGCAGCATCCAGAGGGCGTCGGGGTGAACGCGCTTGAGGGCCTCTTGTACTTTTTTCGCGGCTGCGGGAACGGAGACGTTTCCTGCGGCGCCGCCCTCCTGAAAGATCTCCATGTCGTAGATCGCCGAATCGCCGTAGAGGGCGTGTTGATGGCGGTAGAAGGACTCGGCGAGCTTGTCGAAGTTGGGATCGAGGGGATCGAGCCATCCGGGGCGCGTGAATCCGTTCCAGTCGCCCTGCGTGATGACATGAGCGCCGGGGTGGATAGTGGCGAAGTCTGCGGGGACAATTCCGTAGTATCCCGGGAGAACCGGCATGATGCCGAGGCTTCGCAGTGTTGCGATGAGCTGTTGTGCCGAACGCGACCGCTTCTCGAGAAGTTCGATGGAGATGGGAGCTTCAAAGCAGCACATGTTGCCCATCAGCTGCCAGTTCTGATGGGCAGGTTGCACGATCCAGTTGCGGATCGCCTCATCAGAGTAGCCGGAGTCGCGGAAGGTCTGGTAGAGGACGAGGTCCATGCCGCGCTCGATCAAGATAGCGTTGGTGCCGCTCAGAGCGAGGATGTCGATCTCACGCTGCCAGCGCTTCTGGTCCCAGTAAGGGGCGGAGTAACCGTCAACGTTTTCGTTTAGCGCGTAGCGCCACGGGTAAAGAGCCGGTTTCTCGATGGGAGACTCGGGAGCGGGCAATACAAAGTTGGGAGGACCGAGTTGAAGGCCGTTAGGCGACACTTGGAGGTGTGCGACATACTTCAAGTACCAGTTGACTCCGTATAAGACGGTAGGTTGCGTCGCTGCCTCCACGCGGATGTGTCCACGCGTACCGGAGATGCGGAAGTAATCCTTATGATCGGGCCTGGGGACAAGAGCCAGTTGAAACTGAGGAGCGAGGTGAGGCATCAGGCGCTGGAGCACTCCCTCCGCGGATGCCGTGGGTGACTGGGACTGCGCACGGGCGATCGGGATCAGGAAGACAGTAGGAAAGATGGTAGTCGCGAGTAATCGCTTCCAGCGCATGCCTACCAATGTAGCGAAGTTTTCGGCGGTGGGACCGACTGTTTTTTGGGAAAGTTTGAACGGCGAGTCGCGGGCCTTTAATTTGGTCTTCGGTTAGCGCGGATCTGAGAGTACGCCCTACACCTGGTTTACCAAGTTTACCAATTTTCCCCAACCCCACACGGAATTTGAGAGTCGGCGGAAGTAAACTTAGACATGCGAATAGTCGCTCGTTTGTTTGTTTTACTTACCCTGGTTGTGTCGTGCAATCCCAAGACGCACGCTGACGCCTATGACGGCAAGCCAAAACTGATTGTAGTGCTGGTGTTTGACCAGTTTCGCGGCGACTACCTGGATCGATATCGTGCGGAGTTCAAAGCAAAGAATGGGTGGAATCTTTTCCTGAAACAGGGAGCTCACTTCACCGACTGTTACTACGATTATGCGAATCTGGTTACGGCGGCGGGACACTCGACAATTGGAACGGGCGCCTATACGGACGGGCATGGGATTCCACTGAATGAGTGGTACGAGCGAGGGCCGGACGGAAAGCTACGACAGGTAAGCTCTGTTGCGGATGAGCGATACAGCCTGGTGGGTGCGCCAGCAGGTACGAAAGATTTGACAGGAGCCTCGGCCCACAGGGAGATGGCAACCACACTGGGAGATGAGTTAGTCGTGGCGACGGGAGGCCGAGCACGCGTCTATGGGGTTTCGATGAAGGACAGGGCAGCTATTCTGACCAGCGGCCATGCGACGAAAGGTGCGTTCTGGATCGACCACGACACGGGACAGTGGGTGACTTCGACTTATTGGATGACGCAGCTTCCATCCTGGGCGGCAGAGTTCAACGCGAGCGGACGCGCGGAAGAGGCGCGAAAGGAGAGTGGCATCGCAAAGGGGAGCTTTTATGAGGAAGTGGGCCGATCGGCGGCGAGTGTGAGCTATCAACTGGACTTTGCAAAGGCTCTCATTGCGGGCGAGAAGCTAGGACGAAATCCGGCAGGCGTGACGGATATGATCACCATCTCCATATCGTCGACCGACATCAACGGACATGCGACCGGCCCAGACGATCCTTCGCAAAAAGCGCTGATTGTGCAGTCCGATGTTATGCTCGATGCATTTTTTACGTTTCTGGATGAGGCGATTGGAGTGAAGAATGTGATGGTAGCGATGACAGGCGACCATGGCGTTGCAATAAGTCAGACCTCGGCTGATGCAATGGGGATGCCTGCGCTGGATTTTCCTCCGGCAGAGTTTACGAAGCCACTCGAAACTATGCTGGAGGCGAAGTATCCGCTGAAGACAAGGGAGCCTTATCTGCTGCAGATGGACAATCCGTATCTTTTATTGAATCAGCAGGCATTTGAAGCGGCAGGGATCACGGAAGAGGAGGCAGAGAACACGGCTAAGGCGATGGTGGAACGAATATTCGCGGGATTCGTGCACGCCAGCGATGGAGCGGCCAAGGTTCGGCAGAAAGAGCCTGCAGCAGTGACGCATATCTATACGAGTAAGCAAATGCGCGAGGGTGACTTACCGGAAACCCAGTATGGAAGACTCGTTGCACACAGCTATTCGCCGTATGTTGGGTGGGCGCTACATCTAAACTTCGGTCCATATCAGTTTCCGTGGAAAGGTTCCGGGACAACACATTTTTCCGCCAACAGTTACGACAGACATGTGCCTTTGGATTTTTTTGGAGCCACGTTTATCCCGGGGACTTATCATGGTGTCGTGGCACCGGTGGACATTGCTTCAACGTTGGCGTCGCTGCTACGTATTAACCGTCCGAGCGCCGCTGTAGGGCGCGTGTTGACCGAAGCAATGCGATCCGAGGAACCAGGCTCTACCTGGGTTAGCGATATTGTGCCGACGCCTGCAGCAAAGTAGATCAAAACGATGGGCCTACTAAACACTTGTTTGGGGCTCATCGACGAGGTGAAAGAGCAGCGTGCCTCCCTTGGCCAGTTGAGCGTGCTCTACCGTCAATCCCTTTACCGGCGTGCCATTCCACTCGACTGACCGCAGGTAGATCGATTTGGCGGATTGCCGGTTGGCTTCGATTGTCAGCGTACGGTTCTCCGAGACTTTGATCTCTACGCGATCGAACAAAGGCGTGCCGAAGTCGTACCGCGCGCTCACGGGATCTACAGCATAAAGCCCCAGCGAACTGATGACGAACCACGCCGACATCTGTCCGCAGTCTTCATTGCCCGCCATCCCATCCGGTTTGTTGTCGTACATCGTCTCGAGCAGGCTGCGGATTCGCGCCTGCGTCTTGTGCGGAGCGCCGGCGTAGTTATAGAGATACGCTATGTGATGGCTTGGCTCGTTCCCGTGAGCATACTGGCCAACCATTCCGGTAACGTCAGGAGGCATGTCGGGAGGCAGCTCGGAGCTCTGATTGAATAATTGATCGAGCTTTTCGACGAAAAGTTTGTTCCCACCCATTGTCTCGATCAAGAGCGCGGGGTCGTGCTGCACGCAGAACGTGGTCTGCCACGCGTTGGCCTCGGTGTAGTCACGCCACTTCGTAATCTTGATCGACTTGGGATTGAATGGCGTGGCCCAGTGGCCGTCGGTGAACCTGGGGCGAATGAACCCCGATTCCCTGTCGTACAGATTCACGAAGGAGCACGATCGTTTCATCAGCATTGCGGCATCTGCATCTTCTCCGGCGGCTTTGGCGATGGCAGATACTGCGCGATCGTCATAGGAATAATCCAGCGTCTTACTCGCCGACTCATCCTGCGCGTCGCAGGGAACATAGCCGAGCTTCCGATATGCTGCGAGGCCGCGGTAGTCGTCTACCTCAGCGCGCTTTTTGAAGACAGCGTACGCAGACTTTGCGTCGATTCCGCGGAATCCTTTTGTCAGGGCCTCGGCAACGACGGGAGCAGAGTGATACCCAACCATGCACCCCGTCTCACTTCCCTGCAAGGGCCACACAGGAACGCCCTGGGGACTCTGCTCGGCCATTCGGATCAGGCAGTTCACAAAATCCGGCACACGCTCGCCGAGAATCAGTGTGTACATCGGATGCAACGAACGATATGTATCCCATAGCGAGAACGTGCTGTAGTTGTGCGCGCCTTTCGCGAGAGTGTGAACCTTGCCGTCCATGCCGCGGTATCGTCCATCCACGTCGTCAAAGAGGGTGGGCGCCACCATCATGTGATAGAGGCCTGTGTAGAAGATCTCGAGATATTTCTGATCTTCAGAGGTAACTTGAATGCGTCCCATCTCTCGTCGCCACGCGGCATGGGCGGCAGAGCGCGCGCCATCGAAGTCCCATCCCGGCGCCTCCGCTGCTATGTTGCCGGCCGCGCCTTCAACACTTACGCCGGAGATGCCGGTCTTCACGTGGACAACTTCGTTCGCACTCGTCTTGAACTTCAAAACACAACGGAGTGAGGTGCCCCTCTGTTCCCCAGCGACCCCGTCGATCAGCTTCCCATCCGAGTAGATATCCGCACTCTCGAAGGGCTTTGAAAACTTCATGGAGAAATAAATCTTCCTGCCTTTGGCCCAGATGTCGGTGCAGCGTCCTCCTACAATCGTGTCGTTGCCTACGATCTTCAGAGTCGACCATCGAATCGAAGGTGTTGGCGGAGCATCGGGATTGGCTGCGTCGGTGCCGGCATCTCCGGCGTGCGCGAGGTCGAGGAGGAAGCGCGCATTTTCCGATTGCGGGAATGTGTAGCAATGGATGCCGACGCGCTCTGTAGCTGTCAGCTCCGCTTTGATATGGGAGTCCTGAAGATAGACGCGGTAGTATCCCGGGACGGCCTCCTCGTCTGCATGCGAGAACTTCGATCTGTAGCTGGTGGGGGAATCCGGTTTGGCCTGCGGGTCGAACTTGAAATCGTCCGTCGCTGGCATCAGCAGAACATCCAACATGTCGATGCATCCCGTGCCGCTCAAGTGAGTGTGGCTGAAGCCCAGAATCGAACTATCGGCGTAGTGATATCCCGAACAATGGTCCCAATCCTTGATGCCGGTGTCCGGACTCAGTTGGACCGCGCCGAAAGGCATCGTTGCACCCGGATAGGTGTGACCATGCCCTCCGGTGCCAATCGCAATCTTCACCAACTTCGTGTTGTCGGCCTGCGATTTGGCGCTTGAAGGCGCATCCAACAAGGAATGGAAGGCCGCTGGCAGCGCCAGTGAGTCCTTCACGAAACAGGCCACGGAAGCAGCCGATACACTGCCAAGAAAATTCCTTCTCGATACCATCGTCACCTCATAACCTACAGTCTGCACTATACCGGCTAATGCGGATCGGGTGCAGCCTCAAGAAGACTGTCGACACAACCTGCGGGCTTATTCACCGGGTTGCATCGCGCTACAAGCCCATGAGGCAGCCCTACTGAATACTTTGTCCAAGGAGAAGGCTCCGATAGAGGGTAATCGGTACTCAACATATGCGCTCCGCTCGAGAGTGCGAGATCACGCCGAGTCGTGTCATTTGTCCGAGCTTGTTCCGTACCTTCATCCGTGCGAGTCCGCACAAGATAGCCTTGTTTCACGAGCGCATTGATCTCTTCGAGGGATCCCTCATTCTGCTCAACGAACGCGGCATCAGACGCACCGGGAACCGCGTTGGTAAAAAGAATGCGACCTTTCAACGACGGATGTCCCTGTGTATAGATGGGGCCTACATGTTGCTGATCCATCAGAAAGATCACGCGGCCTCGACTTTTAGCTAACGTCGGCCACTTGCCCGCATGCACTGCCTCGACCAGGGTGGATGCTTTGCCACGCACTTCGTCCGGCGTAATGACCTCATTTGGCTGAAAGACAGATCGAATCTCAGCATCCAATGCGTCGAAAAGCGCCGGCGTAAATGGCTCCGCCTTGACTGCGTTCGGCATATCGCGCGGCGTATCCTCTTTCGTCTCCACTAGTATGAAGATGGGAATATGGCGCGGGTGCGCCTGCGACCAGGTTCGCACATCCTTGAGGCAGGCGACGAACGTATGGCACGTGCTCCGCTCATCAAGATCCTGAACATGCATCACCTTAAAACCTGGCTTATCCATCTCATGCTGGGGATCGAAGTCCGGGTCCGCAGGCAGTCCTGCTGCCGCCACACTGCGAACAATGGCTGGATGAGCAAACCGCCCACTGTCGGGGTCCGCAAAGACATCGATCTCAACCTGTCTTACACCACCGGAAAGCTGATCGCACAACGGCGCATGATGGTAGTCCAAGCCTCGCAGAGTCTTGGGATTCTTCATCTCCAGGTACTTCCGCTCGCTTGGCGCGAACCCAGCGTGGTAGCTGTTATGCGAACCGATCACCTGGATCTGGTTCAAGTGGACCAACTCGTCCTGCGCAGTCATAGGATTTTGCTGGCCATTCGCTGAAGCGCCGATTGTCAGCAGCAGCACGCCGAGAGAAAGATTCATAACGCAATCCAAAGTCATAGTTTCTCGATTTCGATTGTACTTTCCTAATTCAGCCTATTACGTCGTACATCCATCGCAGAGGCTGCTTGTGGCTGCCGGCTTCAAAGAAGATGTAAGGTAGACGCAGAAACATTGTGCTCTATGGTTCGCAGGTTTAGGCAAACTCAACCCACTTGTGTGCCAGACGCCGCAGTCGTCATCGGGATATGGTCGTATAAAAATCGTTGTACTTAAGACGGCACCGCGTGGTTGTACGCGGTGCCGTGGTTTTGAGCTGCGTCGCCACTTGTATGTCGTTACTACAGCTAGAAGATGAGCTTCGCAGCAAGTTGAAGCTGGCGTGCAGGGTATGCGGAAGAGATCGCTCCGAATGTGGAATTGCTGACATTGCCATCCGGTGCCTGATAGTTAACTTTGTTAAGTACATTGAACGCCTCTGCACGGAAATCAAAGGTTGACCCTTCTCTCCACAGCGGAAACGCTTTATGCAGACCGAGATCCGTTTGGAAGAAAGCGGGCCCTACAACCATGTTGCGCTGCGCGTTGCCGAACGGGTTGCCCGTAAGAGGAACTGAAGCACCAGTAACTCCAGGGCCGGTCGACTTCAACAGGTAACCGGTCAGGGCCGTCGACGTCTTCACACGATTCGTCGCAGGAGCAGTCGGATTTCCGACCACATTGGGGCGGTACGTGTAGAGATCGGTGACATTGGTGTTCGACGACGTGGGGTTGTTGTACGTGAGGTTGGTCGGTAAACCGCTATTCATGTTGTTGATGACGGTCACCTGCCATCCCCCCAAAAGTGCATTCATCGCCCACGGTGAGTTGGCTCCGAAGCGACGGCCCTTCCCATAGGGAAGATCGTAAATAATCGCCGTGGTATTGTTCAGCGGCTGATCATAGTTCGAGCGTCCGTAGTCGCTGCTGGGATTCGCAAAGTTCACCCGGGAATTATCGCCGTTGCTTGTCTCCAGGTGGCCACCGGATAGATCGAAAGTGCGGCCCCAGGTGAATGAGTTGAGCAGATACAATCCGTTGCCATAGCGTTTTTCCGCTTTGAGTTGCAGCGCGTTGTAGTTTGAGACGCCTCCGCCATAAGCGATTTCGATGTCACCAAAGGTAGAAACCGGACGCCGAGCCGCCAACGAAGTCGTGCAGTTCGCCGCCAGAGCCGCCGTGCAGATAGCCGCCTGGTTGTAGTCTGCAAGAATCTGGAGGTGCGTGCCTTTGCTCCCCACGTACGCCGCATCGATTACCACTTGCCCAGGTAACTGATGCTGCACGGCAAGGAAGTAACTCTGCACATACCCGGTCTTGAAATTTTTGGGTATGTAGCGCGATGTCACCAGCGCCGGATTGAAAGCAGAAGGAGCAGTGAGGTTGACCGCGTAACCCTGCTGCGTCTGGCGGAAACACTTTGTCTGGTCTTGAGTATCGTTAAGGCAAAGGCTCGCCGGGGTTGGCGTTACATTGTTGATGGTCGCATTAACGACGTTCGGGCCATTGTAGGTAAGGTTGTTCTCTCCACCTGCACGGTTGAATTGCGTATAGTTGATCCCGTATCCGGAGCGAAAAACGGTGGTTGGAGTGATGCTGTAGGCAACGCCAAGGCGCGGTCCAAAGTTGTTCAGTGGCATGTTCACAAGCGCGCGATTGTAGATCGACCCGTTTGATGCCTGGATCAGGGTATTCGTGGCCGGGTTGAAATTGGCCAACTTATTGTTTGCCTCATACTGCGGCGTTGCCAGTTCATAGCGCATGCCGGCGTTGATCGTCAGATTCGGCGATACCTTAATGTCGTCCTGAAAGTACATAAAATTCATTCGCTGACGTACGCTGGCAATGAAGAAATTTGTCAGCGAATACGAGTTGCGGTTCCCGAACATAAAGTCCGCCAAATTGTGAGCCTGCTGGACCTGCGAAAACACATCGGCCGGGGTGTTCGTAACGGAGGAATATTGCGCGGAGTAGTTATCCTGGCCATAGCTCGGATTGTAGTCGTTGATCTGCGTGTTGATCGCCTGATACTCGTAACCGATCTTCATCGAATTGATGCCATGAACCAGCGTGTAGTTCACCTTCGGATTGATGACCGAAGGATTCTGGAACTGGGGACTGGCAGGCTGTGTGCCGAACTGCGAGAACCCTGTAACACTCTGCGCGTTCAGGCTGCGAACAATGATGGGGTCGGTCGGAATGCCGTTAGTAATTCCATTTGCAATAAGGAGGCTTGGACTCCCAAGCCCGTACGGCGATTTGCCACCTTCGTTATGGCCGATGCCGATACGAAAGTCCACCAACGATGTCGACGTGATTAGATACGTCGCTCCCAGTGCAATCTGGCGATTGTATATATGCACGTTCGAGTTGGCGTTGCCACCTGCCGCACCGCCAAACGTGGGCGGGTCAAAGATGGCCGTCTGGTGTTGGCTATATACCCCGAAGATGCTGAGCTTTTGATTGAAAGTGTGGTCGATCCGTGCATCACCCTTGTCATCGTTGATGGTGCCACGCGGAAATGCGGAGAAGTTGTTGGCATATGCCTGAGAAGTACCTGGCAAGGCACCGTTATTTGGCGCCGGAAGCGCAGCTAGAACAGCTTTGGCGAAGGAGGTCTGGTTGGACGCCGGGATGATGCCATTCGCGTAAACCTGTCCAGTGATTGGATTCCGCAGGGGAATAGGTACTGCCGTCCCAGAGGCTGAATGGAGGAGGAAGGTGCCAGAGCGCTGCTCCAACGTCGGCAAGGTTACAGTGCCGAAGCTCAGGGCAATCTGACGAACTCCTTCGTAGTCCATAAAGAAAAATGTATGGTCTCGCCAGATTGGACCACCAAAGGTTCCGCCAAACTGATTGCGAATAAAAGCAGGCTTCACCCCTGAAGTCGGCTTGAACGGTCCAATCGCATTGAACACGGTGTTGCGGATATAGTCCCAGGCGCGACCGTGAAACTGATTTGTCCCGCGCCGGATACTTGCGTTAATCACGGCGCCTGAGGCACGTCCGTACTCGGCGCTGTAGTTGTCCGTCTCCAAACGGAACTCAGACACAGCATCCGGCGACGGCGGGATATTTTCATTTGCGAATCCCTGGTTGGATGTGCCATAGGAATTATTGTCCAAGCCATTCAGAAGAAAGTTGTTGAATGCGCTGCGCTGCCCGTTCACGTTAAACGACGCTTCGCGGTTTGTCGTCGACTGGTTCTCGAGGAACGACTTGCGCACGCCAGGGGCCAGCAGCGCAAGATCGGCATAGGACCGGCCATTGAGCGGCAGATTCTCGATCTGCTGTGTCCCGACAACTTGCCCGCGGGAAGTTGTCTCCGTCTCCAGCACAGTCGGTGCAGATGATCGGTGGTCAACCTGAATGGTGGGGTCTGCGCCTTTTCGAAACCTTGCGCCTCAGAAACAATGGTGTAGGTGCCGATCGGTATGCTGGAAAACTCATATCGACCCTCTCCATCGGTGGTTGCCTTTTGTACGATGCCGGTCGCGGTGTTCGTTAAGGTCACAGTGCTGTTTGGGATCGCAGCGCCCGACGTATCTCTCGCGTAGCCAAGCACTGAGGCTGATTCAAACTGTCCATAGGCGCTTAGCGCGGGGATCATTAGAAGAATCGCCAATGCCAGGTGCAACCCTCTCGACGCCAGTGACGATCCTGCCTTCTTCAAATTGCCGTTCCAGTGAGCGTAGATTTCTTTTTTTTGAATGCGCATGGTGTAGTCCTTATTTCAAGCGAATTGGCCTCTGAGTTATAGCGAACCCCTTACGGAGCTTCGCCGCATGGTTTTCTGACATCAGTTTCGCCGCGTAGTTTTCTGATATCGAGGGACGGCGAAAACGTTACTAATACGAGGAACCACTGTCAAGCTAAATCCGTTTACGACACCGATAACGTAAATACCATAAAGATTCATGTAAACATCGAACAATGAATGACTTACAGCGAAAACACTCTGGTATTTATCGCAAACTAAGAATGAGCGCCTAGAGATGTCTCAAAGAAAGCAGATACGGATCCGTCCGGGGAGCACCAATCTGCATTCGATCAAAAATCAGGCTATCGGGAATCGACTTGCACCACACCCCACTTGCGGTCGATAATCTCGCGATGCGCAGCCATGATCCAGACAAAATTCAGTGTTGCACCAGGAATAGCGACATTGGGATGGTATCCCTCCGGCAAAAGGACAGCATCGCCGTCGCGCACCACCTCAACCTCCGCTGCACTGATTCCATCGGTGTAAACCAGTTGGAGCCCGAAGCTCGGCGCCGGCATGTCGACGAATACGTAGATCTCCTCAAGCATCGCAGCATGCTCGTGAGGAGGCCAACTCGTCCAGTTGCCTGGCAAAGATCGCGTAACGCCCGCCAGCAGCTTGCCCGCCTGAATATTACTTCCCAACAAGATATTGATCTCTCGATGCGCACCTGCCGTCCCCGCGACGAAGTGCAACTTCGCATCCCTCCGCACAGCGTCACCGGAGACGAACTGCAACGGATAGTCGCCCTCCACCGGAGCGAAGCACTCAACCAAATCCGCTTCCGATGCCGTATGAACCTTAATCGGAAGCCCCTTCGGCAGGTACAGAGCATCATCCCGTGTCAGGGTGAAAGATTCTCCCCCAGCTAAAACCTCACACTCACCCTGCAGGCAAACGAGTCCCATCTCATGGCCTTCATTGGCAAAACTCACCTGTCTCTGATCGCCGCCAAGCCGAATGCGTCCGTAGCTTACCTCCCGCATCGAGCTGTTGCCTGGATGGACGAAGATGTTTCGCCCTGGCTGGTTCCCTGTACCCGCACCAACCGTGTTGACATTCTTGTCTTGTCCCTTCACAGCAAGGCCCCGAGGCGAACGTCGCATCTCAGGGCCTGTTGTTAACGCATTGATTGAGTTGCTACCACGCAATCTTCGCAGGAAAGAACTCCGCGAACAGATCATCGTAGTAAGGCTTCAGTTCCTTCAGATCTGGCTTTGTGTGTCCCTTGGAGTACAGGTCATACACGTTGAATTTGTTGACCCACTCCAGCATCTCTACATCGTGGTCACTCATCAGGTGTCGGTAGGCTCCGTGCCGGTGCGCCGAATAGAAAGAGTGATAGCGCAGCATGTACAGAGATTCTTCGGGCACGTAATTCTTCATGACCTCACCGATGTATCCATCGTGGCCAAACGACATGTGCAGCTTGTCAAGCCCGCAGTTCGGCTCGTAGACGCCGTACTTGGTCCGATACAGCGGGTTGTTAAGGTCTGGATTAGCCTTGAAGTACTCAGGAAACACAATGTCCTTCGAGTAAGCGCAACCCACCGGGAACGTATCGCCCACAACGCCCCACTGCGGTTCGCCCCAGAGACACAGCACCTTGCCAAGATCGTGAATAAAGCCTGTCAGCACAAACCACCGCGGATGACCATCCTTTCGAATTGCCTCCGAGGTCTGCAGGAGATGCTCAATTTGTGTCAGGTCGGTATCCGGATCACTGTCATCCACTAACGTATTTAGAAACTCCGCCGCCTCCCAGATGCTTCTCTCGCCTTTGTTCAAGCCGAAGTATTCCTTCTCCTTGGCTATCACGTAGTCAAATGTCTGGTACTGGTGGTTTAGCCGATAGAACTCCGCTACACCAGGAGTGGCCTTCTCGTCATACTGACGAAACTCGGCTTCGCTCTTGCCTTCCTGGTAGCGGCCGGTTAAAAAATTATCCCATTCATCAATGTCTTTCAGGGGTGCACTGGATGTAATGACATGTGTAGCCATGGGATTTTTTCCTCCATCGGAGATCGGCGATTCACGTTACCGCTAACTAAACTCGACTATACGGGCTAGTCGCCGGAGATGGCAAGTAAATTTATCGCTCTCCACCCACTATTTGAGGGTTCCTGTCGAGCCGAACTCCTTCCGTAAATACCTGAAAGCTCTACGAAGACCGCTGATTTTCGTTTCTTGAGGCTTTAATGTCCGCTGGACCCACGAACCGTGGACTCCCGCACCACCAGAGTGGACGGGACAAGAACACTTTTTGGGGCGTGCTCTGGTTTGGCAGAGAGTTCGAGGGCAAATTCGCCGGCTATCCGCCCCAACTCCGTCGTTCCATGGTCAATCGAACTCAATGGGACTCGCAGGTAGTTCGCGTAACGAAGGTTGCCACAACCGATGAATGCAATGTCCTCGGGGACTCGTAGCCCCGCCTGGAGCGTCGCGTCGATCGCACCGATCGCTGTTAGGTCGTTGTAGCAAAAGACGGCATCGGGCATCGATGGTTGATTCAGCAACTCCTGCATCGCCTGAAATCCGACCTTATCGCCCGACTCTTCCATCCGCTCTCGCACAACGATGTAGTTCTCCGGAACCGGCAGCTTGCTCTCCGCCAAGGCGTTTCGATAGCCCCGCAACCTGTCGAACGCTGGGCTCGTGTTCTTGCCTCCGATATGGGCGATCCTTTTGCGGCCGATCTCGATCAGGTGCCTGGTAGCCATCTCTCCCACCCTCACATCGTCGGTTCCAACAAAATGCGCTGCCAGATGCGGAAAGTTGCGGTCAAAGAGGAGATATGGCGTCCGGGCGTCCCCCAGTTCATAAAAATTTCGGAGGTTCGCCTGGCATGAAGCGATCAGGAGAACATCCACTCCGCGGTTCAGCAGCGTGCGAATCTCCTGCCGCTCCAACTCTGGATCTTCTTCCGATGAGGCAAGAATCAGCGCGCGGTTGCTCGTCCTTAAAACACCCCCCAGGGATTTCGCAAACTCCGCGAAGAACGGATGTACCAGATCCGGAACGACAAGACCGATCGTATAAGTTCGTCCGCTGGCCAGTCCGCGCGCCATCATGTTGGGCTGGTAGTTCAGCTCTTTCATCCGCTTCAAGACGCGCCGTCGTGTCTCTTCGCCGATGTCGGCGTTCCCTCGCAATACCTTCGAAACGGTGACAACCGAGACCCCTAGATCTCGCGCAATGTCTTTCAGCCTGACAGCCATACATGCTCCTCAAGGATGATCCCACATGTTCATTACAAACCACGCAGAAGATTGACTGCGGAAAGGTCGGCTAACAAAAACGAGTGCGCCGCCAGAGGCTCAGGCCCCCTGCGATCAAACTCAGCACTAGCACGACGCCCAGAATAGCGACCCATTTAAAGTCCATGGCGAGCGGAGGCACAATCGCGCGAAGCCCCAGTGCAAGAAAGATTCCCGTTGCAGACAGCACAATGACGTAGTCCCACCAGCGTCTCCGCTCATCTCGCCCGCCGAATTCATCCCCAGCCTGAGCCATCATGGTTCGGTGGTAGTCCAGACCATACCGGTTGCACTCTCGCAACACCGCTTCATTCGTCGAGCTGTTCTCCTTGGCCGATGCGACCGCTGTGCTGATTGCCAATGCTCCCAGGATCATCGTTACCGACCCGCCGATTACAAGCAGCATGTGCTGCCGGTCTGCCCCGGCGAGTTCACCGAAGACAAGCGCTCCCCAGGCCAGACCCCAGAGCTGGTTCGTGTTCGAGAGAGGAATCCCCCTGCCGATTCCCAGATACTTTGCCGCGAACTGCTGAAAGAGATCTCCGATCACCCAGACAAATCCTCCGAGGAACAACCAGAACAGCACCCCCGGCATGTGAAACAGTTGGAACGCTGAAGAATGGAGTCCGCCGTCCAAAGCGAGCGTCAATGCCAGCACAGTGCCTAACTCTCCTACCGTAAATGCGGTGACAAACGAGAGCGGATTCATCCCACTTAGATAAGCCTTGCGATACGGGACGTACATCGTTCCCCACATCAGGCTTGCGCCCAATGCCGCGGCGATCCCGCGAAATGAATGCTGTCCCATCGAACCGCCATGGATTGTGCTGAAGCCCAACATCACCGCCGCAATTACGATCGCGATCGCCCCCACCACTACCTTGCCGACGTTCTTCCCACTCGCTCCCTCCAACTCGCGAAACAGTACGCGTCCCCAGAAAAGCCCGATCAGTGCGTTCGCGTTCCACATGGGAAATGCCACAGCCAGCCCCACGTCCCGAATCGCGAAGACCGTCAGCGTATTCGCCACAGCCCACAATGCGCCCGCCAGGAGGGCCCACACAATCAAGTGCTTCTTTTGCATGAGGTCGGCGAACACATATCCAGTTCCCTTCAGCAGCGTGGGAAAAGTCCAGCGAGCTGTAAAGACGCCAGCCACCATACATAACGAAATCGCAAACGGAGAGAACCCGGAATTCACGAGCTTCGTGGGGGCCTCGGCCGCTCCCAGCCACACCCCTGCGGTTAAACCGCAGATTACGCCCAAACCGTGCAGCGACAATCTCGTTTTCTCCGCCCGCTGCACCGTACTTGCCATGCATCTCTCCTTGCTGTTCCTTCTGTAATTTTCCTTCTGTTTTGCGAGCGCTTTTACCGTTTAGTGCAATATCACCAGCAGAGCGATGCCGGCCAACAGCACAAAAAACGGCACCAGGAAGTGGCTATCGGTGGCAATCGTCTTGATCCCTTTAACAAAACTCATACTCAACCTCCACCTCACCTATACCGCTTAAGTAAGCGGTGACGTCGGGCTAAACCCTATAGGGCGCGAACACCACTGTCAACCAGATCAAGGTGGCTTCCTTTATTCAATGACACTTTTCAAAGCAACACCGGAACTAGATCTCAACTCATGTTCAAAGTCTTCACCGCCGCTGCCGCGAGGACAGCACCAACCAACGGACCTAGAATCGGCACCCACGAGTACCGCCAGCCTGATCCACCTTTGCCGGCGATAGGCAGTAGAGCATGTGCGATCCGCGGTCCGAGATCGCGGGCGGGATTGATTGCGTACCCGGTCGATCCGCCTAACGAGAGTCCAATTCCCCACACCAACGCCCCTACCAGGATAGGCCCAAGACCAGCGGCAACTCCAGCCGGGGCTACCCGTTTTGAAAACAGAGCTGTGGCTACCATGACCAGAACGAAGGTCCCCAGAACCTCGCTGAAAAAGTTCCAGAGCGGTCGATACACGGCAGGGGCAGTTGCGAAACAGGCAAACTTCGTGTCGGTGTCTTCGGTTAACTCCCAGTGCGGTTTGTATTGCAGCCATACAGCGGTCGCACCGCACAATGCACCAAGAATCTGAGCCGGAATGTATGTCGCCAGCCGCATCGGATTGCCGGTCATCAGTACCGAAGCGAGCGTAAACGCCGGGTTAAGATGCCCATCTGCGTCGCCTAGAGCAGCGCTAACGGCAACCCCTGCAAAGACCGCCACAGCCCATCCGGCCGTAATCGAAATCCAACCCGCATTCTGTGCCTTGGATCGGTTGAGCAGTGCTCCCGCAACAACACCGTTGCCCAGCACAATTAATACGAAGGTTCCGACAAACTCACCGACAACAGGTGACAGATCGACCATAGCGAATCACTCTCCCAGGTAAACATAGCCTTGCGCAACTGTTAAGAAACTCTGCAAATCCCTCTCGCGCGAGGCCGCATTTCTACCAAGCTCTTTAGTCAGCACATCGGCTACGACAGGCGCAGCCTCAATCGCGGCTCGGGCATCCAGAAACAGCGCCCGCGTCCGCCGTGCAAGTACATCCTCAACCGTTCGTGCCATCTCATATTGTGCTGCCCAGACTACCTCACGCAGGCGATAAGGAAGTCGCGGATGCAGCAACTTTTCCAGACTTGGATCCTCTCCGGACAGCTGCTGAATCCTGGGCAGATCGGCGCCGTACACTCTATCCGACTCTGCGACGCCTGCCACTTGATCGGTCCATCCATGCAATCTCAGGTCGAGTGTCCGTGAAGCCACCTTCGGCAAACCTGCTACCTCTGCCGCGTGGTCGATCGCGTCCTGCCCCATCCGCCGGTACGTCGTCCACTTGCCACCTGTTACCGTGACTACTCCGGTTTTCGACACCAGAATCGTGTGATCCCGCGATAATTTCGAGGTCTCGCCGTGTCCCTTTCGCACCAGCGGCCGCAACCCGGACCAGACGCTAAGAATCTCCTCCGGCTTCGGCCTGCGTCCGAAGTATCGATCAATATGTTCGAATAGAAAACTCCTTTCGGACCTCATCGAATGCGGTTCAGCAGAGGCACGGTCGACCCCTTCGTCTGTAGTGCCCACCAAAGTCGCTCCATGCCACGGTATAGCGAACAATACTCGTCCATCGGCCGTCTTCGGAACCATCAACGCGGCGCTGCCCGGCAAAAAGGAATGTGGCAGAACGAAGTGCGTCCCCTGACTCATAGCCAGCAGCGATCCGCGTGCCGCACCGTCCATCGCCAGAACGTCTTCGGCAAACACGCCGGTTGCATTCACCACTACTTTGGCGTCCAACTCAAAGAGCGCATCCCCTTCAGAGTCCCGCGCCTGAACTCCCACGGTCTTTCCGTTTCGCTGCAACAGCCCTGTGGCTTCGACATAATTAATTGCCGTGCCGCCGAGCTCTTGAAACGTCCGCAGCAAAGCGACAATGTACCGCGCATCGTCAAATTGCCCATCGTGATAGAGCACGCCTCCGCGAAGCCCTTTGTTCGCAATTCCAGGAAGCATCGCCAGCGTCTGATCGCGCGAAAGCAGTTTCGACGCTCCAAATGAAAGCCGTCCCGAGAGCTCCTCATACACCTTCAAACCAAATCCGTAGTACGGAAGCGTCAAATAGCTAAACGCCGGAACCACAAACGAGAGGTCGTGCACAAGGTGGGGCGCGTTGCGCAGCATGTGGCCTCGCTCGCGCAATGCATCGAGCACCAGGGTGACGTTCAACTGCTCAAGATATCGAACCCCGCCGTGCACCAGCTTCGTGCTGCGGCTTGAAGTACCCTTGGCGAAGTCGAAGCGTTCAATGAGCAGGGTGCGATATCCGCGTGCAGCCGCTTCCACCGCTGCCCCAAACCCGGTCGCTCCTCCGCCAATGACGAGCACCTCCCAGGGCTTTGCTTGTTCTCCCAGCCTGCGTAAGACCTCTGAGCGCTCTGTCACCCTTGGGTCTCCCCGTCGAGGGTCCATCCTTGCGCTCGTCCCAAAGCTTTGTGCCAGGTTTCGCGCACTTTGTTCCGGGTACTCGCATCCATCTTTGGTTTGAACACTCGATCTACCTGCCACTGTCTCGCAATCGCTTCCTTATCCGGCCAGTATCCCACAGCGATTCCTGCCAAATAGGCTGCCCCTAATACTGTCGCCTCGGCATTCTTCGGCCGCACCACATCGATGCCCAGCACATCCGCCTGTATCTGCATTAACAACCCATTCGCCGACGCCCCGCCGTCGACGCGCAACTGCGCGAGAGGCAATCCCGAATCTGCCTGCATCGCCTCCAGGACATCTGTCACCTGCAACGCGATTCCCTCGAGGGCAGCCCGCGCGATATGCGCTCTTGTTGTTCCGCGAGTCATCCCCAGCAACGCACCTCTTGCGTACGGGTCCCAGTGCGGCGCTCCCAGACCCGCAAATGCGGGCACCAGAACCACTCCGTTCGAACTCGTCACTGAAGCAGCCAGCTCTTCCACTTCGGCCGACGTTCGAATCATCTGCAGATCGTCGCGTAGCCATTGCACCACCGCGCCGGCCATCAGCATACTGCCTTCGAGCGCATACTCAACCGTATCGCCAATCTTCCACGCAATCGTCGTCAGCAGGCGGCTCTTCGAGATCATCGGCTTTGTGCCGGTATGCAGCAGCATGAAAGCTCCCGTGCCAAAGGTGCACTTCGCCATCCCCGGCGAGGTGCACATCTGACCAAACAGCGCAGCCTGCTGGTCTCCGGCGATCCCGGCAATCGGAATTCCATCGAAGATCCCTCTTGTCGTTGCGCACGGGCCGCTCGAAGCCACTACCTCCGGCAGCATCGATCGCGGAACGTCCAGCATCCGCAATAGCTCTTCATCCCATTCGAACGTATGGATGTTGTACAGCATCGTCCGCGACGCATTCGTCACATCCGTCACATGCCGCTCGCCCTGCGTCAGCTTCCATATGAGCCAGCTGTCGACGGTCCCGAAGGCCAGCTTCCCTGCCTCCGCCCTGGCTCGTGCGCCATCCACGTTGTTCAGTATCCAGTTCACCTTGCTGCCTGAGAAATAGGCATCCGGAATCAACCCGGTCTTGGACTGAATCAACTCGCCGTCGCCGCGCTCGCGAAGTGCATCGCAGAACTCCGCCGTTCGCCGGTCCTGCCATACGATGGCGTTGTAGACAGCCTCTCCTGTCTCCCTGTCCCAAACGATAGTGGTCTCACGCTGATTGGTAATCCCGATCGCCGCAATGTCGCGCTCGGTCAGATCGGCAGCGGCTAGGGCCTCGGTTGCTACTCCGCTTTGCGAAGCCCATATCTCGGTAGGCGAATGTTCCACCCATCCTGGCTGCGGAAAGATCTGTCCAAATGGCCGTTGCGCGATCGATACGACTTCGCCGGCTGCACCGACCAGCATCGCTCTCGCACTAGTTGTTCCCTGGTCCAATGCGAGAATGTACTTTTTGTTCGCCAAGTTGCTCTCCTTCATCTCATCGCGGGGAATAGAGTTTCCGTTCCACGTCCGCAACCGATTTGAGCAACTTTACCTTATCTGTCCTTTTTTCCATCTAACCTACGACCGCGACCTTCGTTCAACGCCAGGCAATGACGCTCGTCGTTCGTCTACTTTGGCCAGGAAATATGCGCTTTTTGAGTGATAAATCCTGAACCTTGGGGAAACGTGACTTGAAGCTTGTCGCCAATTCTTTCGGCTCCTTCTACCTTGACATCCGTAGCGCGCTTGCCTGATGGGCTGAGCATATTGTTTCTCAAAAAAAGATCGACTGTCGTTCCGGCAATGCCTTCCAGAGTTAGCGACAGGTGTTCATCCTGATAGGATTCGTCGATGACGCGAGGCTGGCTTGTGGGACTGCCAGCTTCGGGTAGTTGCTGTTCTGCCAAGGAGACCTCAACCGGAGGCAGAGGCAGAGAGACGGTTCGTGTGGTGGCACTTCGGTCATGACAGGCCTCGTTTTGGTTATTGAGGCACAGTACGGTAGGTTGAGCGGAGCGGACCGTGGCAAGGATATGGTTGCGGTCTCGTTTGAGTGTGATCTCGTAAAGATCGTCACCGACCCGTACGTTGCGAATCTCGGCGAAGTCCCATGAGGCGGGCAGATGCGGTTGCAGGTGTAGGGTACGATGCAGTGCGTCGGCGTCGATGCCGAAGAGTCCACGAATGGCTGGTGAGAGCACCATGGCAGAGGACCAGAGTTGGTGAGAGCTGCTGCGCCCAAGCGGCTGAAAGAACCTGCCTGAGAGGACTTCGGTGACGAAGCCGGGGTCCTGGGCCCAGGTAAGATCGACGTTGCGCATCAGAGCGGCGTATCCAGCAAGAGGCCGGTCTGCGCGATACTGTGCGAGCGACGCCCATCCTGTGAACAATGGCCATACCGAACCCTGGTGATAGCTGATGGGGTCGAATACAGCGGCTGTGTCGTTTACCGAGCGGACGCCCCAGTCAGTAGCGAAGTGATGTGAGGCCCACAGTGAGAGCACCGCGTCCGGCGTGGGGAGAGATTCTTTTTCCGACCATAAAGCGACGGCAGGAAAGATCGTTGAAGTCTGGTCAAAGCTGCCATCGCTGTTGCGGCTGAAGGCGTAGGTCCCGTCACTCTGTTTGTAGCTTGCGATGATTTCAGCGATGTGTTTTGACTGAGCTGCCGCGCTGGTGGCCAGGGTCTGATCCTGCATGAGCTTTGCCATCTCTGCGATGGCCTGGCTGGATGCTTGATCGAGGGCGGCAAGGTAGATTTCCTGGTGTGGCATCTTTGGTGGCCACGCTTCAACCCAGCCTGTGCCCTGGCTGTTGTCGTAGACGCCATCGGAGCCGTGGGCGCGGTCGAAGTCATAGGCTTTCTTCAATTCGTTCCAATGGGCGCGTAGAAAGTCGAGATCACCCGTGGTGCGGACGTAGTCTGCGACGGCCATGATGAAGAGCGGTGTTGCGTCCGCGGCGGCGTATTCATAACCGAGGGTGGCCCAGTTGAAGTCGCCGTGCAGGTTGTCTGCGGTTAGCGAGAACTCATGCATCATCTTGCCGTCGGCGCGTTGGCGTTTAGCCAGAAACTCCAGAACCTGTTTTGCGAGTGTCTCGTCGCCGTAGCTGTTGACGGCATAGAGCGTCCAGAGGGCGTCGCGGCCAAAGTACCAACCGAAGCCAGGACGGGTGGAATCAAACGATGGATACCAACCCGCCACCAGACTTGTTTCGTCGCCAGTGCGTACCTTCGCCTGATCGATAGCAATCTCAGCCCATTGCATCGCTGCGTCGAAGTGAGGGTCGGATGTATGGACGGTCAAACGGGTGTCGAAGAAATGGTCATAGTGAGCGCGAGTCTGGCGGTAAATCTCGGGCAGCGCCTCTGCGGTCGCGATCAATCGGCTTTCCATGGCGGCGACCGCAGTGGGAGAGTTTCTTTCGTCGGGTCGACTGATCTCCGCGATCATGGGAAAGAAGTGATGTTGGTCCCTGGTGGGATCAAAGCGGAGCTTGAACTGCAACGGCAGGGCCTGTGGGCGCTCCTGGTAGGGAGAAAGTGGGCCGGAGGTTGTATTGGGCATTCCCACCATACCGAAGATTGCAGGGTTGTCCGTTGAGAGGACAAAGACTCCGCCGCTGCCGATGGGGCGCCAGTTTGCGCTGGGTCTGCCGAAGGAAGGTGCGGGCCACTGCTGGACCATTGCGGGTTCGAAGGAGATGGTGACGACCGCGGGACGGATGGATTCGATCTCAAAGAAGATGATTGCGCCCTGGGCCGGGTTACTGTCGCCTGCGGGTACAAACATGTGTTGGCGAACGGTAATGGCGGCATGAGAATAGGTGATCGTTGTGTGGTCGGGTTGAACGTCGATGGTCGCGGCGGCACCATTCAGGTCGATGGGTACGGTATAACCGTCCAGTTCGGCGGAGAGATGCAGGTTGCTGAAGACCTTGGTGGGAAGCGTCCACAACTCGACGTTGCCGCTTTGAAGGCCGAGGATGGCCCCCGTCGAGCCGGTTACTGTGAAAGGATGCCGGGACTGCACGGTCTGACGAATGATGAGAGGACCATCTGAAAGTGGAAATTGAGGAACTGGCTGGAGTGTTCCCTGGGCCGTGGCAGAAGAAAAGATAGCAAGCGGCGCAAGAAGCGTGCCCAGAGCCAGATTACGGCGATGCGTTGACGTGGTCTTCATCATAAGGGAACAGATCGCTCCTTGGTACCGGGACTGCGCTGAGACACATTGTCGTCTGCAACCGCGCTGAAGTGGTGGAAGAGATGATAGGCATGTTAAAGGGCTGCCGACAAGCGAATCGGCAGCCCCGCGAGTTGATCAGCTAGCTAGAACTCCACGCGGAAAGCGAACTGCAGCTGCCGCATGGGAACGTTTGCGTCGATGTTGGTGATGACACCGCCTGTAGAGCAGTCCACACAGCGTGCGCCGGAGGCGTTGGGTATATCAAGTACGGGGTGGTTGAAGACGTTGAAGGCCTGGAACTGGAACTGGCCTCTGACGCTCTCTTTGATCGGGATGTCCTTCAGGATGGCTGCGTCCGCCATGTACTGACGGGGACCGGTGAAGGGGTTGCGGCCAATGTTGCCGAAGGTTGCGAAGGCGGGACGCCCGAATGGGCTCGCCCCTGTACCGACGGGAGTTGTTGACGGTGTGAAGTACTGGACCGAACGCGTAATGGGGTTCAGGCCGCCTGCCTTGAGTGTGAAGGCTCCGCTTCCTTTGTTGGGACGGCAGTCGCTGCTGCGGCCGGGCCCGTTAAAGTTGTTGTCGAGGTCCTGATCAAAGCCGCACTCGGCGTAGGTCGGGGTGAAACGCGCACCGGATTGCCAGGTGGAAGAGCCGCTGAGGCTGTAGCCGCCGACGAGGTAGTCCATGAGACGGCCGCTGTGAGACAGGAACATACGGTCCTTGCCGAAGGGGAGCTGGTAGACGCCGCTGATGACGAAGACGTGTTCGCGATTTGTGTCGTTGGGACCGAAGCTGACCCTGGGGTAGCGAGCGAAAACGTTGTCGTTGGCATAGCCCAGCGCCTTAGACCAGGTGTAGTTCGCGTTGAACTGAAGGCCGTGGGCGAAGCGCTTGTCGAGCTTGGTTTGCAGGGCGTTGTAACGCGCATTGGCGGAGGGCGCGGCCGATGTCATGCCATTGCTGCAGCAGATCGCAGGCGCACCGTTGTAGGTTGAGATGAACTTGTTGTAGAACGGCCGGCGAGTGGCGATATCGCCCGAGGCAATTTCAGCAGGGGACGACGGAAGGACTGGAGCGTTTAGATCGTAACCGTAGGTCTCGCCGGGGTAGATGCGCTCCGCGTGATTGCCTACATATGCGAGCTCAAGGGTCATGTTAGCTCCGAACTGCTGTTGAACGGCAACGTTCCATTGATCGACCTTGGGCAACTGAATGCGCTCCGGACGGAACTGTGGGTTGAAGGTGTTGCTGAGCGGAATGATGCCGTTGGACGGAATTGTCGGGGCTGCCGGGCGCACCGGAGGGGTTGCCAGCGTGGTCGCAAACTGGCCCTGTGCGTTACTGGCGGTGATGTCTTCGTTGGCGAGGACTGGCAGATTGTGGGTGAGGACGCTGCCGAAGAGAGTGCCAAAGTAGCCTACGGTGTCATATACCTCGCCGATGCCGCCACGCACGACTGTGTTCGGTAACACCTGATAGGCAAAGCCGAGGCGTCCCGCAAGATTGAGGTAGTCCATCTTCTGGTCGCCGTTGGTGCCGATGCCATCGACGCCGACGACACGGGTTCCACCGGAGACGAGAGAAGCAAATCCGCCATTGCCTGCAGCGTTGACGGTTTCGGGATAGATGATGTCCCAGCGGACACCGTAGTTCACAGTGAGCTTCTGAGTTACGCGATAGCTGTCCTGACCGTAGAAGGCGAGCCGCTTCTGACGGTTAGCTGCGTTGTTCTGGTACACATCGAAACGCTGAAACTCATTAACATCGCCGAAGAGTAGTGATGCCAGGCCAGAGCCAGCGCCGTTGGCACCAGAGGTCGCGCCGTTGTTGAAGTTGAGGACGCCGGTGCGGTTGTTGTCACTGGCGTTGCGGAGATTGAGGGCGTAACGAATGTCGCCACCGAATTTAATGGTGTGGTTGCCAATGACTTTGGTCCAGTTGTTATTGATCTGAAAGACCTGCTCGCTTTCGAGTAAGGGGCAGTTACAGTTCTGATTGCCGAAGTTACTGATGCTGCTGTCGGAGATGTTGAAGGACGGCAGGCCGCTGGTGTCGGGGAGCGTGTTGAGGTTCGGGATGCCGGCCGCCGTAGCGGGTGTTCCGCCGGAGAACTTGTTCTCGGAGACGTGATAACTGAAGAACCCGAAACGAAAATCGGTCAACAAACTGGTATTCACCACGTAGTCGGCACCTACCGCAACACTCTGATTCTGAACGAGCGAAGCACCAGTGGTATTGGTGATACCGAAGCCCTGACCACCGATGGCACCGAAGGCAGGGGCTCCCGCGAGCCGATAAAGGGCGTAGTCATAACGACCGAAGGTCCTGATTTTGTCGTTGACTGGATAGTCGAGACGAATGTCCGTCTGGTCGCCATTGTCCGTTCCATTTCCTGAAGCGGCGAAGTTGTTTTGCGTCAGGGAGGAAGAGGTCGTGTTGGGGGCAGGAAGCTGCCGGAGGAGATTGATGGCTTGCGGAGAAAGCGCTGACACCGGGATGGCGTTTGGAGCATACGCGATCGGAGTACCGCCAGAGACGGGATATCTGTAGACCGAGCCGGAGGTGATGTATTCGCTGAGGTTGCAGGTCGTGCTTCCCGCTGCGAGGCAGGTATTACGCACCGTATTCGTCGGGACAGATTGTAAGAAGCTTGCCCCGAGTCGCTGGCGGAGGCCCTGGTAGTCGATGAAGAAAAAGGCCTTGTCCTTTATGATTGGTCCCCCGAGCCTGCCGCCGAACTGGCTATAAAGCGTGCCGGGTATGAAGCGGTTTGTAATGGGATCGCGTAGAGCCTGGGCGAAGGGATCGCGCGCCTCCAGCGCATCGCTATGACGGAACCAGAAGGCGTCGCCATGGAACTTATTGCTGCCCGATCTGGTGCTGGCGCTGATGATGCCGCCGGCTGCTCCGCCGAACTCCGCGTCGTAGTTCTGGGTGGTGACTTTGAGTTCTCCGATGGAGTCCAGGGTGGGGTTGATGACAATGATTCCAAGTACGGGATCGCGGTTGTCGGTCCCGTCCAGCAGGAAGCCCTGTACGCCGTAGTTTGAGCCATTGGAGTTCAGAGCGAGGCCGCCCTGGGGGTTCTCGGGGCCAAGGATATTGAACGAGGAGTGCTGCATGCCGGGGGTGAGTAGCACAAAGGCGGTGAAGTTGCGAGTGAGGTTGGGCAGTTCCTGGATGGAACGTTCGTTAAGGACTTCCGACACCTCGGCACGGTCGGTCTTCAGGGCCGGGGCCGCCGACGTGACCGTGACGGATTGCTGAGAGCCCTGAATCTGAAGGGAGACATCCACTTGCTGGGAGGTCCCGGCGTGAAGCTCCACACCTTCTGCGTGGCCGGGCGCAAATGCTCCGGCTTCGACTTGGACTGCATAAGTATCGGGAATCAAGTTATCTACCCGCCAAAATCCCTCCCCGTTGCTCTGGACAACATTCTGGGTTCCTTTGGCGACATCGGTAACCGTCACTTTAGCGTTTGGAACAACTGCGCCGGTGTTGTCGAGAACGGTTCCAAAAAGCGACCCGTAGATCGCCTGTGCGTGCCCAAACCGCCCAAACAGCAACATCGCTGCTACGAACATCCCGTAGCACCGCTGTCTCATAAAAATTTTCATCGTCAAACCTCCGAATAACGGAATCCAAATGGGTATCGAAATCTCGCTTCAGGACTTGGCAAGTGTTGCTCCTGCGCGAGATAGTTGAAAGATGAGTTTGAAACGAACGATGGTTTTCGTCCGTTTTTTGACCCGCCTAAAACAATGCGCTTGACCATGACGGTTGACTACGGAGTTCACCGTGATTTGACCGTGAAATTGGACGTGAAATGCAGAAAAACAGATGAAAACATTGCCGGAACAACATTGGGAAGCCATTGAATTTGAAGGGGATGTCCGTTGGGAGCTCGTCCAACGCGTGATTGAAAGTCCACATCTGGTTGGCTCGGCTCGTTTGCGGGACTTTTTGCTCCACGTGACCGCCTGCGCCATCCGCGAGACGCCTGAAGACGCCACGGAACAGCAGATAGGAATTCGGGTCTTTCAACGTTCACCAGGTTTCAACTCCAGTGAAGACAGCATCGTTCGCAGCCACGCACGCCTTTTACGACTCAAGCTCTCCGCCTACTTCAACGCCGAGGCCGCATCGGAACCCCTGATCATTGAGATTCCAAAAGGACACTACCTCCCCGTTTTTTCGCCATCCCAACGGGCTAAGTTCGCCAGAGAAATACCTGGCGAGGACTCGGCGAAAGAAGAGTTGCTCGCGCCAGTTCGTGTCGACGAAGCCAGGGACGTCCTGCTTTCTGGGCCAACCCGAATGCCCAAGACCGAGAGGCAGAGGGGTTGGCTGGCTCTCGCTCGGGTTGGTCTTGCTTTATTGCTCTGTCTATCTCTTGGCGTGGTATTTCGCTGGCAAAGGCCGGCCGCGGCAGCTAAACCATTGAAGCAACTGTGGGCGCCTTTCCTCGAGCACGCTGAGTTTGTGCTCAAACGCAGCCCGTTGGTAACCTGGGACGAAGCCCGGTCGCGCAACCTGATCTTTATTGGTTCGGCTGCGGAAAATGCGTCGCTCAAGCTGCTGCCGTCGACACAGGACTTCACATTGATGGCGACCGCAGACGCAGCGGGAATCGTCAATCATCACCCGCGTCAGGGGGAGCCGCAAGTCTATCTTCGTCCGGAACATCCGCTGACCAAGGACTACGCCATCGTCGCACTTCTACCTGGCGTTCAGCCTGATCACAAGACGTTTGTCTTTAGCGGACTAACCACGCTAGGCACGCAGGCGGCGATGGAGTATGCGTTAGAGCCAGATACTGCTGCAGAGCTAATGCGGCAAGTGACCGTCAAAAAACAAATACACAATTTTGAAGCATTGCTGGAGGTAAGCATCCGAGGTGGAGTGCCCCTCCAGCCTCGTTTGGTCTCGATACGGGTTCATTAGCGGACTGCACCGCTTCGGATCCTTGCTTTCCTTTTTTTCAAGCCGTCCGATCGATGGAGAGGACGGTCTGGTCATCAAGCGGACGCGCCCCTTGGCAGAACCGGTCTAGCGCTGAGAATAGCGCCGCAACCGGATCTGATTGCATCACGTGACACTCAACCCGCGGAAGTCCAAACTGGATGCCGTCCACGTTCTCGGCTTCGCTGATGCCATCGCTCAACAGAATGATGCGATCGCCGACGGCAAGCGTAATCGAAATGGCGTGAAAACGCGCGAAGTCAAGCAGGCCGACGGGCAGGTCTCCATCCGTGATGGTTTCTATGCGGCCATCGGCACGTACGACGAGCGGCGAGACGTGGCCTCCGTTGACGAGCTCGATGTGTGCCTCGCCATTCTCTGAGTGGGTGTAGCGAAGAACAGCCAGTGTTAAATATTTTTCGTTACCAACGCGGGAACAGACAAAGGTATTGACTGACTGGACGGCATCTACGAGTGATATGGTCGCCGTGTTTTGGATGTTGACTTGCGCGTGGAACATGCCCTGGACCATGGATGCGAGAAGAGCGGCGGGAACGCCCTTGCCGCAGACGTCGGCAACGATCGCGACGAAGCCGTTTGGAATGGGGATGACATCGTAAAAGTCTCCACCGACACCGGTGCAAGGAGTGGTGCGTGCGCACAGGCGGGCGAAGGGAAACTCTGGCAGGGTCTGCGGGATAATCTGGCGCTGAATGGACGCAGCGATCTCGAGCTCTTTCCGGAGTAGTGCGGACTCGCGTTCGACTTCAATCATGCGCAGATTTTCGAGTAGTGTGGCTGCCTGACTGGCGATGGCGTGCAGGATGTCGTTGCCGGTGTGGGTAAAATCGCGACTCCCGGAGTGGCTGTCGAGATAGAGCAAACCCAGCAAGCGGCCCGAGTTCTGGCCGCGTAACGGAATGGCAACGACACTGCGAATAGCATGCAGAACAAGGCTTTCGTGTTGCCGGCCTATCTCTTCGGTCACATCGGAGAGGATAAAGTCCAGTTGAGAGTTGGCTGCCTCTCTCACGATAGAGAATGAAATAGTGGGATGTCCGAGAATGGCTTCGCCATATCGATCCTGTGCGCATTCGAGGTGCAAGCCGTCGGCGCTTTCGCCAAGAAAGACGAAGCCGCGCTCTGCAGCAGTGATTCGGATGGCATACTCGACCATTGTCCGCAGCACGTCGTTGATGGCGCCATAGGTGTTAAGACTTTGAGCGGCCTTGAGGAATAGTGACAGTTTCTCGAGATCGCTTTGACTTTCGAAGTAAGAGCCGGTTTGTGAAATCCGCTCAATTAGCGTGCGTACCGTACTCTCCTCGGTATCCTCGAACAATAAGACCCCATGGCTTAGACCGAGATTAATAGAATCCTGCGAGCGCAGGCGTGTGCTGCTGATCTGCATTCCATTGACGAAGGTGCCATGTCGACTACCTGTATCTCGTAGTAGATAGCCGTCAGCGTCTCGTTCAATACAGGCGTGCTCGCGTGAGACCTGGGGATATGGCAGCGAGAGGTCACGATCTGCGCCGCGTCCAAGTGTGAAAGGAGTACTGTCGATGGGAATAACCTGACGCGCGCCATCGACATTGATGACTAACCGAGCGTTTAGTTGGGGAACAGTATCCATGTTTAGTCGATGCTATTGAGGGTGTACTGGATAGTACACCCAGAATGCCGTTCCTCCCCTTTGTATGGTCCATCCCACTAATCCTGGTAGTCATCGAGGACACAACGAATTTGTAATGCTTCTATCGGACTTGCAGCCGAACCTGAGGCATGATTACGAAAATGGAGATAGTTCAGACGGCCATGATCGTATAATTCGGCGCGAGGGCGCGACCGGTAGTTATCTTTAAATTGCAGGGATTGTAATCGGCGAGATGGGTCAACCGGCTTGGCACGCTGCTGGCGAGAGTAGAGCCATCCGGAACTGACCTGACTGCGGGAATTCCCCACAGAACATTCCACGACTCCTGAATCTGGTCCAGTCCATTCGCAGCCGC